>SDBS01004439.1_pt1 | contig 13727 bp, 12 predicted proteins | sample 2277091 | NCBI WGS metagenome assembly SDBS01 (sample SAMN10404972, study PRJNA504765) | marine sediment metagenome | isolation source: marine sediment core GS10_PC15, 163 cmbsf | place: Arctic Ocean: Southern Knipovich Ridge | collected 2010
GCGAACTCGCGTTTTACTTCCACACTGTGGCGAGTGAGTGCCTCGGCGTTTATACGGATAGCATCTTCGGCAAGTTCCGCAATGGAGGCCAGCTCGACCATACCTGTTGTTTTACTATATGATTGCTGAAGCTGGATTATATCGGCCATATGCCCAACATGTTTGGTCAATGTTTCCAACGCCTTGAGGCAGTGCTCTTGTTCTGCGATAAGCTCTTTGGACAAGTTAGTCAGAAATGCCGGCAGTTTCCTGCCCTGTTCTTCGGCTGTCATAAATGTGCCAAGGTCGTCTGCATGTTCTTCAAGCAGGTCCACCACCTCGGTAAGATAAGAGACTTTCGAATCGCGAATCCTTTTCTGAATCGAGGTAGTGGTAACATTGACACTGTTAAGGACATTGCCTACATTGTGCAGCACATTTGTCGCTGTTTCAGCCATGCCTACCCGGCGTCCTGTCTCAATGAGTTTCTCATGTGTTGTTTGCAGTTCGGCTGTGCGCTGTTCGACCCGTGCTTCCAGCTCGTTGCGGGCCTTTTGGAGCTCTTCCTCGTTCCGTTTACGATGTTCGGTCATTTGGTTGAAGGCAAGGGCCAGTTGGCCTATTTCGTCCCTGGTTTTTACCTCAATCCGGTAATCGAGGTTCCCCTCCCCGATTATGTCTATAGCGCTTCTGAGTTTTGAAAGAGGTTTGGAGATGGAGCTTGAAATAGAAAAGCCTATTATTACAGCCAACATTGTCAGCATCAGTGAGATGCTTAACATAACCTTCCTTAATGTAATAATAGGAGCAAACAGCTCTGCTGCTTGATAGTCGATTGCTAAAATCCAGCCCAGGCTTTTAAAGTCTTTAAAACCTCTTGAATGGGCGTATACAAAAAATCTTTCTTCCTCTCTGGGCACATTTTCTTTTGTGATAAAATATCCGGTATCACCCTTTATCCCCTTAAAACAATCTTCATGACGAATATCTTCAAGGATTTTATGTTGATGAGCCTCTCCCGATGAATAAATAACTTTACCTTCCTTATTAATTAAGTGAAATTTCAAAGTCACATGTTTTGTACTTTCCTTTAGTTTCTCTAAAAGATCGGTCGCTTCTTTAATATCCAAAATAGGTTTGATAATGCCGGTAAAATTTCCGTTATCGTCATATAGATTAATGACTATATCACAAGCATAAACATCGGTACTTTCATCATACTCGACGTTTCCAACCCAAAACTTTTTTTCTTTTACTGCTGTTTGATACCACTCCTCATCGGCTTGCAGGTAATCGGAGGTTCTTCCTGTTGATGCAATAACTACTCCGTATTTATTTGTTGCATACACTTTAGGAAAATAATCATAGCCTTTTATTTCTCGATAGAATTCCGTTCTTTTTCTTAATCTTTTTGATAATTCATTATTTAGTAACTCTTGAATAAATGGCGTGTTTCTACCGTCTTTCCAATCTCTGTCTATTTTATTAATGTATTCTTGCCTATCACTCAAATTCTCAAATTCTTGGTTTGACTTTGCAACGGTTTCATGCAATCCTGGATTAGCATAAGCATATGAGATCCATCTTTCAATTTGGTTATAAATATTTCTATCAATCTTATCCAATGTTTCTTGTGCCAGCATTACCGAATTATTTCCGATAGTTTTCTGTAATTCTATTTGACTTGTATAGACGCATACAGACCCAACGATTACCACCAGCGAAGCAATGCCTGCAAATCCCCAAGTTAACTTTTGTCCAATTCTCATTTCAGATTTCTTCTTTTTTTTATAAGCGTTTTTTTACGAACTAAAGCCGCTCGTTTTAAGCTGTCATGCCGAGTCATCGGTCAGTTTGAATTACAAAAACCTTTACTATATATCCAGGTTGACTACTCTTATTCTCTGCCAAGGCCGTATCACTGCCGGAGGCGGATTCACGACTTTGGCGCAGTCTGTACATAATTGTGCTTTCAAATTTAAAAGACATTCTGCGAGCCCTCGGCCATTGCCAACTACAGTGGGCTTGCAGACCGTTCATCCCCCCGGCATCATCCGATCTCATGCCGTATTCCACTTGATTTAGGGGCTTATCGGCATATAAGAGGTGCGATTTCAGAAGAAAAGGCGTTTCGTGGGCAAGAACAAGACTTTTTCTGGTATTTCCGGGGGCAGGTTCTTTCCCGAGTGAGGGAGTATTTTTACTTTGGTAGGGTTAGAAATTGTGGCATAAGCCCCCTCGGAGGTACTACAAATAGGAAATATTCCGGCAATAAGGGCAGGAAATTGGCAATGGGCTTGACAACACCATCGGCGGCTGCTATAATATAGTCAGTCAGGGGTATGTTTTTGGCCCCTAAATAATAAAGACGCAGGCCGGCAGATAAATAAGGCCCGCCCGATAACTGTAATTGAGATGTAGATTTCATGATATAGATTTCATAGAGGGAAGAACGATGAAAAGCGTTTCTGTGTGTAAGGTGATTTTGGTTGTTGTTTTGTGTGCTTTGTTTTTGATGCCTTTGGGGTGTATTTCTTCCAACCAGTTGGGTGAGACCACGGCTGAAGGGCACAGAAGACATAAGCGCACTCTTCGTATTAATAATCAGGAAATGATGTCAGATTTAGACACATTTATGCTTCTTGATAAGCCCAGCAAACTGACCGACAAGAGGATACCATAGATAGAATTAAGAATTCTTTTTTTTATTTTTTCTCAATTCTAAATTCTTAATTTTCAATTCTGTTGTATTCCGGTACAAGCTCCTTGATTTTCTGAACTATTTGGTTGTGGTTTTGCGATTTGGCGATATTTGTCAGCTCATTTATGCCTGCCCGAAGATTGTCCCGGTCCATCGGAATATTCTTCCATATACTGATTTTGGGATGCCTCGTGTGCTGCATATCTTCACCTTCTATTGAAAGTTCCTCGAAGAGTTTTTCACCTGCTCTGGGGCCTGTGAAAACCATTTCGATTTCTTCTCCGGGTCTGAAACCGCTGAGTGTAATAAGTGTCTTGGCCAGGTCAACGATTTCTATTGGTTCGCCCATATCGAGCACGAAGATTTCTCCACCTTTTCCCATTGCTGCCGCCTGCAGAATGAGCTGACTTGCTTCTGGTATGGTCATAAAGTACCGTTTCATTTTTGGGTCAGTTATAGTCACTGGTCCACCTTCGGCTATCTGCTTTTTGAAGATAGGTACTACTGAACCCTCAGAATCAAGCACATTACCAAACCGAACAGTCACAAAGTGTGTTTTGCTGGTTATGCTTAAATCCTGAACATACATTTCCGCAATTCGTTTGGAGGAGCCCATTATGCTCGTTGGATTAACTGCTTTGTCGGTGCTGATCATTACGAAGTTTGTTGTACCGTAATTGTCTGCGGCATCAGCGACGATTTCTGTGCCGGCAATATTGTTTTTGACGGCTTCTCCGGCGTTAAGCTCCATCAAAGGTACGTGCTTATGGGCGGCGGCGTGAATAACAACCTGTGGTTTGTAAATTTTGAAAATATCGTTCACGCGGGTCCTGTCGGTAATGTTGCAAATAATCGCTTTTATCGAGACTGTGGGAAATTGTTTACGCAATTCGCGCTCTATGTAAAACAGCGGATTTTCAGCCTGCTCAATAAGCAAAAGCAGCTTCGGATTGAAATTGCAGAGCTGTCTGCACATTTCCGAACCGATAGAACCGCCGGCGCCGGTGACCAGAATTGTTTTGTCCCTGGCAAAGGTTCCTATTAAGTCCAGGTCAAGCTGCACAGCTTCTCTGCCCAACAAATCGTTAATGTCCACCTCTCGAATTTGTGAAACACGGAGCTTTCCAGAGGCGATGTCGGTTATTGACGGTACGGTCTGGAATTTAATTTTGATACCTTCGCATACACGAACAACACGCATTCGTTCGCTATGGCTGGATGAGGGCATTGCAATAGCAATCTCTTCGATATTACGATCTTCGCAAATTTTGGGTAACTGTTCAACAGTACCGAGCACTGGCAGACCGTGAATGAGCGTACCTTGTTTGCTTGGATCATCGTCGATAAATCCTATGACTTCGTATTCGACCGGCGAACTGCGATGAATATCGCGCAGGAGTGATTCGCCGGTGTCGCTTGCACCGACTATGAGAAATCGTTTCAGGCGACCAGCTTCAACAGTGTGGAACTCCTCGAAGTATAGCCGTATTAGTATCCGTAATCCGCCGAGCAGCAAAACTGTGGCGAACATATCAGCTATACATACACCTTCAGCAGGCCTGTCCATCCCGAGCGGTAGATTTGTACGAACAAAGTCAACGTGACGGCCCACTATAAACCATAAAGCTACGATAATGAAAGTGCTTATCAGCGAGGCTCTAAATATTCCGAAAAGATCGGAAACCCCCACATAGCGCCACCAGCCACGGTATTGCTTGAAAAGCCCAAATACCGTCAGCTTGACGATGAGAAAAAACAGGAGCAGCGGAGGGTATAGATGAAGCCACTTCTCAGTAGGATTCGGGGGTCTGAACTGCATTTTGTGTACCAGCAGGAAGGAAAGCAGCAAAGAGGCGGCGAAGGCAATTATGTGGGCAAGTATAATCAGAGGCCTGCGGAAACGGAGCAAAGTGGTAGGGGAGTAAGTTGAAGATACCGGCAGGTTTTGGCTCTTGTCATTCAACTGTGTATTTGTGTTTGTCTCAGGCATATTTTCTCGGCACCGCGGTTTCCATTTATCCATTACACCTTAATATATTCGCACAAAAAGGCTATTCTGTTACTCTTGCGAAGACGATGAATCCGGTTCTGCCGGCGGCTCCGGCTGTAACTGGTCTTGCTGAGGCTGGGATTTGGTTGTGGCCGGCTCGATTTCTGCTTCGTCTAAATATGTATAAATATCATCAAGAGCAGTATTGTCAACTTTGTTGCGCATAAGTGAATAAATTATGGTATTGGCAGAGAAATAAAAACTTATTATGAAAGAAACTGCCAATCCGACAACGGCCAATAAGGATAAATATACCAAAAAGGCTGCCAATTTTTCCGACCAGAGTAACTGCTGCCAATCTGGTTTGCCAATCAGGTGCATAAACTTTGGAGTCGGCCAGATCGCCAAAAGTTTTTGGTTGCCACCCCAGACACCGAGCTGCAAAGACAGGTGTGTGACCCAGAGCAGTAAAAAAGCGAAAAGACGAACGAATGTATAACAAACTGCGCCATATACCGCGGCTATTGCCGTGTAAAAAACCATTCGCCAGGGCTTGGCATATACGTAACTAAAGGAACGGCTTATCGCATCAAAACAGTCCGAGCCGTCATACGCCACAGCGGGGAACATCAGGTTAAACCCTGCAACCGTGCCTATCAAAACGACCGTTATCAGCGCGCCTGCAATCAAGGCTAACAACACAAAGGTACCTATTATCAGCTCACCTGCCCATGGAATGTTGCCCATCAGCCCGAGGAGAAATATGAACAGGCCTATGAAAATGATTATGCCGACCGGCGCCAGAGGTGCGGTGAAGAAACTTGTGAATCTTTTTATGCTGAATCGCAGTGCTTCGGTTAAGCCGGGTTTTTCGCCACGGGCGAATTGTAGTGCTGCAATTCGGCAGATAGCGCCGCCGGCGATGGAAATCACAGCGAGTTTTATTACAAAAAAGATGATGCAATAAACGAAGTGGTGCCTTAGTGCCCATTCCAACGCCCTAAAATAATCAGCGATATTTGTCACTACACCACGGACCTTGAGTTCGAATATCGAATCTACCGCGCCCTGGAATTTTGCGGCGGCGAAGTGCCAAAGCGTCGAAAATACCCCTCCGGGCTTACCCTTTTCTGTGCAATCTTCAATGTATGATTTTAATTGGTCGGGTGTATCTCCTCTGACAACAACTGGTTCACTAACAAAGTCCATAATCCAGCCGGCCAGGCATATAATAACCAGTGCTGAAAAAGTGATTATTAATTTGGTTGGCTGGATGGCCATTCGGAATGTTCGGAATATTTTCGGAAAAAGAAGGCCGTCAAAAACCTTAGAGGAATCATTTTCGCTGACCATTTTGCTTCCTTTCAGAAAAGTTACAATCGTTATTGGCCTGGTGAAGAATAACCACAAATATATATAACGTATTATCGGTAGGTTTCAATAAATTTCATAAGATTTTGTTTATGAATGCTGCTGTTTACTGCTTGTCAGAAGGGGCATCAGAGGAAGTATCAAATGGCTCGCCGCTTTCTTGCGAGTGCGTTCTGGAGACTAATTTGTATTTGGCGTCCAGCCAGACACCCAGATCTATAAGCTTGCATCGTTTGGAGCAGAAGGGAAAGAATATTGCCTGCTTAGATTGTTCTTGAATTGATGCTTTAACAGTTTTGTGGCAGACCGGGCATCTGTGTTTCATATTAAGATATCAATCTTATATTTATCATTCCGGTTCGAGGCCCTGTTCGAGCTTTCGTGCATATTCAACACAATATTTGGCCCAGGGCTGAGCTTCAAGTCGAACTTTTGGTATCGGCTTGCCGGTGCCTTCGCAGATGCCATAAGTCTGCTGCTCGATGCGTTCGAGCGCCTCGTCGATTTCTTTCAATAGTTTCCTTTCGCTATCCAACAATCCCAAAGCGAATTCCTGCTCGTAGTTATCGGTTCCGATGTCGGCCATATGGATTGGCATACTTGACAAGTCGCCGGCTGCGTCCATCCGGGATTTTTTCAGAGCTTCGTCTTGAATTTCATTTACATTTATCAGGATTTCTCTGCGTTTTTCCAACAGCATTTGTTTAAAATGCTCAGTATCGGCAGAAGTTAAAGAGCGTTTCTTTGTCCGAGTCGAACTTACTTTCTCTCTGGACGTGTTTTTACGTTTTTGTGCCACTTGCTGGTTTACCTTTCTTACTACTTCTTACTACTGATTTTACGTTTCGTATAAAACCTGATTATAACACCTTAAATTATATTGTATATAATATTTGTTTTATCCAAAGACTGCTTAACGCCGCAAAAGTATAGACAGTACAAGTAGATTATTCAATATAAATTGCCTGAAAAGCTTTAACGTCTTGATAAATAAGTAGTTACGTCAATAGCTTGCCGTTTTTATTCATGCCGGATGTTGTGTGATTTGCCGGTGATTTGTCCGCTATCTTTTGCAAATTTTCCGAGGGGAATAAAGAATTTTTCCTGGCCGAGGCTGCCAACAAATGTCCTGACGCCAAAAACTTTCTCGATTTGCTCTGGGGTTAAAACATCTTTGGTTTCGCCGATATGATAATTGCCATCGGTACCGAGAAGTAAAATTTCGTCGCAGTATTGGGCTGCCATGTTGATATCGTGCGTTACGGCCACAATCGTTTTGCCTTTTTGAAGTTGTGCGGTTTTGAGCAAATCATATATGCCAACCTGATGTTTCAAGTCCAGAAAGCTTGTCGGTTCATCCAAAAGCAAAACCGGGCTGTTCGCCGCAAGCGCCCTTGCGATGAAAACCCGCTGTCGTTCGCCGCCGCTGAGGCTTCCAAGGTCTCGCAAAGCAAACTGGGCCGTGTCGGTTGCTTCGAGCGCTTCGTTAATCATCTGTTTGTCTGTTTTGTTCTCGAAACCGAACGTGCCCAAATATGGTGTTCTTGCCATCGATACCATCTGGGCGACGGTAAAATCAAATACCGGCACGAATTCCTGGCGAACTACGGCGACTATTTGTGCGAGTTTTTTAGCTGAATACGATTCCACAGGTGCCGCATCAATCCTTATGGAACCGGTTTTGGGGCTGAGCAGTCCACAGAGCAGATTTAACAGCGTTGTTTTGCCCGCACCGTTTGGCCCTGCTATCGCCAGAAACCGGCCCTGAATTACTTCGAAACTGATATCTTTTAAGATTGTGTTTTGTGGTGTATAACCAAAGTTCAAATTTTCAACTTCTATAATAGCGTTCATTTTAACCAGCTAACTTTTCTGCTGTATTTAGCCAATAAAATCAGGAAAAACGGCCCACCTGCAATGGCTGTGATAACGCCTACCGGTAATTGGGCGGGCGCAACGATTATCCGGGCGATTGTGTCGGCGATGACTAAAAATGCGGCTCCGATTATCGCACTAAGAGGCAGCAATTGACGATGGTCGGGTCCGAATGCAAGGCGAACTCCGTGAGGTATGATAAGTCCCACAAACCCTATTAGTCCGCTCAGACTGACGGCGATAGCGGTTACAAAGGCTGCACAAGCAAATGCTACTATCCTGGTTCTTTCCGCATCAACGCCAAGGCTCTTTGCCTCTTCCTGGCCCAGGGCCAGAACGTTTAACCTGTGACAAAGAGCAAATAAGACGATTATCCCTGCCAGGATACAGCCTGCGCTGACCCACAAGACGGATAATTCTTTATCTGTTATATTGCCCATCAGCCAAAATATTGTCGAAAATACCTGTTCGCTTTTTGCTATGGATGTTAAGAACATTATTATTGCTGAGAAGAAAGCATTGACTACCACTCCGGCAAGCAGCAAACTTGTTACCTGTGATTTACCTGTAAAATGCCCGATGTACCAGACCAGCCAGACGGTGATAAGCGCTCCTGCGAATGCAAAGAGCCCTATTGGCGAACCACCCCAGAAGCTCCAGCTTATTCCTGATAGGATTGCAATAATTACACCTAATCCCGCGCCGCTTGATATTCCGAGGATGTAAGGGTCGGCCAGAGGATTTCGTAAAATTGCCTGCAGAACGACCCCTGAACAAGCCAGCGCTGCCCCCACCAGAGCAGCCAAAATCACTCGCGGTAATCTGATGCCGATGAGGATTTCGTAATCGATATTCTCACCCGGTTTTTGGCCCGGTCCGTGGAATACCCTTTCCAGGGAAATATTTTGTGTCCCAATCAAAGTGCATAAGCACATTACCACCACCAGTACCGCCAGGCAGATGGAAACTTTAATTGCCAATTCTTTTGCTGTTAAAAATTCAGCCATTAACCTACCTGAGCTGTTAAGTCAGTACGGAGAGCGGTTTTGCTATTCTTAAGGGGGAGCAAATCACAAAAGTAAAAACGGTTTTCCCTTAAAACTACTTTCCCCGTTGTGTGTAATATTCTGTCTCGGAATATCGGCCCATCATATACAAATGAATGGAATTCTCCATTTTCGCCGCAAGGGTCAACGGTAGAAGGGAGTCTGGATAGAAACTGCTCGTCGAAGGCGCTGCCAATAAATGTTTTATCAAGGTGATTCGAGTCAATGCAGGTAATAACCGTCTTGAAGCCTGACTCTATGAATTCATGGGCAAGTTCAGCAGTATCTCTTTTCCATATTGGGAATATTCCTTTCATTCCTGTCTTCGATAGATTGTCTTCCCTATATTTTCTTAGGTCTTCTAAGAAGATGTCTCCGAAAACGACGGAGGATACGCCGGCAGCCTGATATTTTGCCATCACCTCCCACATTTTACACTCATATTGTTCATTGGTAGTGTCCTTTGTAATGAACACTTTCTCAAGTGGTAATCCCAGAGATTCCGCCTGCATTTCGAGCAGAATAGTCCTTACGCCGTGCATACTGATTCTGTCATAGTCTTGGGTTATTGTTGTCAACAGGGACACGATTTCGTAATTTTTGTTTTTATGAAGCTCATAAAGGGCTAACACGCTGTCTTTACCTCCACTCCATGAAAATATCACTTTTTCCTTCATATAATTTACCTGGTTCGTGGTGATGTATCCGGGTGCAAGTAACGGCCGACTATTTCTACGCCCTGCGGCAATCTTGGTCCTAATCTTAACACAGTGTCCGAATTAACAACGTAAATGTTATTGTCTTTGACGGCCGGGATACCTGCCCATTTGCTCCAAAAAACTTCTGCCTGCTGTTGCTGCTTGTCGATATCGGTTTTGCCCATTGCGGATTGGATTATTACTTCGGCGTTGCAGGCGAGAAGCTCTTCGGTGCCTATAGGTGGATATCGTTGAATAGTAGAGCCAATAGCATTTTCTCCGCTGAGAAGTTCGATAAATTCGTTTATGAATGTATTTCTGCCTGCCACTCGTAAAGGCTCTGTCTGTATTACCCACAATACCCTCGGCTTGTTGGTTGAGCTATATTTCGATTTCAAATAGTTCAGTTCCCCGTTGATGTTTTCGATGAGTTCGTCAGCGCGTTGTTTGCAGTCTGTGGCGATGCCGATTTTTTGAATCGCTGTGAAGAGTTCTTCGATCTTCTCTATCTTCAGGGCTAAAACCCGGTAGCCCAGCCTGTTCAGGCTATCAGCAACTATCTTTTGCTGCTCAATATGTAACGTGACTACCAAATCCGGTTTAGCAGCTATCACCGCTTCGGTATCCGGCTGCCAAAAGGTTCCTATCTTTGTTTTTTTGTGCGCTGCCGGTGGATAATCGCTGTTAAGTGTTACACCGACGATTTTATCGTCGAGTCCGAGTGCAAAGAGAATTTCTGTAAGGCTCGGCGCAAGTGAGATGATTCTCTGCGGTTTATTAAGCTGGGCTTTTGGGCTTGTAAAAAAATCCCCGTTTGTACTGTCATATGAGTTTAGCATATTCTTATATCGGTTGACCAGGATATAGCCGGCTATTACTACTATGGTTGCCAATATTAAAATTCGAAGTTTCTTCATAATTATGTTCTCTTAAATTGTTTTTCCAAATCACTTATCGAAAATTTTATTGTGGTGGGCCTGCCATGTGGACAGCGACTTGCGGACTCGGTGTTTTCTTTATCCAAAAGCAGTTGTTCTATTTCGCTCATCGTTAGTCTTTGCCCGGCCTTGATTGCCCCCTTACACGCAACCATATTTAGAACCTCGTCGAGTAATCTTTCGCCATCAAGGTTTGTGTCCGCAGGAAGGCGTCCCTGAGCAGACTTGCGGTCGAGCAGGTCGATTAAATCCTGAACGAAATCAAGTGGATCGGCCTTTGACAGCAGTGTTGGAAAGGCCTGGACAGCCATAGTCTTGGGACCGAACGGGACGATCTCGATTCCTAATTTTTCAAGCAGTTCGGCATTGGTTTTAACTGCATCAGCCCCGGAAGGAGTAACCTCGAAGCTTTCTGGTATCAGCAGTTTCTGCGATTCGAGTTTGCTTTTTTTTATTCGTCTGCTCAAACGCTCATATATTATCCGCTCATGAAGCGCATGCTGGTCGATGATATCAAATCCATCATCAGTTTGTACCACGATAAAGCTATCGTGTATTTGCAGAAATCTTCTTTGTTCCAGGCGAATCTCCGGCGCAGGTTGGCTCGTCTCGGCGAAGGCCGTAGCGGGGCCGATGCGGCTTTCGGGTATCTGGCCGGTAGAAGGACGCAGCGCAACAACGTGATGTTTTGATTTATAGCCGAATTGTTCTTGAGTTTGGACCGGTCTGTGCTTTTTGAAAAAATCAGTCATCGCATCGGCAATTGCCTGACTTCTATGGCCTGGGGCAGAGCCGACCTGGCTTTGGAACGAACCTGTTGGCCTCGGCAGTTTTGCCTGGGTCTGGAGGTCTGTGCCTAAAAGCTTTTCACGAAGAGTCCCCAGGATTTGCGAATGAATCAAATTGGCATTATAAAAACGCACTTCGCTCTTGGTGGGATGTACGTTCACGTCATAGTCTTCATAAGGCATTCGAATAAACAAAAAGACGACAGGGAATCTGTTAGGCTCCAGCAGGCCGCGATATGCCTCTTTGATTGCGTGCGAGATAAATTTGTCGCGGATGAATCGGCTGTTGAGAAATACATATTGAAACTTCCTGCTTGTTCTTGAAATGCTCGGTTTGCCCATCAGGGCCTGGATTTGAAATCCCTTTTCATTACTTTCGGTCTCAATCAGATTTTCAGAAATCCCGCTCGAAGGTATCGGGAACAGTGTGGAGATGTGCCGGCGAATATTATCTTTGTCTGGTAGGCGATAAAGCTCTCTGCCGTTGTGGATCAGCGTCAGATCCAGGCTATCATTTGCAAGTGCGATGCGTGTGAATTGATCGGCGATGTGACCCATTTCAGTGTTGGCGGTTCTTAAGAATTTCCGCCGGGCAGGTAATTTATAGAAAATGTCTCTGACCTGGATTGTCGTGCCATAATCTGCACTGGCTGGGCTGATGCCGTTCTTGTTGCCGCAATCAATTTCAATGCAATTAGCCCCCGCTTCGCTCTTTGTTCTGCTCGTGCCCTTCACTTGTGCGACCGAGGCGATACTTGCTAATGCTTCGCCTCTAAAACCAAGCGTCGATATACCCTGTAGATCTTTGCTGGTTTTTATTTTACTGGTGGTGTGCGGCTCAAATGCACGGGCGAGGTCTTCACCGTCCATTCCACAGCCGTTGTCGGCGACCGATATTAATTTTCGCCCTCCATCTTCGATGGACACCGTTATTTTTGTCGCGCCGGCATCGATACTGTTTTCCATCAGCTCCTTGACCACACTGGCAGGCCGTTCGATCACCTCGCCGGCTGCTATCATATTAACCATATTCTGGTCAAGTACGACTATTTGACCCATTATTTTCTCCCGACCCCGGAAGGCGCATTTAAATATCCAATGATGAACGATGAACTTCGATATTCGAAATTCCTTGTTCGATATTCGTTATTCTATGAGGTTTTTGCCAGTCATTTTCTTTTGTAGCGGTTTCTTTCATTGAAAAACGAAATATCGGCATATCCTGCATATATTTTTGCTGAGTGTTTTGCACCTTTTGGTATGAAAACGCGGTCTCCTTTTGTATAAGTTCGCTTAACTCCTTCGATTACCAAATCTATCTTGCCCTCCAAAACTACGCCCCATTGGCTTTCGTGGGAATGCTCCGGGACTTCAACATCCTCGTCGAACTTCCAGAAAACAATCTGGTGGCTATCTGATTGCGAAAGATAAGCCTTTGACCCACTTAGCGGAACATCCGCCTGGGGTAAGCTTCTTATAGGTTCAGGAAATACTTCTGGCATAAGATTCTCCGTTCCGTTAACGCCTGCCTAATACTGTTTGGGTTAGTTTTCTATCAGACTTTTACCGGTCATCTCTTCGGGTTGCGGCAGTTCCATCATTTCCAGCAGCGTTGGCAGAACATCGGCAAATTATTTGGCTCTGGCAATTTTTAGAGCCTGTTTGGCTGAAACACGGCAGGCCTTGCCATTACGGTTTATAATAACATACTGGCCAAGCAATGCCTTTTTTCTTAGTTCTTCCCGCACAGCTTCTCGAAGACATCTGCCGGCAAGCATCGCCATTTTACTGGTTCGTTTTGTAGTCATCTGACTGCCTCAGAATTCTCGCATATATATCTTGTATCACATAGAGGGATATAAGTTTTCTGAATCTCTATTTTTTCTTTTGTATGACTTCGTAATTATTTTCTATTATCGCTCTAAACGAGTCAGAAACAGCGTTATAATCCACCACGTCAACTCTAAACGGCAAATCTGATTTCTCAAATGCTTCTCGCAAAAGCATTTTGACCCTCCGCTTGATTCTGTCTGTTCCGACAATCACGATATCAAGGTCGGAATAATCCTTCGCCGTCCCGCCAACCCTTGAGCCGAACACACGAACCTCACACTCGCCGACATACTCGGCAAGTATGCGTTTTATTGTTTCCAGATGCTGCGGAGCAATATCAAACATTACGCTCCTCTAACGCTTCGAGCAGTTTTTTTGCATCGGGAAGAAAAATACGCGATGTCTCGAAAACATCATCCGCCGTATCCTCATTATAAGTATGAGCTGTTTCGTTTCTGGCATCGTGATATTCCATCCACTGGTCAACATCCGAAATCAGCCGATTTTC
>SDBS01004440.1_pt1 | contig 13725 bp, 14 predicted proteins | sample 2277091 | NCBI WGS metagenome assembly SDBS01 (sample SAMN10404972, study PRJNA504765) | marine sediment metagenome | isolation source: marine sediment core GS10_PC15, 163 cmbsf | place: Arctic Ocean: Southern Knipovich Ridge | collected 2010
GCATGAGAGACATCTCCGGATGCTATTGTACTTGTACCTTCAGAATGAGAATTATTTCCGGATGCCGTTGTTACATTACCCTCAGAATGGGAATTTGATCCTTCCGCTATTGTTAATGAACCTTCAGCATGAGATCCAGATCCTAATGCTTTTGCACCGAATCCTTCAGCATGTGACGGAGAACCTAATGCTGTTGTTTGAAACCCTTCTGCATGAGCAGTACCTGTACCTCCAAATGATGCTGCTAACGTCTCAACCCCTTCGGCATGACAGTTAGGTCCAAGTGCTGTTGTTAACAAACCTTCAGCATGTGAATTAGTACCCGAAGAAAGTGTAGAAGTACCTTCAGTATGAGATCGATTTCCATCAGCTGTAGTTCGAAATCCTTCAGCATGAGAGTTACCTCCAAGTGATGTTGTTAACAAACCTTCAGCATGTGAATTAATACCCGAAGAACGTGTAGAAGTACCTTCAGTATGAGATTGATTTCCATCAGCTGTAGTTTGAAATCCTTCGGCATGAGATTGATCTCCCGAAGCACTTGTTAACAAACCTTCTGCATGTGAATTAGAGTTGTTTCCAGAAGCAGTAGTTAACGTTCCTTCAGTGTGCGATTGAGCTCCAGAGGCAAGCGTTGATAATCCTTCAGAATGTGAATTTTCTCCAGATGCTGTAGTTTTGTTACCTTCAGAATGTGACGTTTTTCCAGATGCTGTAGTACTAGCACCTTGTGCTGTTGAGTTTTCCGAAGTAACAAAATTACCTGCCCCTGCTATCACTGCAGATGTTTCTCCAGTGACTGAATTATTTTTCCCAGATAAAACTGCAGAAAAAATTCCCCCAACGCTATTTACTGCCTCGTTAGAACATGGAATGATCTTGAATTGATTAAAATTTCCAGGATTAGTATTCTTATAGGGAACCTGAATTACTTCTCCATTGTCAAATATGTACACACATGGATCTATTCCACATGGTCCATCCTTTCTACACTTTCTGGGCTTACATTTCTTGCGACGATATGATTCTGGTGTACATCTCTTACATGAACATCGATGGTTTGTATGTGGCTTTCTACATTGATCACACATTTTAATACCCTAGAATATTTATTTGTTTTAAAGTTTATTGCGATTGATAAAATCAATGTTATGATATTATTTATTAAAAATTTAGAACTATACTGATGTTTTTTGCTTGCTAATGGTCTTGAACCTTTCCTGAGATACCTGATACTGATCAACAGAAGAAAATGATTGATGAAGCTCTTATCACTTGTTCAGATGTTTAACTTAAAAAATATGTGTTTTGTTTTTTAGAACTAGATAGAGTTGATCTGAGTTTGTAATACTTGAATCTGGCCATTGAGTGCTTTCAGTTCTGACTCAAGTTCTTTGTTCCTCATGTCTAAATCCCTGACACTTGCATAGAGAACACCGATAAGATCAATAATAAGACCAAAATTTTTGAAATCGTCCGCATATGGAGATATATGTTCCTGTGTTGTACCTTTGTATCTCCATCTAGTTACAGACATTTCAACTTTAAGAAAGAGATAACATTTTAATTTGTGTCTCCAGCACCCATAAAAATATTAGTAGATTCATAGTCACTATTAAACGTTGAACATCACATTTATCTGCGTGAATTAACTCCATGCACTGTTGTTCCTGAGGACAATTCTAAATATATCTCGGATCGTAAATTAGTGTATTTTGTCATCACATTTTAAAAAACTGTTATAAATCTTAGGGCTGTCTATCAAATCCAATTTCAGTTGTTTTGATACATGCAAGCCATCTGATTGTCTTATTAAGTACTCCCACAACATTAATAACTAATCGATTCGCAGTTGTTGAAAGTGAAGGAGCTGTTACTATGCCAATAGTATCTATTAGTAAAGTTGGTATTGATACTAATATAGTAGCGGTACCAGCATCATTACTAACAGCACCTTCGATTCTATAACTTGCATCTTCGCCAGGAATATTACCCCTGGCAGTTATGTACATACAGAATGTCCATGTATGTTCTGGTGGCATAGGCAATGTTGCAAGTGTACTACCATCTACCTCTAATGTTAATGATCCATCATCAATAGTTGTAGCTTTAGCTATATATAATGAACATTGTGAATCACCTTTATCTTGAAATCTTCCGCTTGATCTTACCCATTGTGCATTAATTGTGGCGTTAGAATCTAATCCTCCTGAATGAGAATGATCACTCACTGAGCACGTATTATTTCCTTCTGCGTGCGAGTTGTCTCCAGATGCTGTTGTTAACAAACCTTCTGCATGAGAATTCTCTCCAGATGCTGTTGTCGTATCACCTTCTGCATGAGATTGACCCCCAGATGCAGATGTCTGACTTCCTTCTGAATGAGAGTTAAGTCCGAATGCTGTTGTCTGACTTCCTTCAGCATGACTATTACCACCGAATGCTGTTGTTTGATTTCCTTCAGCATGAGAGTCAGTTCCGAATGCTGTTGTTCTATCACCCTCAGAATGAGAATTTAACCCTTCCGCTATCGTTGAACCTCCCTCTGAGTGCGAGTTTTCTCCAAATGCTGTTGTTAATAAACCTTCTGCATGAGAGTTATCTTCAGATGCAGTAGTTGAATCACCTTCAGCATGAGATCGAAGTCCAAATGCAAATGTAAATGAGCCTTCAGCATGAGATTCAATACCGAATGCTGTTGTTGTTGAGCCTTCCGCATGAGAATTAACTCCGGAAGCTGTAGTATTTAAACCCTCTGCATGAGATTGATTTCCAGAAGCTAAAGTTCCATCACCCTCGGAGTGAGAAGATTCTCCCGAAGCAGTGGTAGATAAACCTTCGGCATGAGCCTGAAGTTCTCCAGTAGTAGTCATGTTACCTTCAGCGTGAGAATAAAGACCTTCAGATCTTGTTAGACGACCTTCTGCGTGACTATCAAAACCCGATGCGACAGTACTTTCTCCTTCAGCATGTGATTGTGCTCCTGCTGCTGTACATGCAACACCTTCAGAATGTGCTGCATTACCCAGAGCAGATGTGAACCATCCTTCAGCATGAGTAAATGCTCCTTGAGCAGTGGTTGATCTACCTTCCGAGTGAGAATTAGCTCCAGCTGCAGTTGTTGATTGACCTTCAGCGTGGCATGCATCTGATACTGATATTGTGAGAATACCTTCTGAATGAGCTGTTATACCAAATGCAGTAGTTCTATCTCCTTCAGAGTGAGTGTTTGATCCTTCGGCGAACGTCCCAAACCCTTCTGCATGTGATTGTTGACCTTGAGCTGTTGTTGTATTTCCTTCTGCATGTGAATTTATACCTGAAGCTGAAGTAAGTTCACCTTCAGCATCAGAAGAATTTCCAGATGCTGAAGTAAGTTCACCTTCAGAATGAGAAGATAGTCCAAGTGCTGTAGTTGCATTTCCTTCTGAATGTGAAGCATCTCCAAGTGCTGTAGTTGCATTTCCTTCTGAATGTGAAAAACTTCCAATCGCTAATGTATTCAGACCTTCAGCATGAGAAACAAAACCAAATGCATCAGTTCCACGACCTTCAGAATGTGATTGATCTCCAAATGCTGTTGTCACTGATCCTTCTGCATGAGAGTTCAATCCTGATGCCGTTGTATTTGTACCCTCGGTATGTGAGTTATTTCCAGATGCTAATGTATTAATACCTGCAGAATGCGATTGTTCTCCAGACGCTGTTGTTGCTTGCCCTTCAGAATGTGCATTGACCTCGGAAGCTGTTGTTCCTCGACCCTCTGCGTGTGAATCAAGTCCTGATGATAATGTTCCTCCTCCTTCAGAATGTGAGTTGAATCCTGATGCTGTTGTTCCTTGCCCCTCTGCATGAGAATTACCTTCAGATGCTATTGTTCCTTGTCCTTCTGCATGTGAGTTGGTTTCAGATGCTGTTGTTCCTTGCCCCTCTGAGTGTGAGTTGGATCCTGATGATGATGTTACATGCCCCTCTGAATGTGAGTTATCTCCAGATGCTGTTGTTCCTTCCCCTTCTGCATGAGAACATTCTCCAGATGCTATCACTGAACATCCAAAGGCTGAACTATTGATACCAGATACTCTATTTGAATCTCCAGAAGCTACACCGTTCTCTGCCTCTATAACATTATTAATACCAGCGCTTACAGCTGAGAAATTAGCTAAAGTAGAGTTGTTTGCAGTAGTTGATCTGGGTATTATCCTAAAACTATCAAAGTCTCCAATGTTGACGTTTTCATAAGGAACCTGTACACCATTACCACCAGCCGGTCCAGTTGGTCCTGTTGATCCGGTTTGTCCTGTTGGACCTACCGGTCCTGTTGGTCCTCTTTTGTCACAATGATGATGTCTATGAGGCTTATGTTCTATGCGATGTCGGTGACAACGATGACACATTTTAACAGAATTTAAAACTTAAAGTAATACCATCTTCAAGACATGAGCATATGCGCATGTGAAGAGTATCAGATAGTGATCATATACGCAGGCATCAAAATTAGGTCTAGATGTGATCATACCTCTCTATGTGAAAGTATAGAGAATGTTAGATCGTGATCACATGCGCAACACTCGCGTTTTAATAAGAAGAATAACACATATACCCCCCACTCATAATACCTTATCAAGATCGTCGTACTTGGAATGTATATGTCCTATTACTTCAACTATGTGATCATTCACAGAACTCAATTTACACACAGTACACATTCTGTTACACATGTGTATCAATCCAGTGAACAGATTATGTCTCATCTCGAGATTATTAGTAATCTGTCTATCTTTCTCTTCTTTTTCAGGTATGATAATATCCCTCCCAGAGCACTTCTCATTACCAGCAGCCACATCTTCAAGCTCATCTATACTCTTCAACAGCTCCCTCAACTTAAGTTCCTTAAGCTCGATGAAAGTGTCCATATTCTCGGTGACCTTGATCATAGTATCTTTGAGTAGCTTCAATCTGGTTCTGGCTAACGCATACTGAGTTCTCATAATATTCTTAGATGACAATTTAATTACTCTAAGAATGTGATCATGATGAGATACTATCTCACTTAGTTTGACAACAGGATAGGCTAGTAGGTTCTCATTACTAGGACATATCATTCTTATTGACTGATCATTGATAAAGTTAGTAATAGTCGGATATTTGGAATCCGTAGTAATGACGAATGTTATTCCATCCTGAGATTCGATGCCTATACCCGATACGCCTGTACCTGCGGTCTTATAAAGACCTACATACATCTCATAAGGGACTAGTTCATCTTCAGTGATCATATAAGTGTAGTCGGAGGTAGATTTGGATACCACTCCCCTTGTATCAGGCTTGACGAACACATAGTGACCTGATTTGCTCAGACACTTTATATACTCACATAGATTGGATGTATTTATCCTATCGATCACTCTGTAACCATGATCCCTCAAGATACTCTCCAGAGAAATTCTATTCATTTATAAGAGCGTTGAAAAATACTTCTCGCATTGGGCTTTCACTCATATATATTCAACAAAGTCTCATTTGTTGATACATCTTAGCATATCTTTATCAGTCATATTCACATTCGAAAGAAAGTCATATTGTGTCAAGCTTGACTAAGCTGAGTAACGATAGGATCTCAAGTCTCAATATCCACGATAGAAGAAGAGGTTACCAACGACTTCTTGACTCAGTCTAATCAATCATGCGCTGCAGATTGCTCAAATACAATACAAGGTCAGACAATCGTTGTGAGTGGCAAGTCTGGGGACATTAATATTGATCAAACTTGTACAGCGTCGACGGCTGGATGTGTACTATCTCAAGATCTTTCATCTTCACTTGATAATATCCTTGATGCTATCAATGATCAAGAACAGTCATTCACAGATAGTATGATTAGTTTGGATCCATCATCTCAAGTTCAGAAAAGTATAGTTAAGCAGGTACTCAACAACAAGATATCTCAGATAGCTAATGCTACATGTAATGCTAGTGTAGAGAATCTTAACTCAAATCAGATAATCTATGTTACTGGGGAATCTGGTGATATTAATGTGTCCCAATCGGGGGATGCTATAGCATCATGTGTTATGAACACAGTAGCTAAACAGCAAACATTTAACTCTCAACAAACAACTAGCACACAGGGTCAAGTGAGAGAGAATGTATTTGTTCAACTGTTCAGTTCAATAGGAATGATCATATTAATAGTAGGTATTATCATAATACTAGTCATGTTCTTACCTCAAATATTGAAGGTTATAGAAGGGAAGAGTGGGAAGAGTGCTGGAGCAGGCACACCTAGCACTGAAGCTGGAGTAAGTGCTGAAGCTGGAGTAAGTGCTGAAGCTGCTGGAGGTGCTAAGAAGAGTGGAGGTATATTTAGTTCCTTGCAAAAGTATGCTCCCCAACTAGAGGAAGGCGCAGAGTTCTTAGCTGCTAACCCCGAGCTGCTTCTGTTGTGATTTTTAAAAGCTAGCTAATACTTTCTGTTCTCAAATTCTCTCCCATCCATATCCCTCACCACAATCACATGTTCCAGCCGTCTTCCATACTCCGTTAATAACAAATGTAATCTGATGAGCTTTAACTCCTGTTTGTCGAGTAGCCTCATTAATACAAATGTATTCAATTGTCCTTCCGTCGTGGAAGATCTGTTTAACTTTAATAGCTCTGCTAAGACCTCCAGCTCTAACAGTTCTCATCATATTATCTGGATGTGTAACACATTCGAGATTTTCAATACGGTTATCTTTACCTGTCAAGTTAATATGACTTATGACATATCCTTTAGGAACATGCTTGTTATTGAAGACTTCCCAGACTATTGAATGAACTAATCTTTGACTATATTTATTCTTCTTAGTGTCCATGAACTTGATAGCGAAGTATTTTCCGTCGGAATTTCCAGTGGTAAGCATACCATTCTTTCTCAAAATCCAACCCTTTGTTGATACTTCAATAGGAGGATGATAATTAGGATATAGATGAATAGTAGATTTCCATTGTTGAGGTCCAAGATCTTCCTTGGTTAAATATCGATACTTATACCCTTTGAGTATCTTACCGCTAATACAACGATTTCTTACTACAGAGTCATTAAATTCAGCATGTTTAGCTGCTTGTTTGATACTGATAAAGCTCTTAACAATCTCTCCATCTAAAGCAACTTTGAGTACTGTCTTACCTCTGTGATCTTTTCTTCTCTTCTGATTCTTATTCTGATCAGAAATGCTGAAAACTCTAAGATTGCAACAAGAGAAATTATGTTTACGTTTACCATTAATATGATCAATGGTAAATCTATATGAATCATCATCATACAACACTGGTAATCCAAAGAACATAATTCCCATTAGAGTATGAACACCCTTTGTCTTCTTCTTTCCATCAATATTTATCATAGAAACTCTAACATACTTCTTAGGACATATAGTACCTTTCAAATTGTAATCAGTCTCTATATTGAGAATATGTCCTAATGATGATAGTTTGTACTTAGGAAACTTGATTGATTCTAATGAGATCCAAGTCTCTTCCCTTTTGCAGAGAGGACATATGGTATAATCATCAATCTCAATCTCTTCATCCTTATCATATGTTTGTGATCTTGTCATCGAATCTTTCTTAACTTGTTCGACAACACCAATATCATCGAATTCTTCAATCTTGATCTCTTCAACTACGATATTACTCTTTTCTTCTTCTTTCGGGTGTTTGTTACATCTATCTTTACCTTTCACAGCCTTATTATTACATTTTTCACCCGTCTTCGTATTTCCAGTACATTTCTGAATGTTATCATCATGTACTGTACATCTTGTCTTTGGAGGGATCACCTTTATCTTACACAAAGTCTTCTTCTTAGTCAATGCTCCACATGGTTGAGACATTCTCTCTTTTGATAAGAATTTCCGAGATTTAGGCTATTCTGAAATTATTCTTGTAAGCTATCATCACATCCACAATATCAAGTTTTAAGTAATGATCCATTGACTCTCAAGATGACATCTCTCATAGACCTTGTTTATCTTCACATAGTATATAGAAGCTTCTTTCATAACGTGTTTACAATCCACTCCGACAACATCAATAGCCAGTGATCCATAACGCTGACCTATTACGATCCAAATGTAACCTATTCCGATAAACTCGTTGATAAGATCGATCAAAACATCAATCTTTACCGGGGAAACCTTCTTCGTAAGATGGGCTCCGTGATTCTCCTTGTAACAAGAATGAATAACGATTCTACTGTTTATATGCTCATAACAGTATTCATCTACGTGTTGGAATGTAGTTAACACAATTAGAGTATTACCATAAATTATCGACCAATGTGTTGTCCTATCTCTTCTTTCTTTCTGTGTTTCCGTCATTTTTCGTTTCCGTCACAAGAAGAGATTTTGAAATATATCAATATTGACAATGATGCAGATATGTGATCTTTAAGAAAGCTAACCAATACTTTGTCATACTGATTCACAAAAATTTTAAGAGTCCTAATTTAGGAAATCTTATTACAGAAGCTTCGTAACTGTGATATGAATGAGAAAGCTCGTAAAATGTTCTCGTGGGGCATTATTACTATCATCAAATGTTAAGTAATGATCTTTTGACTTTCAAGATGACATCTCTTGTAAACTTTACCGATTTTCACACAGTATATAGAAGCATTCTTCAACTCGTGTTTACAATCCATTCCGACAACATCAACAGTCGGAATCCAATGAACTTCATTTATTGCAATCCAAACATAATCGATTCCAATGAACTTATTGATTAGATCATTCAAAACATTAATCTTTATAGGAGATAATTCCCTTGTTAGATATGTCGAATGACCTTTGTAGAGATAGTGAGGATAACTTAGACTTTCCTTATATTTCTCAGAAATATATTTATCGTATTGTAGTTCAGGTAACACTATTACCTCATCATGATTAATGATTGACCAATAATCTACCCAGTCTTCGATGGTGAGATTTTGATTTGTGTGCTGATGACAGAGACCTTCGTTTGATCCATATCTCATGCATCTCTTTCTCTCCTCCGTAATTCCAAAGCAGAATGCACTCATCTCAGATTTGTTTCCATGACGAGATAGGATTTTGAAATATATCAATATTGACAATGATACAGATATGTGATCTTAAAAGCCAGTAGATACATGTCTTGTTGATCTGCAAAATTTTTAGAGTTCTAATTTTGAGAGATCTCATTATAGAATCTTGATAATGATAATGTAAGTGAGAAAACTCTCAAAAATGTTTCCGTGGGAGCATTATTACTATCATCATATCAAGTTTTACGTAATGATCCTTTGACTCTCAAGATGACTTCTCTTGTAAACTTTGTCGAGCTTCACACAGTATATGTCTTCGAGTGATATCAGGTTTTAAGGAATGAGCCTCTGACTCTCAAGATTACTCCTTCTGTAGACTTTACCTATCTTCACACAGTATATAGAAGCTTTCTTCAACTTGTGTTTACAATTCAGTCCGACAACATCAATAGTCGGGAACTTATCAAGTTCACCTATTGCAATCCAAATATGATCGATTCCAATAAATTCGTTAATAAGATCAATCAAAACATCAATCTTCATAAGAGATAACTCCTTTGTTAGATATGTTTTATAACCCTTGTAGAGAGAATGAGGAAAACAGGAACTTTCCTCATACTTCTCAATATATTTCTCAATATATTCTTCAGAGTATTGTAGTGTAGGTAACACTACTATCTCCTTGTCATTAAGAATTGACCAATATTCCACCCAATCTTTTCTGGTGAGATTTTGGTTTGTGTGTTGATGACAGAGATCCTTGATTGGTACATATCTCTTGCATCTCTTTCTCTCTTTCGTAATTCCGCAACAGTATGTATCCATCTTAGATTTATTTCCATTGCGAGACAAAATTTTGAAATCAATCAATTTGACAAAGATATTACTTTGAACTCTTAAAAGCCAATAGACACATGTCTTGTTGATCTACAAAATTTTGAGAGATCTCATTATAGAAGCCTTGCAACTGTAATACGAATGGGCACAATATTACTATCATTAAATCAAGTAATGATCCTTTGACTCTCAATCCTGTTCTTCTAGCTTAGTCGCATCCTGTTCTTCTTTCTCTGTATCTAGCTTGATATTTTCAATCATGCAAAATTGTAAAAGGTAGATTATCACATCCATAAGATAAATTTGCAAATTATAACAAAAATGATCAAACTTTGAACTTAGAACTTTTCACAAAATGCAATGCGAAGGTTCTACCAAGAAAAATCGCAGGTGTAAAAACAAGACGAAAAATGATAGTATTTTCGATCATCGATCACAGAGTTATCGTACATTGTGTAGACTTCATACTCACGCGTCACGCAAATCAGATGTGGATCAAAAAGAATCAGATCTTGGACAATCGATACCCAAAAGAACAGCACCTATGCGATTGACATGGTCAGAACCTGAACCTACATTCTTCATCCTTGACAGCCCAGATATTAAAGGTTCTTCTCTGATTGCTGCTTATGATTTTGACTGGACTATCGCAGCATCAAAATCAGGTGGTAAATTTCCAGTTGGAAAAGATGATTGGAAATGGTTATTTCAATGTGTTTCAGTTAAATTGAAAAAGCTTTATGATGATGGATACAAAATCGTATTCTTCACAAATCAAGCTGGTGTGGAGAAAGGAAAAGTAGATATTGAATCTCTGAAACAGAAATTCATCAATGTATCTGAAGAATTAGGTTTTCCGATTCAAGTTTTCATTGCTTGTGCAGTGAATCATTTTCGCAAACCGAATACTATCATGTGGGATTATATGATTGAATATCACAATGGAGGAATTAAACCCGATATGAAGAGATGTTTTTACACAGGTGATGCTGCTGGTCGTTCAAAAGGTTGGAAGAAAGGTGCAAAGAAAGATTTTTCCACATCTGATAGAAAATTTGCAGCTAACATTGGTTTATCATTTCAAACTCCAGAAGAACATTTCTTGAGAGAAAATTCTACTGATGACTGAAATTGGAGGTCTCTCAATCCTTTCACATTAGATAAATCAAAAGATTTTCAAATACATTACGCAAAAGAATTCCAAGAAATTATAGTTTTTTGTGGTCTTCCAGCTTCAGGGAAAACCACATTTGTTAAGCGTTATCTTAAAGAGTACACATGGATCAATCGTGATAAACTGAGGACTCAACACAATTGTATTAGAAAAGCTAGAGACTCACTTAAATTAGGAAAACATATAGTTGTAGATAATACTTGTCCAGACAAGAAAACTCGAGAAAAGTACATATCTCTAGCCAATGAACTATGTATTCCTATTCGTTGCTTCTATTTCAATACTGATCGAAAGATCTGTGAACATTTGAATCTGTCGAGAATGAATCAAACCAAAGGAGAACGTCGACGTATACCTCAAGTTGGATTCAATGTGTGTAAATCTAAATTTGAGATACCGAGTAAATCAGAAGGTTTTGATGAAATTATTACAATAGATTTCACTCTTAAATTTGCTTCTGAGGAGGATCGCAAAATTTTCTACATGTGGACTTAGATCAGAAACTTTAAAACATTCATGTATTATTTTAAAAATTCAGGCGATGTCAGAAACTTTATGATGAATTTTATACAATCCCTCATCACATGGATTATATGTCCTTAATAACTCTTTCATGCTCTGGTAGCATACATCTAACTCCTCTAATATTGAAAGCTGTACACGTAAGTCTACCATTAAAGTCTTGTTTTGTGTGATGATGATAATATCCGTTGTACAATCCATTTCCTTTACATATCTTTTTCTTCCTCGTAATACCGTAACACTGTATCACTGTATCATCTTATATTTGTTCTTTGAAAAACAAGATTTTGAAATGGATCAATATTGATCATGATGCTTCTTTTGTTACTTTGATTTTTAAAAGTCAACCTTAAATTCTCTCCCATCTATATCCCTCTCCACAATCACATGTTCCCGCTGTCTTCCATACACCATCAGTCACGAATGTAATCTGATGAGCTTTAACACCTATCTGTCTAGTAGCTTCGCATTTAATTAAAAATGATATAATGTTGTGTTCAGGTGACGATGATAGAAAACAATAGAAGTTGATATAGAGATTGAAATTAAAAAGAGTAAACATCTTATGGAAGAATCAGATTCTTCAACACTATTCGACGGGAAAAGTAAACTATGTATGATAGCTCGAGCAATAGCTATCACTTATTATGTCGCATGGACAATACTCTTGATTTCATTATCCTCCTGTAAAGGAATATTAGCATTGGTAATTATATTCAAGATAGTGATCAATATAGTAATTTGTACAATGTATGCCATATTTAATTCAAAGAATCCGATATGGGTATGCATCTACATTTCATGGACAGTAACTTCTATCATAGTAGGACTTAAAGATTGTGATAATATTACTAAATTTTTAGTAATTATGAGTATAAGCGCTAGTATCGCAAAAGAACTTGGAATTATTATGATGATAGTCGTACGATGTGCGATCGTTGAGATTAAACCATAAAAACTGATTCAATTATTGAAACTCCTAAATCGACAGAAACATCTGTTATTCATGCTCTTCCGAATGTCGTAGTGTAGACAATATTACTATCTTTCTAGTTCTTTAAAATTATCGGAAAATGGTGAGAATGTATTCTGAATCGTTTTCACCTGTTGTATTAAAGCTAAATGGTATAATAGTGCAATTCCTATTAAAAATCAAAAATGATAAATTTCATAATTACTTACAGATGGAGTAAACCAGTAACAAACACAATGGGACATAAATTAACGAAAGCACAATTTGAAACTGCATTTTCAGGTGTTGAACGACTCAATGATGGTATTTTAACGCAAGAATTGTTTGCTACCCTTAAGGCAATTGATAGGAAATTTACAAGTAGTAGAATAATTCGTGTAATCGGAAAGGTTGCATTCAAAAAGTTTGATAATGAATCAAAGGAAGACATAATTATCGATGAAATTATCAATCTTCCAAAACCTCTCCCAGATGTATCTAAGAAGACTATTGAATTGAATTGGGAGTGTGGAATTATTCCTGAGATTGGAGAAATTTCATGTTCTGATCCAAAGAAAGATGAGATCAAAATCAAATTTACAATTCCAGCTGAGGGATCTGTTATGGCTGTTTCTTCTTATGAGAGTTACATAGTCAGATTTGGATTGATCGAAAATGATCCATTGGATTTCATTATTAGTGAATTGATGAGTAATGCAGATTCTTTTGAGGATGGACCTCAATTTTTACCAATGTTCACCAATACTCCTCAGGTTTATGGAAGTACATATGAAAACCTCACCAAAGCTATGATAAAAACAGGTATTAAGTATAATGACAAGTTGAAGACTGGCGAGATTGGTATTATTCGATATTTCTTCCTTGTTAAGGACAATCCGTCTTAGATTTCATCGTGATTTTTAAAACTATCGTTATTGAAAAAATGATCTATTGTAAAGCATTATCAATGATCACTAAATGATGGGTTCATTCTCATATCCTTCTATTTCTGCTGGTTCATTTAAACGTAATTCTGAAGGTTGTTTCGAATTAGAACCCAGTAATAAGAAATTAAAGATTAAAGAGTATGTATCTATGATTAATGGTTCAATTAGAGAAGTTCATACTCAATCCTCGCTATTATGTTATCTTTATGAAAATCGTTCTGATCTTATCAAAACGATTGAAATA
>SDBS01004441.1_pt1 | contig 13724 bp, 11 predicted proteins | sample 2277091 | NCBI WGS metagenome assembly SDBS01 (sample SAMN10404972, study PRJNA504765) | marine sediment metagenome | isolation source: marine sediment core GS10_PC15, 163 cmbsf | place: Arctic Ocean: Southern Knipovich Ridge | collected 2010
ATGTATTTTTTTTGAAATTTAAATCTTTGTCCATTAAAATGGTAAGAAACTTCAAAAATATTGATTTCCAATTTAAAAATATTGTTTGGAATCCCAAACGAAAAAAGGGTGTTTTGTCGGAATACTACGAAACTCTCAACAATCTACAAGCGTTTAAATCGCATGTCATTATGACCTGCACTTTGAATCAAATTAACAAATTATAATCTTCTTCTTTTAAATATGGAAGTAAATGCAAATTCGATAATAAGTCATATTTTACTCCACCTTCTTGTAGAATAGGCAGGAGTTTTTCTCTAATCTTTTTTCCAAGAATTTTTACAACTCTCCTCGAGAAAACCCCATCTTCGATAATTTGATATTCATATATTTCAAGTTCGTTGAGAATTTTTAAAATGGCTGAGAGTAAGTCCATAGGGTGCTCAAAGAAGGATAAAATATCATCATTTGATAGTATGTCTAGCATCCTGTAGTTGATAAAAATACATAGATCTTCAACATTCTTAGTATCAAGTATCTGGTTTAATTTCTTTTCAATATGGTTTAGTAGGTATTTCCCTATTTTTTCGTAAAGGGTGAAGGCTTCAGAAAAATTCTCAGAATCAATGTTTTTAAAGGCACTAAATATTGCTCCAAACAACCCACAATCATCCGAAGACACGACTGAAATCAATTCTTCTTCAGTGAGGTATACCATGATTTTAATATCATATAAGTAATTAGCAAGACGGATTTCACCTCTCATTAACCTTTTTGCAATTTCCTCTTTAAGAACCTTTTTCGCTTGTAAATCCCCTTCTTCTGTTAACATTTTTAAGAGAGGGAATGCTAGTACCGAACTTAATACGTCGGTATTGTAATCGTTCTCTGCCCAAGCTTGAAGGTTAGAGCAATATGCCCAGAACTCTACATCAGGAGGGATTATTCTTGGTGTTGTTTCAAGGGAGTGGTCAAGGACACCCAATACTTCATCAATGGAATTTATAGAGGAGTATTGATTTACATTATCGACAGGGATATTGATTAACACATACTTACATTGCTTAAATTCCTTTCCAGCCACGATTATATATGTTTTTTCATCTTTAAGGGTTAAGCTAAGAAATTCATTTATCTTGAATTCTTTTTCTATGCTCATTATTAATATTCTAATTTCAATATTTCTTTATAAATGTTCAGTCTCTATAAAAATGTTTAGAGCCTCTACACTCTTTTAAGTATAGATAAGTTTGTATGCAAAAAATATAATATTGTGTGTGCTTTTTTTGAAAACTAACTTTTTTTAGTGTTCAAAATTAAGAAGAATGTGGGGATTTGTCGGAATTATATTCTTATACTTTTTTATTAGAGTGTTATCTTTCCCATTAGAAGAACAATTTTTTATAACTAAAACTTTATATATTCGGAGTAACGTTAGTTTTTTAGTACAAAATTAAGAAGAATACAAAAAAAAAACAAAAAAAATAACATTATTTGACATCAAAATTTTTGATGCTCTCTTATCGTTATATTTGTTGAATAAAAAAAGAATTTGTAAAATATAAGCATGAAGTTAATATGATATCAATGAATACGCCTGCTCAAAATACTACTAATAATCCAGAAAAACTGCAAATGCTCGGTTATGGATTATTAAATATCTCAAAAACTGATAGTCTTGGAAAATTTTCAATAACTCTCCAAAGAGGTATAGGAGTTCCCTTAATACAGAATGTAATTGAACTATATAAGAAAGAAATAATTACTAAAGGAAAAGGTAATTCTATTATTCCTTTAAATGACTTTACGCTCTTTATTCATTATTTTGAAAACGATAATGAAGAAATTTCTGTTATTATCTATATGGAAGAGAAAGATAGATCAGTTAACTTTCCAAAGCTTTATTTTTTGTCAAAAAAAATTAACAATAAAGTAAAATCACAGGCTTCAATCTCTGAAATTACAAGTACATTTGAATCTGAGATTGAAATTCCTAGGACTCCTGGTATTATTGCAATATTTGTAATTGGATCAGCTGGAAGCCCATTTATCTCAAAGATTAATAAAAAAAGGTCGAATATTGCTGATCATGAGGTACATATAGGTGGATTCATCTCAGCTTTACTTTCATTTTCAAATACAATTATTGGGGAGGAGACAGGCGCTAAGCTAAAGGAAATTAATTTTGGAAATCAACAATTCTATGTGATTTCAAAAGGCGAGGTCATTTTTGCTTTTTTGGTAGAAGATATGAATTCACTCCTTCAACGTTATATGTATCTTATAGCAGACGAGTTCTTATATCAATTTAAAGATCAAATAAAAGATTTTAGTGGAGATGTGACTCCTTTTAATTCATTTCTCCCCATAATCAATCAATATTTTATAATTTAAACAATAAGTGGTAAAAAAAAATGGCTCAAATAAGAGAATATGACCAAGAAATTGACCAAGTTTCAATCTTAACTTTTCAAATAGGTTGGGAACAATTTGTTATAGACCTTCTTGATGTTAAAGAAATAATTCAAGCAGGTCAGATAAGGAAATTACCAAAAAGCCTAGATTTCATAGATGGAATCTATAATTATAGAGGAGAAATAATTCATGTAATTAATTTGAGGAAGAAATTGAACTTGGATCAGTATGTTTTGTATGAATCAAAATACTCCTCTTTCGATCAAGATATGAATTCATCAAAAACCTTTATTATAATTTTAAAAGTCGAAAATGATCTTATAGGATTTTATGTGGATTCAATAGTTTCAATTGATCACATTGTTCCCCATGATATCTTAGAGTTGAGTCCTATTTTTCAAACAAGTGTTGCTATTGAATTCATTAAAGGTATAATAAATTCTAAGGATAGACCACGAGTAATGCTTGACTTGGGAAAGATTTTTATCGAAGTAGAGAAATTCATGATTCAACAAGAAGATTTAACATTAGCAAAATAATAAAAAAAAAAGTAAATTCAAATAAATTAAGGAGTGAAAAATATGTCAAAAAATGCAAAAAAATCTGTCCTAATCGTAGATGATGCTCAGTTCACGCGAAATGGTTGAAGATACCCTTTGACCAAAGCGACATATGCTGAAAAACATCATCAATAAAATTGAACAAATTGAAGTAATCGGTGAAGCCTCAAACGGTGTTGAAGCAATTTCTTTGTATAAAAAATTAAGTCCTGATTTAGTCACAATGGATTTAGTAATGCCAGAGAAAGGAGGGATCGAAGCAACAGAGGAAATTTTAAAAATTAATTCTAAAGCTTTGATTGTTGTTGTGTCCGCGCTTGGTCAAGAAGCTCTTGTCCTCGAAGCTGCAAAGAAAGGGGCAAAGGATTTCATTCAAAAGCCATTTAAGTCCGAGCAAATCTCTGAGGTTATGGATCGCATACTCATGAATAAAAAAACAGGAAAATAGTATATTTATTTTCATTGAAAAAAGAAGGTGATTAAGTGTCATCAAAAGAAGATATTAAGTTATTTATAAGTGAATCTGAAGATCTGATTCAAAAGACAGAAGAGGAAATCTTTAAGATAGAAGAAAGACCAGACGATGTTAAACCAATTCAGGAGCTTTTCTTTACATTTCATACACTAAAAGGTCTTAACGCAATGGCAGGATTTGATAATTTAGCCAAATTTTGTCACCATTTTGAATCTTTTTTGGATAATGCAAAAGAGAAAAGGATTCCAATGAGTAAGAGATCTGATTTTGTTGATATGTTATTCGAATCTCTCGATATTTTAAGAAGCGTTTTAAAAAGAGTGAAAGAGGGAGATATGACTGATATTGATGCGAATTTTGTTGAAGATATCAGGCTCAGCTTTGAGAGTTTTGAAAATGAATATGATATCACATTCATTCAAGCATTATCTATAGAAGAAATTTCACAAATTGCAGAGAAAAAGCAAAACAAAGCATTTAAGATATATATTCGTATTGAAGAAACTTGTGTTTTCAAAAAAGTCAGGTTGTTCATAATCTTTAGAGCTTTAAGCGGAAATGGTAAAATTTGCTGGACTAACCCTGCACCCGAAACTTTGGAAAAGGCAACTCTTAAAAACGAATTTGAGATCTTTTTTATAACTACGCAAAATAAAGCAGATATAGCTCATGTTATTGATGAAATCCTTGAGATTGAAAGTGTTGTTATTACTCCCTTAAAACCTAAAGAATTTATTCAAGTTATTAGAGAACTAAAAGATAAATGGGAAGAAGAAAGACCTAAACCTATTTATAACGAACCTGAAGTAGAAATAGTTGACAATATTGACGATGAAGTGGATGATGATCGTGTAGGGCAAATCTTAGACGAATTTTCAGATGAAACAGCAAAAATAACTAGTGTAAAGGTTAATATTGAATATTTAGAAGAATTAATGAATTTATTTGGTGAATTGGTGGTAACAAAGAACCATATAAGCCAACTTCTTAAAGAAAAGCAAGATAGGACTATTACTAGGGTATTTGATCAAATGGATAAACCATATTTAGATATTCAAGAAATTCTATTTAGATTAAAATTAGTAAGAGTCGAATCGACGTTCAGGAAATACAAGAGATTGGTTCGGGATGTAGCAAATGAAACAGGTAAAAAGCTGAAATTAATTCTGGAAGGAACTAATGTTGAAATTGATAGAAAAATATTAGAAGAGCTTAATTCTCCATTAGTGCATCTAATTCGAAATGCAGTTTATCATGGAATAGAGTTACCAAGAGAAAGAGTTAAAAAAATGAAAGACGAATTTGGTACTTTAAAGCTAAAAACATTCAGAAGAGCAGGATCAATTTACATTGAAGTGATAGATGATGGTAAAGGTATTAATTATGAGCAAATTAGGGCTAAAGTTGTGAAAAAAGGATATTATGATGAAGATGAGGCAAAAAACTTAAGTGAAGAAGAGCTTCATAAATTTATTCTTAAGCCAGGGTTTTCTACTTTATCAGAAGCTGATATTATTTCAGGTAGGGGAATAGGATTAGCCATTGTTGCTGAAAAAATCAAAGAATTGGGTGGAGACTTTACAATTCAATCTGAAAAAAATGTTGGAACTAAATTCACATTAATAGTTCCATTTACACGGGCAATATTAAGGGCTCAACTAATACAGATTACCGATGATCTCTTTGCTATTCCGACAGAAAATATAAAACAAATTTACTTTTTCAACCCGAATTTAGTTGAACATGAAGACGGCGAGCAATTTTACAGAATCGGCTCAAAAAAGCTACCAATGTTCTATTTAGATGAGTATTTAGAGATGGTTGAAAAAACTTCTTCGAATGCTCACAAAAGAATTGCTATTTGGTGCCAAAGAGATGCTGATAATTCAGCGGTATTTATCGCAGATAAACAACTACAACAATTAGATGTGGTAGTAAAACCTTTTAAATCAAGTTTTTCTGATTCTCGGGATATTCTCGGGAGTACCATAACCGGAGAAGGTCAGATTTGTCTAATTATTGATGTGTTAAATATAATAAATACAAAACAAAATGAAAATTTAATAACTATATAAATATTTTTTTTAAAAATTTTACTAGATAATGATTAAATTGGAGGAAAAATAAAATGGGATTTAAAAAAGTTGATTATAACGATTTAAAAACAAGGATAAGTCCAAATTTTCTTGGCATGCCTATAAGAGATGGAGGAAAATTAGAGGAAAAAACATATCGAGAGCAGGTTGTCGAATCAAATTATGTTGGTTCGGTTTCTGAAATATTGATTTTGAATGAAGAATTTTTAGATTATAATTATAGTAATAGTGGAAGAAGAAATTCTGCTCAAGGTAATGGAAATATCTCAATATTTAATAATTCAGTCAAAGATAGAATATGGGATGCAAAATTACAATTTTCAGGTTCTCAATTTAATGATCAAAATATTGAAAATAATATTGAATTAGGTATTTTTGAACCTAATTCAAATAAAGTGCTTAAGTATGACATAGTAAGTCCAGATGATTTACCAGATTTGATAAATGTTAGAGAAAATATTGAAAATTTGACTGAAGATATAAACGGTGGTACCAATTCTCTTTCAAGTTTAAATTTAAGCGAAAAAAGGCTTAATAATTATATTTTATTATTAGAGCGAGAAAATAAAATCAAATTCACAATTTCTATAGAAAATGTTTCACAAACTATTCTCGAAAAAATTAAGTTTAAGAAGCATTTTAATGATAAATTTTATGATAATGAAATTACGAGTGATAAAATTTCTGATTTCAAAATAACTAGAAATTTTATTGAATGTCCGATGAATAATTTGAAACCTGGTGAAAAAGTAGAAATAATTATCCTTTCTAAAGTGTTTCCTAAAAAAAAGGAAGAGATAACCACTGGAAAATTAGAATTATCATTCACGTATCCAAATGAAGTCATCTCCGGTGTAAAAATTAATCACTTTTCCGGTTATTCGCATGCAATGCACGCGATTAAAAAAGTCGAGAAAAATTATGCTCCGAATCATTGGCAATGTTCACTCATATTTGAAAATCATAGTGATTTCAAAATGAAATTGAAATCAATTTTAGTTTATGATAAATCAAAATCTAAAAAAATATTAGACTTAGACCTTAGTAAAAATGGAGATACTATAATTCAACCTCGAGGTAAGTACATATCTTCATATTTCGATTTCATTGATGAGAAGGAACCAACTTTTTCAAGAAAAATAGGATATTCGGTTGACTATATTACAGAAGGACATTCAATAATTTCTTCAAAATATGATGAAAACAAGTTTAATATAGCAAGTGTCCTTATTAAGAAAAAAATAGCAGAAGGAGAAATAAAATCGTTCGAAGAAACTACAATTAATTCTAGAATAATTATAAATAATCGAGGTACACTTCCAGTTAAAGGAATTCGAATTACAGAACAAATTCCTGAGGATTTTTTACCCCCAAGGGATGTTTCAAAATATAATTTATATAGATCATCTGGAGCATTAGATTTAGAGGATGTTGAATTAAAAATGACTCCTGATGATGATGATCCCTCTCATGAGCATTTAGTAGAAATAAATATAAATTTAAAAAATGGTAGTTTTCATTCTGTGATTGAAGTAGAGGATTTCTTGGAATTAACATATCCCCTTAAAGCAATAACCCCTGATTATAAAAAAGCTTACACTTTTCCATTAAAAGTCTATTCATATTATCCGAAATATCAAGAATCTAATCAGAATGAATATTTCATTATTATGGATGATTTATCAAAGATGGATCAATCAGCTATAAAAATATCCCATCGACGTCGTAAAGTAATGATCGGGAAGGAAATCTTTCCTGGGAGAAGTAGCAATGAATTTGCTATATATATTGTAGCAAAAAATGGTTCAAATATAAAACTGAATGAAGTGAGTGTTACTGACACATTTCCAGATTCTTTTGAACTCATCTCTTCCAATTTTGATCACAAACTTGTTAAATCTAAGAAGAATGGGGATCATAAAATTTCCTTTACAATTGATACAATTTTACCATATCAAGAAAGAGAAATTATGTATTATCTAAAAAACATAGCTAGTAAGGATGTTAAACATTCAGAATTAGAATCCTTTTTCGTAGGATAAATAATAATTAAATGAACAAAAAATGGTGCAAAAATAATGAACTTACAATTTTACGAGACAATGGATGATAAAAGTAAAGAATATTTAGTATATTTGACTGAACAAATTCAACCCCAATTCACGGAAAGTGAATTAAAGATATACCTTGAAGATATTGAAGCTAAATCATTACCCAAAAGCTCAAAATCAAAAGGATATGTAGAGATAGGGGATGAAGGTGGAAAGATTGCAGATTTGTCAAAATTAAATGGTGAGCAATTAAAATTATTATTTCAAATATTTATTAGTAGGGAAAAAAACGACAAATTAGCAATAAAATGGCGTTTTTATCAATATCTTAAATATATTTTGGATTTAAAAATAAAATCTATCCAAATTAATCGAGATCCTAGACCTGATCGATATATTGATTTTATAATTCATACAGGGGATAACCAAGTGTTTTTAGTTTTATGTAACGACATTTTGGAATTGGGCAATTATAGCAAAGCCTGTAAAGAAGTTATAAATTATGCCAAAAAGGAAAATTTGCTTCCAGATAAAGTAATTTTTACAACCAGTAAATCATTTCGCAATATTCCACTAGATACCCCATTAAAGATTGTTAGTAAGGAAATTGTGCCGGAATTATGGGTTGAATGGAATGAAGAAAACCGACGCTTTAAGAAGGAAGACCTAATACTTATTAATAACTCAGAATTAAAACTTGCAGGTTTTAACTTTAATAGCACAGAAGATTTGCTCAATTATGTCTATAAATATACAGAAGGTGGACAAATTTCAATCTTTAGACAATTGGAATTTTTTACAGAAGTAAGTGAGGATGATCCAGAAGTGGAATTAATCTGGAAAGGAATAATGCTAAAACAATAAGATTTAATGAAAAAAAAAAAAGGTATTGATATGTTAGAAAGTGAGTATAAAGAAGAAGAGTATGAAAATAGTATTAATGTTGTGATATTAAAAGTCCGTGGTGAAAAATATCTCATAGAAGTTGAGTACGTAAAAGAGATTTACGTTCCTGGAGAAAATATTGTACCTGTGCCATTAACAGACAAGTCTATAGTAGGTGTTATTGCTGTAAGAGGAGTAGTATATTCAATCATTTCTTTAAGACACAATATTTATGCTGATGTTTCCAGTTACAGTTTAAGTGATCAATCACGCATACTATTATTAGAGTATAAAAATCTTAAAATTGCTATTCTAGTAGACGAAGTTCTTGGCGTGAAAGATATTCCTACTACTGTATTCAAAAAACAGGGAACTATTGTAAAAACTAGTATAGAATTTAGGTTAATAAAATTAACTGGTGTGTTTGAAGATGAATCAGTAATCATCTTAGACTTAGATGCATTAATTCAGCCCTATATTAAATCTCAAGGTGCGAAAGTAGAGAAAAAATTAAGTTCTAAGCCAAAAACTCTTGAGAAGCCAAAGGTTCAGCCAAAAGTAACTCCAAAAGCAGATGTAGAATCTACGTTAATAATTCCTCAAAAAATTCGAGCACCAAAAAGTAAAGTAGAAAAATCGGTGGCTAAAACAAAAGCTCAAACGAAGAAAGGGAGAGTTAAAAAACCTACGGAAAAAAAAGTACTATTATCAGATGATCAACAAGATACTCTCAAAGAACTTGGGAATATTGGAACCGGAAATGCTGTGACTGCTTTATCTCGCTTAATAAAAAAGAAAATAGATGTAACACTAACTGATGTAGGGATTGTATCAATAGAAGACCTACCAGGGCAATTTGGAGGTCCTAACGAAAAAGTCTGTGGGATATTTTGTCATATTGAAAAACCATCTCAAGCGACGATTTTGAATATATTTGAAATGAAACCGCTGATGAATTTAATAGCAGACTTAGCAGGTAACAAATCAAAAATAGACCCCAATAAGGTTAAATCAAAAAAAGACCTTGATGATTTTGCAATCTCAACTATAACAGAAATGGGAAATATAATGGCGGGTCATTATGCATCAGCATTAGCAGATTTACTCGACACTAAATTAATGATCGATGTTCCTGAGTTTACAATGAGCGAAGCTGGTGAGATAGGAGAATTTCTCACACATGAACTAAGGGCAGTAGCGGAATTTTTTATAATGATTAAAACTTCAATTAAAATATCTGATTTGAAATTAAAAGGCATGTTTTTCTTTCTTCCAGATATTAGTACTTTAAGCATTTTTTTCAAGAAATTAGGAATTGACCAAGACATAAAACAATTGGAAAAATCAGTAGTAAAACCTGCTGCTAAATATAAGAAACGAGTTGCGAAACCCGCTGCTGAAGATAAGAAACCAGTTGCGAAATCCTCGCCAAAACCAGTTGCGAAACCCAAACCATTGGAGAAGCCTAAGAAAGCTTCAAAAATCACAGATATCTCTCAGATAAAGCTAACTGAACTTCAAAGAGATGCACTTCAAGAAGTGGGGAATATTGGTGCAGGAAATGCTGCTAACGCATTAGCTCAAATGATAAACAAAAGAGTTGATATAAATATTCCTTCAGTTGAAATGGTAGAACTAGATGAGTTCGCAAGCACTATCAGTAAGAAAAATGAAAAACTTCTCGTCGCATGGAGCAATGTCATAGGAAAAACAAGAGCTACTGTTCTTTCTTTATTTAACATCAAAGACGCGATAGATATAACATCAATAATAGTTGACGATCAAGAAAAGAAGCAAATAGATTTGAGAAAAAAAATAAATAATGCTTCTGATTTTCCAGAACTTTATAAAAGTGCGCTTTCAGAACTGGGCCATATACTTGGAAGTCATTATGTAAGTGCTATCGGCGATTTATTAGGTTTACGTTTAATGACGGAGCCTCCAGATATGAGTGTAGATACTGGAGAACAATTATTTACCATATTAAAAGAAGAAATCGGACTATTAAAGAAATTGTCGTTAGTGATTACTACAAGCGTGATTGTCACAGATTTCAAAATAACAGGAATTTTTCTGTTTATTCCCAATCTAGAAACTCTTGAAGAATTATTGGATGCTTTGTTGAGGTTTTATTCCTAATATTAATAAATTCAATAATCCTCAAATTTTATTTTTTTAATTATAAACAACAAACTTAATATCAAAATTTAATGGTCCCCTATGGCAAGCCAGGCTTATTTCGACTACATTTATGAAGTTGATGGAGAAACAATTAAATTAAAGCCTTCTAAAATGTTTGAGCCACATGGGGTATATTTAATCATTGACAGAGATTTAAAACTGATATGGATATGGGCTGGGAGTCATTCGCGTTTATTTCACCGTTACATGGCAGCTAATTGGGCCGGAAAGCTTAAAACAAAAAAAGACTTCTTCAATTTTAAATATGAAGTTATCAAACAAGGTATTGAACCCACTGATTTTCATGTAATTTTCAACGAAATTAAGGAAAATAGTTCTAAATTAAGCTATCCTGGGGAATCTAGAAAATCTAGTATAATAAGTAGTTACACAGATGCGAAATCTGAAATCTATGGATCCGCGGAAAGAAAATCATTTGAGGTTGATATATCTTCTTCTGTAAAGATTAAAATTAGAAAAATATTATCCGAAATTTCTGAAATGCAGAGTCATATGAAGTACTCTCTAGATCACATGCAGCAACGATTTGAAGAAATAGAAAAATTATTGGAAAGGTAAGGAGTTATTTTAAAATTCTCATTTTTTCTAAATGTGATTCAAATTCCAAACAAAAATGAATTATATGAGGCATCTTGAGTGTTGGGATTTTGGTAATTGTAATTAATTTAAAATTATAAAATCAAATACTAATTTTAAGCTTATCTAAAAGTATATTAAAATTAATTTAGTTATTAGATTTACTTAAAAAAATTAAAGCAAAAAAATAAATAAATAATTATTATTTTACCTAATTTAAATGTCTATCAGAGTTCTATTAGCTGAGGATTCTTCATTTCAAAGGAAATTAATTAAAGACATGCTTATAACAAATGAAGAAATTAAGAGTGTCGATTTAGCAAGAAATGGAAGAGAGGCAATCGAAAAGATTGAAGAATTAAATCCAGATGTCTTAGTTTTAGATTTAGTAATGCCTGAAGTTGATGGTTTGACTGTTTTTAAATTTCTCTCTGAACATTATCCGATACCAACTATTATTTTTTCAGCTAAAGATCCTGCGACTTTGGATAAGTCGGTTCAAGCTCTACTTTTAGGAGCATTTGAATTTATTATAAAGCCAAAAGGTGTATGGAAGGAAGAATTTTTAAAATATAAAGAAAGACTCACATCTAGCGTTCTATACGCCGCAAAAATAAAAAAGACTTATGAATTAAGAAACAACCTTATTAAAAAATCAATTGATAAAAATGCAATTGCTGAAATAAAAAGTAAAAGTAAACTTTGGGGCGAATCTGAAGATATAGCTTTGAAGTTTCCAAAATATCCTCGTCCACCGTTTGAATCAAATTTAGTTGTTATCGGCACAAGCACTGGGGGTCCAAGAACATTGAAAGCTATACTAAAGAACATCCCCGAAGATTTCCCAAGCCCTATTTTAATGGTACAACATATGGATGCATATTTTATGAAACAGTTTGCAAAATCTTTAGATCTCTTATGTAAATTACATGTAGTTGTTCCTGAAAATGGTGAAAAAGTCCAATCTGGCAATATTTACTTAAGTCCAGGAGGTAAACACATGGAAATCAATGTAATAAATAATCAACCTTATATTAAAACTTTTGTTGGAAAACCTGTTAATTTTTGTATTCCGTCTGTAGATGTTTTATTTTATTCTGCTGCTAAAATCTATAAAAATAATACATTAGGAATTATATTAACTGGATTAGGAGAAGACGGTGCTGCGGGACTCGAAGAAATTAAAAATCAAGGAGGAAAAACAATTGCAGAGTCAGAAGAAACATGTATTCTGTATGGAATGCCAAAAGCCGCAGCTAAGTTTGCCTCGTTAATACTTCCAAACTATCAGATTCATGAATATATGGTACAGTATGCAAGAAAGTTTTCAAAGTAGAACTTGTGATGCTGACAGTCAATTTATTTTGGAAATATGATAGGAAGATTGTAGAGACGTTTTTAAAAATTGCACTTTCCATAATAAACTGGAAATTATCTATAATAAAGCGGAAAAAAATTGAAAAGTTAAGATGGGTGGTTAATAATCTTAGTGAGAAGAGCGATATTTCGCTCCGCTTTTTGGATTCCTTCGGGAGTGATTTGAATGTGAGTAAAATATTTGCGGGACGTTGGTTTTTTGATAAGTCCGAGTTTCTCGTTTTGGGAAAGTGATTGGGAGATATGTGACTTCTCTAAGGGTAAAAGAGATTGAAGGGTCTGAAATGTTGTTATATTCTGGGCATCTCTGTGTGTGAAAATAGCGAGTAATACGATTAGGGGATTATCAACAAAAATTTTTATCATCCTGTACTTGTTTTTTTGTTTGAATTATATTTCAACCCGAATTTTTCTTCATGTTTATAGGTTGTAAACTATCTTATTATCAAGATTATTTAAACAAAAAAAATGAATATCAAATTTGAGTTTTGATCAAAAAATTGAATTATAGAATTACTTAAGAAAAATTTGAGAATTTAATAAAAAGTAAAAAAAAATAAAAAAGAAAATTTTTTATTTGCTATGATGTCGTTTCCGTCGGGTTTGCAATAGTACAACTGAAATTATTCCAACAAAGAGAAAAATCAAGTTATGAATTATGCCGAAATTTGTTCTTCCAAGGGATAAACCCTAAACAGTTTTTAACCGTAAATCATCACCTCTCCGAACCAATTATGGTTAGAATTCCCGTCTAAAGGTGTAAATTGGATAAAAATTTGGTTTCTATTTAGAGTTATTTGAGAGTGAATCACGGTAAATCCAAGCCTCGCTGACATAGTACAGATAACATTGTCGTGGTCGATTACAGTAATTGAGTTGAATTTATTAGAATGGCGTAACTTATTGATGAGACTTGAGACTAACTTTTCCTGACCAATATCTTTGTAACCGAGAAAGAAAAACTTTCAGGTACTGAAGAAGCTCTAAAAATCCTTTCTGAATTAATAAAAATGTATGAACAGAGAAAGGTCGTTGTGGAACATGTTGAATTTGATTTTCACATTCAAACCAAGCCAGTCGCACAGCTTATATATTTAATTCTCCAGCA
>SDBS01004442.1_pt1 | contig 13721 bp, 13 predicted proteins | sample 2277091 | NCBI WGS metagenome assembly SDBS01 (sample SAMN10404972, study PRJNA504765) | marine sediment metagenome | isolation source: marine sediment core GS10_PC15, 163 cmbsf | place: Arctic Ocean: Southern Knipovich Ridge | collected 2010
TTGAATGTTCATTTGTGCCCGGAGTAGATCTATTACCTCGTGCAGTTCGCGGACTCGCTCATTATTCGTACGATATTGTGGCTTCCTCATATCCATAAGATTCGGCGTCTTGAATAGTAAATTTAATTTCATCAATTTTTTCAGTGCGAATGAAACTGTTCTCAGGGGGACATTGAATTTATTCGAAATCTCACGCGGAGCTATCGGTCCTTCTGCTGTAACATGGTCTAACACGACGAGAGCGCTTTTGGGTAGGTCGCTGATTAAGAAGTTCATTTTTTTCACCGTATATGATAGTTATTAGTGGCAATCCACGTTCCCTATATTGCCATAAAATTACTGGCAACATATAAGCCTTGCTCTATCCGTAAATTTCAGATTGCTCTCATACTGACTCCCGTAATTTCATCCAATCTGCAAATTTGTTCGGCTCGAAGTGTAGTCCCAAGGGGACTATTCGCAATCAAAGAAATTCAAGTGTAAATGAGGATCAGCAAGGACTATCGCCATGCCTTGCTTCCTGGACAAGTGTTTCCACGAGTCTTCGTACTCTATGGCATACTTTGCGGATTTCTTGTTTTGTTGTCGTATCTTTTGACGGACAGTCGTGGTCTATTACACACTTTCTTTTAGTCCAGTGATATGTTATGGGATAGTACTTGCACCCTGCGGGTCTATGGTCATATATCGTACAGAGTTTTGTTGTCCTATCATAGAATAAACAGAATCCATCTACAAGCTTTAATTCACAAAAACCATCCTCTGACCTAACCTGATAGTCCTTTGGTTTGTAACCGAGTTCTCCAATTCGCATCACGTCTTCCCTTGTTAAAGTCATCTCAGTTTCGAAGCAACACTGTCTAATCTCTTCGCACGAACCATCGTGATTGCAGGTGAAGGGTGACATGATTGAATTGTTTCATAAATGGTTCTTGAATATAAACGAACTTGTAATCACAATTTCCATCCTTTGATACAGCTGCAGGGAATTCCTTTCACATTATTTCCTAGATTGCCCTCATATGGGTTCTAGCAATTGTACGTAAACGGTCGATATCATTCTCAATCGCACTGATTCTAACTGCATCTAGATGATACAACTGCTTTCTCATATCCATAAGATGCGGTACTTTACGTAGCAGATTTTGTTTGATTAATTTGCTGAGAGCAAAAGTCACAGTTCTAAGGGGAATTTCTGATCCTCTTGCAATATCTCTTGGTGCCATTGGCCCATTCTCAGAGATATGGTCCAAAACCAGGAGTGCACTTCTCGGAATATCATTCAGGGATAACATATCATCACAATCCATCAACTAATACGGATAAATACGAGCGTATTTATTGCCGTTTCAACGGTTACTGTATACATATTGGCAATTATAAAGCTTAGGTTGTCCGTAAGTATGGAGTAGCCTGATACGCATAGAACTGAAGAGAGAAATCTAAGATGCCCAAGAAGATAGAAAACCAGGAAAAACGAAGACTGACTGATCAGATGCTTCTGGACGCACTAACACGATTTGGGGGGAAGGTTTCAGCAACTGAATTAGGTCCGGTATTAGGCTTTCCTGGGCGAACCATTAGATACCGAATGAAACGGCTCCGAGAAAAAGGCTATCTTGGAAGGCTTTGGCCACAGACGCACGATGCTAAACTTGGTCTCGGAGATGCAGGAATTATCTTGGATATGGCTGAAAAATACAAGGGGCTTCCTCGAGAATTTCTTTTCTGCTTTCCGAATTTCTATGCTAATTATGCCACCTATGGTCGTTATAATGGCTGCCTGACAGCGGCTGGCTATCCACTTGGGAATCCCCAGATGCTTGATAGGATTCTTAGAGCAATGAAGCAGATGGGAATAATCAACGATTCTTATGTATTCAATACACTTGACTTCATCTCATTGGCAGGAGATCTCTCCAAGTATAGTCCTGAGGCTGGTTGGAACTGGGACTGGAGAGATTGGGTTAAGGAGTCTGAAAAGACACTGAAGATTGGTGAGCGATTCCCAATTGAGTTTGACTCCAATCCTACAAAATTTGACTATGACCACAAGGACATTGAGATAATTGCTGAAATGAAGATGTATGGTGGGGCGATAACCCACAAAGAACTCAGCAAGAAAATTGATCTTTCTGAAACACAAATTGGTGTGAGAATTCGCCGACTCAGGGAAGCTAATGTACTCAGAGGGTACATGTGGTTGACTGAGCAGACTCCGATGACAGTTGTGCTGTTTTGTTATTTGGAACTAGATTCATCTGACCATCCCGCACTCTCTTGCTTTCTTCATCTACCCTTTCGAAAAGAGATTGCCATGGATTCTTCAGACAGGTTTAGTGTCAGATTGACAATGAACTCAAGTGACGTGGTTGGTTACTTGAAAGGTTTTGAGATGTTACGGTCTCACTTTCGTTCATATTTCGTTCAGACCGCTGTTAGTATCAAAGTAGTTCCCGGAGGTATGCACGGATTCTACCATCTCCACAAAGAATCAACCGGTAAGTGGGAAATGCCCGTCGAAGAGTATATCGATAACTTGGAAAAATTCGTAGAAAAACACTGAAGAACGAAAGCCTACATTTATTGCGAAGATTGTGCTTGAAGCAACCACAGGTGAACCCGAAATGGAGGCGCGAAACCGCGAAAGACCAAATTTCTCTCTGACTCAAGTTGGTGAGATTGCAGGAAACCTATTCGAGCTCAAAGATAGTATTGAGGAAATCAAAGAACTGCCTAGTTATCTGGATCAGAATTTCCATGTCACAGTTGAATCAGGTCAAGAGTATATTCTCAAAATTTCAGCGGTGTCTGAAGAATATGAAACTCTAGATATGCAGAATTGTGCAATGCGTCATCTAGAAGATAATATTGAGGAGCATTCTTCTCCTGTGGTTTACAAATCTATTAATGAAGTTGAAATTGAACGTGTAGAAGACGAGGAGGGTAATCCGCACTATGTCCGGTTGCTATCTTTCTTACCGGGGAAAATTCTTTCGCAGGTTAACCCCCACGCATCAGACCTGCTTGTAGATTTAGGGCGATTCATTGGTTCTATCAGTAAGGAGTTAATTGGTTTTGATCATCCAGCTGCCCATAGAGAATTCCATTGGGATTTGAAAAGAGCAAGTACAGTGATTCGTAATTACTCAAAACACACCACTGATTCTGTGAAGCAAGAACTTGTAAGATATTTCATAGAGCTCTTTGAAACCCTCGTACTCCCTCCGATGGATTACCTGAGGTCTAGCGTCATTCATAATGATGCTAATGATAACAATATTGTTGTATCTAATCCACATGACAAAGATAGACGATCGTTTGGCATTTTGGACTTTGGTGATATGATCCATTCTTGTACTATCAATGAATTAGCAATTACCATAGCATATGCGATACTTGAGAAACCAGATCCTATCTCAGTCGCACAAGAAATCACATCTGGATATCATTCAGTCTTTCCAATCTCAGAACTAGAAATTGAGTTGCTCTTCCCGCTAATATGCGCGCGTCTTGCAACGACTGTTTCAATCTCAGCATATCAAAAGATCCTACAACCAGATAATGAGTATCTCGTTATTAGTGAGGCACCAGCTTGGCAAGTTTTATCTCATCTTAGGAATACACCTCCTCGGTATTTTACATACTGCCTTCGTTCAGCTGTAGGTTTGGAACCTTGTCCAAGCTCAGCTGAAGTTAAGGAGTGGATAACAAATAATGCTGGTATATTCGCAAGCCCAATCGGGAAATCTCTAGATGAATCAAACAGTGTTGTTGTTGACCTCAGTGTTGGTAGTACTGACATCGCTTCTCCATTACACCTTGAAGACATCAATACATTCTCAGATTTACTCTCTCGCAAGCTCGCAGATGCTGAAGTAGAGGTTGGAATTGGTAGATACAATGAACCGCGTTTGATTTACAGTGGAGATCAATATCTATCTGAAGGTGATGAAACACGTACAGTCCACATAGCAATTGACCTGCTAGTAAATTCAGGAACTCCTGTCTATGCAGTATATGATGGGACAATCCATAGTTTCCAAGATAATAACAAACCACGGGACAACGGTCCAACAATTATCATTGAACACAAGACAACAACCGATGGTCCATCATTCTTTGTTCTATACGCTCATCTAAGTCGTGATTCCCTAACTGGACTAGAAGTAGGAAAAGTAGTGAAAAAAGGTGAACAGATCGCCACAGTAGGAGAATACCCTGAGAATGGGGGTTGGCCTCCTCATCTTCACTTCCAGTTGATTACTGATATGATGGGTCTAACAGGTGATTTCTTTGGAGTTGCTCCTCCAAGTAAGCGTGAAGTCTGGCTGAGTATCTGTCCAGACCCGAATCTGATTCTTCAGATTCCTGAATCTATTTTCCCAGAACAAGAAACGACCAAAGTAGAAATTTTGGAAACTCGCAAAGAACACCTTAGTAGCTCACTCGGGGTTTCTTACAAGAAACCACTGCATATTGTAAGGGGATTCATGCAGTACCTCTACGATGAAGAAGGAAAACAGTACCTTGATGTTCGAAACAATGTTCCTCACGTAGGTCATAGTAATCCGTACGTTGTTGATGTCCTGTCCAAACAAGCGGCTGTATTGAATATCAACACAAGATACCTACATGAAAATCTTTCAAAATACGCCCAGCGACTTAGTTCCAAGATGCCTGGAAATCTGAAGGTCTGCTTCTTTGTCAATAGTGGAAGTGAGGCAAACGAATTAGCATTGAGGTTAGCAAAAGCTCACACCAAGCAACAGGATCTCATTGTTATAGACGGAGCCTACCATGGCAACACCAAGAATCTAGTTGATATCAGTCCCTACAAACATAACAGTCCTGGAGGGAAGGGGGCGCCTTCACATGTGCACACAGTACGAATGCCTGATCCATTCCGGGGTGACCATAAACACTCAGATTCCGATGCAGGCAAGAAGTATGCAGAAGACGTAGGAAAGGCAATACAGGAAATTGAAAAGCAGAACAAAGGGGTCTGTGCCTTCATTTGTGAGCCACTCATGGGATGTGGAGGTCAGATTATTTTCCCTGACGGATATCTCAAGGAATCTTTCAAACAAGTCCGAGAAGCTGGAGGGGTCTGCATTGCTGATGAAGTGCAAATCGGATTTGGTCGAGTAGGGACTCATTTCTGGGGATTTGAAACCCAGGATGTGATACCTGATATTGTGACAATGGGAAAACCAATCGGAAATGGTCATCCTATTGGTGCTGTTATAACAACACCTGAGATTGCTGAGTCATTCAATACTGGAATGGAGTTCTTCAGTACTACTGGAGGAAATACCGTTTCTTGTGCAGTAGGGATGGCCGTCCTTGATGTCATTGAAAATCAGGAGCTTCAGAAGCATGCTCTTGAGGTTGGAAATTATTTGCTTTCTCGTCTTCAAGTATTGAAAGATAGATACAAAATAATCGGTGATGTTCGGGGCATTGGACTTTACATTGGAGTAGAACTTGTGCGAGATCAGCAAAGTCTTGAACCTGCAGTTGAAGAAACTGAGTACATTGTAGAACGATTGAAGGATATGGGTATCCTTGTGAGTTTGGACGGACCATTGAATAATGTTCTCAGAATCAAGCCACCATTGGTCTTTACCAAAGAGAATGCTGATACGCTAGTAGAGGCTCTTGACCAGGTACTCATCGAGGACCCCGCATCGTAGTAATTGTTGTTCATTGAGAGAGTCAAGATAATCTTTGTTCAATAGTATATTGCCACTACTAAGGTTCTTACGTACTCACGACTGCAGATGATCAAAGGAAATCTCATGTGATAATGATGACTGGCCAGATTACGAATAAATTCAAGTATGAGGGAGAAATATACGAACTTGTAGCATACCATGGTGAGAGTTTCTATGCTGCTGAAGATTTTGTTATAACTCCCCAAATGGCATCAACAGCATGTTGGCGTGGTTATCAGACGTTTTACGATTGCATAGATGGAGAACTTATCTTGGATAGTTTGCATGTTAGAACTGAAGACAAAATTGCCATCAATGGTGTTGTCCCTAGAAAAAATGAAGAACTGGCTGAAGATTCATGGGCATTCTTCAATACCATTTATGAGAACTTGTCATTGAAAACAAAGTTCACAGGGAGTATATTACTTGGAAAGGATTTCATCCGAGAAATGTATGTTCACATGGGTTTCCAGAGTCCCGAGTCCTTCAAGACGGTGATTGATATTGAAGTGAACGACGGTGAAATAATCAAAATCACTGATATGTTTGCTAGAATGGAAGAACGAAGAAGACTAGGACTAGAGAAACCTAGTGGTCCACCTACACATGAGGATAAGGATGTTGGAGATTGGATAAAGGATAGATTCTCTCAGGACTACAAATCTTAGTAGACAACATCTCAATCTGGTGATTACTATGTTGGAGAAGCCTGATTACACAAATAGTATTGTGAATCTAATGAGCTCGATAGGACAAGCCTCGGGAGTGACAAGTCCTTACTCCCCACTTGAATTCGATGCACTTGGTACTCTGGAAGAATCTAAGAATATTGTGCTATTAATTTTTGATGGACTTGGTTACAATTATCTCAGAGAATATGGGAAAGATAGCTTGTTGAAGAAAAGTCTCAAGGAATCAATTTGCTCAGTATACCTACCTTCGACAGGTTCTGCAATCACAACGATAATGACTGGAGTTGCCCCGCAACAGCATGCTGTGACAGGTTGGTTTGTGTATCTGAAAGAGTATGGACTTGTATCGAGGATCCTTCCATATAGCAACACGATCGATTACAATAATCTTGGAGTGGACATCTCAAACGTAGTAGACGTACGCTCTATTTTCCAAGGGCTCAATCGGGAACATTCTCTTGTTCTCACTGATACTATTGTCGATTCAGTCTTTACAAAGAATCTCACGGGAAACGCAAATCGTCTAAGCTATTCAGGGCTAAACCAGTTCTTCTCTCAAATCAAGAATATCATATCAAGCTCATCGAAGTGTAACTACATCTATGGATACTGGCCTGATTTTGATGCCGTAAGTCATATCCTTGGTTCTCGGAGTCAAGATGCTCAGGAACAGCTGCACGAGTTTGACAAGCAGCTCACTAGTTTTGTGGAAGCACTTGAAGGAACTGATACTACAATTATCGTAACAGGCGACCACGGTTTTGATGATGTCATTCCTTCTCAGGTTATTTACACTCAAGACCATCCAAAACTACTCGATTGTCTTGTTATGCCCTTTTGTGGTGATACTCGAAGTGTATACGCATATGTTCGTCCAGCGAAGGTCACGAAGTTTGAGAAGTATATTCAAAATGATCTTGGTCATGCATGTAATCTTCACCATAGTACTGACCAACTCGAAGAGGGATGGTTTGGATTATTCGAACCTCATCCTCGATTGAAGGATCGAATAGGTGACTATACGATAATGCTCAATGAAGGTTATGCAATCATGAATTGTTTTCCAGGTGTGGAACCTTTTCACATGCTTGGTCATCATGGTGGAGCAAGTGCTGATGAGATGTATGTTCCATTATGTGTTATTGATTGCTAGTTTAGTAAATCAGATTACTACTTATAGTTCAATCATAGTCTGGATGTAATATCGAGAGATGATTTGATGGTTTCAGTTGATAGCATTGAGCAAGCACGTAAACGAATTAGTGAGCACATCAAGATTACACCTCTGCGACAAGCTAAATCACTAAGCAATCTAACGGGAGCATCAGTCTTTCTTAAACTGGAGAGCGAACAAGTCACCGGATCTTTCAAAGTAAGAGGTGCCCTCAATAGATTGATGACTTTGTCAAAGGATGAGGCTGAGAGAGGCGTGATGACCGCATCAACTGGAAACCATGGCTTAGGAGTTGCCTTTGCGGCAAAGCAACTTGGGATAAACGCGAAAGTTGTTTTTCCAATTGGGGCTTCGACCGTAAAAAGGGATAAGATGAAACAAGCTGGAGTAGAGATTATTCAAGACGTCGGATATGAGGATGTTGAACCATATGCCCGTAAATTAGCTAAGGAACGTGGGCTGACCTATGTAAGCCCCTACAACGATCTTGGGATTATAGCCGGTGCTGGAACCTCGGGTCTTGAGATTGTTGAACAGCTAGATGAAATTGATACAGTATTTGTTCCGATTGGCGGTGGTGGATTAATCTCTGGTATTGCCACTGTTATCAAGTCGAAAAGTCCCACGACTCAAGTGATTGGCGTTCAATCAGAGGTTTCACCTGAAGTGTATGAGTCCTGGGTGGCTGGTCATTGGGTAGAGGCTGAGGAATCTGATTCTCTTGCACAAGGTCTCATGGGTGGAGTGGAATCCGACTCAATCACTCTTGAGATCATGGGTGAGCATGTTGATCGAATATTATTGGTGAGTGAGGATACTATAAAACGAGCAATGCGTTTCCTATACGAAAAAGAGTTTCTGATTATCGAAGGTGCAGGAGCTATTACAACTGCAGCTCTTATAGATAATGCCTCTGAGTTTGTGGGGAAGAAAGTCGTTCTGACATTGAGTGGTGGCAATATCTCAGAAGAAGATTTACTCTCTCAAATTCAGTGATTTTAACACCTGTACCGATATACAACTACAACATTATAAGGGAATACGTAATACTATTACGTGAATAACAGATATAAGTATTGGTGTACTAAACATACATAGAACATAATGGGGTATCAATAATGTCACGGAAAGGAAAACAAAAAGAAGCAGACATAACACAGATGACTTTGAGAGAGCAGCTCTTGGGCGGCCTTTCTGTGGGTGCAGTTTCCGGCAAGAAACGTGAAGTTTCCGTGATGACAAGAATGAATGGGGATACTGTTGAAGTGCTGGATGCATTGGTGGAACTAAACATATTCAAAAGTCGTTCTGAAGCCGTTTCCGCTTTTGTAGAACAAGCAATATCTGTGCGAAGACCAATGTTTGAAGAAATAAAGACCCAGGCTAGTGAGATCCGAAATTTACGCGATTCCGCAAAGAAACATGCCTTTGCGGCATTCCAAGAAGATTCTAAATAATTCGGCAGTCTATCCATATCCTAGAGGAGCTCACCATCCTCAGGAATATGATGGCGATCCAAGTAGCGCATTCCAATTATGGTGAAATTTAATTGTGCATAATCACTATGTGACTGGAAGACTTTATAGGGAAGAAAAATCCCCGCCAACACCTCCGAAGTATAATAATATCTCGGAGATTTCGATTGAAGGGTGGATTTCACATGACTGTTGCTATAGTTGGTATTGGTCATACTGGTTTTCGAAGCACAACTCCTGATGTTTCCTTCAAAGAGCAGATGTTTGAGGCTGCTGTCAAGGCATACAACGATGCTGGAGTGAATCCTAGGAAAGACATTGGTAGCTTCATCACTGGAGCTGAGGACTATTGGGAAGGTTACTCAATTTTTGATGAGTTTGTACCTGACCAGCTTGGTGCGACTCAACGTCCGGTATGTACTATCAGCGGAGATGGACTACAGGCTTTGATGACTGGATTCATGCAAGTTGAAACAGGGATGTTTGATGTTGTAGCGATTGAATCACATAGTAAAGCCTCAGACATGCTTTCGTTTACAGGGATTGTGAGCCATAGTCTTGATCCTGTGTATAACCGAAGTATGAATGTGAGCCCTTTCTTTGTAGCAGGACTAGAAATGAAGAAGTATCTCTCTGAAACAAAGACAACTAGGGAACAATGTGCTAGGGTTGTTACTAAGAACAAAAAGAATGCCCTGGATAATCCCCTCGCAGCATATCCAGCTAACATGTCTATTGACGATGTCTTGAACTCAGAGATGGTTTCAGACCCATTGACACGAAGAGACATGAGCCCTCTTGCTGATGGAGCCATTGTCTTGGTTCTAGCATCAGAGAAGAAAGCGAAGGAGCTTTCAGAGAACCCAATATGGCTGAAAGGAATGAGTTGGATTTCAGAAACACCATGGTTGGAGTCGAGAGACTGGAGTGAAGCAACATACGCAAAACTCACAGCGAAGAAGGCTTTCAAGATGGCTGGCATTACAAATCCTGAGAAACAGCTAGACGTTGTAGAGGTCGACGATTGGTTTTCCTATAAAGAACTACAGCATTTAGAGGCCATTGGAATCTGCGAGAAGGGTCAAGCAGGGAAACTTCTCGAACAAGGCAAATTCGACAGGAACGGAGACACTCCCGTCAATGTGTCGGGTGGACGACTCGGAGCAGGCAACCTCCTAGAAGCATCATCACTTCAGTCAACATTAGAATGTACACTACAGCTTCGGGGACACGCAGGAAAGAGGCAGATCAAAGGAGCTCGAACAGCGGTTGCTCAATCTTGGCGTGGAGTTCCCACTGCAACAGGGAGCATGCTGGTTCTGAGTAATGAGAAATAGGAGGAGATGAATGATGATAAAAAGACGAGTTGCAGTTATTGGCGCAGGAATCACACTGTTCAGAAGAAGGTTGAAAGAAACTGGAAAAGAACTCTCCTACCATGCATCGAAAATGGCCCTAGATTCTGCTGAGATGAACCTTAGCGAGATTGAAAGCGTTGTCATGGGAACCGCTCCTGATGCTTTTGACGGTATTCACATGAAATCAGAGAACCTGCTTGATGGAGCTGGTGGAACCGGACGACCTTACACAAGACCCTTTGTTGGTGGAGGTACAGGTGTATTTGCTCCAATTGCAGGGTGGTGGCATATTGCTTCAGGTCTTTATGATACATGCATGGTTGTTGCTGAAGAGAAGATGAGTCCAGTTCAACCACATCCACAGACGGCCTTTCGTACAATCTGGGACCCAATCATCACGAGACCACTGAATCCAAACCTTGTTTGGATTTTTGCCCTAGAGATGAATCGCTATATGAAAGTTCACAATATTCCCAAGGAACATATTGCTGAAGTTGCTGTCAAGAACAAAGGCAATGCTTTGGATCATCCTAGTGCACAACTGGCGGCAAAAATCACCGTTGAAGACGTCATGAACTCAGAAACGATGGTCTGGCCAGTATCGCGACTGGACATCAGTCCTCCCAGTGATGGGGCTGCAGCCTTGATATTGGCATCAGAAGAGGTCGCGAAGAAATACACTGACTCTCCAGTCTGGATTGATGGTGTTGGTTGGAATCTCGACAGCTCTTATTGGACGAATAGAGACCTCTACTTCCCTCAATATGTTGCTGAAGCAGCAAAGATGGCATACAAGATGGCAAAGATCGATGATCCCCCGAACCAAGTGTCTTTTGCTGAACCCTATGATCCATTCACATACAAAGAGCTTCATCACATGGAGGGTCTTCTCCTTGCAAAGAAGGGTGAAGCAGCAAAGCTCACCGTAGAGGGAGTTACACAGCGTGACGGGAAACTGCCGATTTGTCCATCTGGTGGTCTACTTGGAGTTGGTAATCCAATAGCTGCTGCTGGACTAATGAAGTGTTGCGAGGCATTCTGGCAATTGAGAAACGAGGCGGGCAAACGCCAGGTCGATGGAGCCGAAACCGGTGTGTGTCAAGCATGGGGAGACCTCATGCAGGTAGGCACAGTCATAGTATTCAGGAGATGATGATATGAGTGAGAAGATGAAGGAAGTTCCAGGAATTTACCTCCGAGATGCTGAGCTTAAAGCAAAAGACGCTATCACTTTCAAATGGCGTCCAAACGCAAAGTATGTCTGGACTGCTGGAATTGCATACAGTCGATTCTTAGAAGAACTCAAGAATGGTCGGATAATCGGAAGAGGTTGTCGTGAGTGTGGGCGCATACTGGTACCACCAAGAATGTTCTGTGACACCTGTTTCCGAGCGACTGATGAGTGGGTGTATGTAAAGGACACCGGCACTATCAACACTTACTCAATTTCGTACCTCGATGCAGATGCTAACCGGATTACGGACCCAATCCTCGTTGCTGTCATTGATCTAGATGGCGCAAGTGAGGGTATAGGCATACTCCATATCGTTGACAATGTTGACCCTGAGGACCTGCACATTGGGATGAAACTCAAAGCAGTGTGGAAACCTGAGAAGGAGCGGACAGGATCAGTTACGGATATCGCTTACTTCGAGCCATTAAAGGAGGACTAGAGAGATGTCATTTGATAAGAACACTAACCCGTTGAAACTTCGTCATGTCGTAGGAGATATGGAGGCTGACTACATCTACACACCTGGGGTTGCAGGTGACAAGTTCTTCAAAGCACTGAGAGACGAAGGAAAATTCCTCGCGACTCATTGTGAGTCATGTAACCACACCTATCTACCTCCTCGGATGTACTGTGAAAGATGCTTCTCAGAACTCGACAAATGGGTAGAGGCGGAATCCTCTGGTGTTGTTGACACATTCACTTTAGTAAATGAAGACCGAGATGGGGAGAAATTGACCGAGCCTGTTATTGTAGCTTTCATCAGAATTGACAAGACGAATGGTGGACTAATTCACAGACTTGGTGGGATTGATGCGAAGTCAGCGAAAATTGGCATGAAGGTAAAGGCAGTTCTGAGGGACAAAGCAAAACGAACTGGTGGATTGACAGACATCGAGCACTTCAAACCTGCGTAATCCTTCTCATTAGACCTTCAAATATGGTGTGAGTGAAACCTAGCGAATGAAGGAGCTCTGTCAGCCGGTCATTGAATAGGTCAATTCTATGAAATCGCAAGATCAAGCGAATTGGATTGAATCCACAAAATATTCAGCTCAATTCGTTGAATCATAGAAATCATAGTACTTAACTAGTAATTGGATTGTCTTATGGGTCAAGGTGGAGTTTTATGAATTCAAAACGTGCGGATGAGAGAAATCGGTCTTACGGAGAATATTTCAATCGACTCCTAGAGAAACTTAAGACGGAGATTCCAGGTTACACAACTTTGCAAAAGGCACCACAGAAGAATCCACTTTCGATAAAGACAAGTTTGAATGGGCTTACGTATAAACATCGATTTACCAAAGGAAACGGATACCAAGTACAGCTCAATATAGAAACTGGAGATGCAGGACAGAATAAAGCTTACTTTGATTCCCTTTACTCTCAAAAGAGTAAGATCGAGGAAATTACAGGTGCACTTGTATGGGACCGATTGGATGGTCATATCCCCTGCAGGATATTACATTCCAGAGCGTATACCACTATCTTTGAAGTCTTGGAAGACCCTGTGAAGTTAGAAGACACTTTAAGTTGGTCAGTTGAACATGCAAAGAAATTCAAAGATGCTTTTACTCCTTTGATTAAGAATCTGAAAGCGGGCGACGTCAAGAAAGTAAAATTATCCGAAGGTGGACAACATCAAGAAAGTTCTTCTCCACCGAAGGTAATTATCAAAGAAACCATCAAAGAGATTCATCTAATGAATTGCCCTCACTGTACTCACAAGAACGAGGTTAGCAAAAGATTTTGTGACAATTGCGGAGCATCAATCTAGATACAATTTCGGGATTTCCAGAGACATTTAGACTCAAACCAGACTGGATGAAGAAGCTCTGTCAGCCGGTCATTGACTGGGTAAAGTCCATGAAATAACTTTGAAGATGAAAGAGTTGGAAGTCCTCGGATTCAAGCTCCTTCTTCCTATTTTTCTATGAACTTCCAATCGGTATCTTGTCCATGCCAGAGGAATTCATATCATTACTTGGCTAGAGATTCTTGAAATAATGAAGGATATTTATACAAAGGTATAAACCTCAAGAATAACTATGGTTTGATAATAGCTGTTGGA
>SDBS01004443.1_pt1 | contig 13721 bp, 15 predicted proteins | sample 2277091 | NCBI WGS metagenome assembly SDBS01 (sample SAMN10404972, study PRJNA504765) | marine sediment metagenome | isolation source: marine sediment core GS10_PC15, 163 cmbsf | place: Arctic Ocean: Southern Knipovich Ridge | collected 2010
ACCCCGTGGGAGGTTATGCAAAAATACCCAGGATGGTCTAATCCCAAGAACGCGGGGATAGACAAAGAAAAAAAGAACACCGTTGACTGGTGGGAGTATTGGGATAAAGATGTCAGATACTTTTCAGCAGATGATGAATCTATCTTGAAAGGTGGGATTCAGAAGAATGTATATGGTTTCAATCCGTGGGTTCACGCCTATTCGGGGTTTGGGGATACTTCCCCAGAAGGTAAGCCTGAATTTCTAGCTGTTGGTAGGTTGAGAAGGGTTAAGGACTTACTCTTACAGGAATGTGCCATTAACTCGGACATAGACAGCACCCTCCATAAGTTTGCTCGCCCCAAGGTAGATTTAATACTTCCTGCTGGCAGTGAATTTGACGTGGGGCAAATACAGGAAGCATACGATATGGGTGCGGGAGCATTTAATGTCCTACCTTTACCAGAGGGTGCTAAGTTTGGTGAGGATACAAGGATACTCCCCACACAGGAAGCGTTCCAACATTTCTATAATATCAGGACAAGAATTGCTCAGGAAGCACCACCCATTATGGCTGGACTACCTTCGGGTTCAAGTGGTAGACAAGAAGATATAGTCGGCTACCATTTTATCAGGAGATTTGATTCTGTTATTGAATCCACCGAAGTTGCCTTTGCCAAGGCATTAAACATGGGTATGGAGATATTAAAAGTCGTCCCTGGCTTTCTCCCTATTACTCAGTGGTTAGAAGTTGACGGGAAGAAGGGCGAAAAGAAAATCACTGAGGCTGATTTAGATAACACCACTGACTGCAAGATAGCACTGAAAGCTGCCGACCCTATTGAAGATGATAGAAAGTTAATGGCGGGGAGGGCATTAAAGAAGGAGGGTCTTATTGATTGGGAGACCTTCTTGATTGAACACGCAGGGAAAACCCCCGAACGGGCTAACGAGATTATAGAGAAAACCATTGCTGAGATGGTTATACTAAACAACCCCATTTTATTCCAAGCCCTAGCTGAAAAGGCTCTTGAGAATCTTGGTATGCACGAACAGTTGGAAAGGTTAAGAGAGCAAACCAGTCAGCAAGAAAAGTCAAAGGATAAGCTACAGAAAGCCCCCGTGAACGATGGCGCTAGAGGGGGAGAGGAAAGGCAATTTAATGCACAATCACCTGAAGCGCGAGAGATGGTTGATTTGCAGTTATCACAAAGAGGGGCTAGGAGGGCACCTCTATGAAGGAGAACATGGCTGACCGCGTCTTAGCCAGAATGAATAAACGGGTTATGGCGGTAGCAGATAGGTTATCAAAGCAGTATGAAGGTGTTAAGCCTTTTGATGCCCAAGAAATGAAGTCCGAAGACCAGTTATTTTGGTATGAACAACTAGGTCCAGTGGACATGGCTTATTTGGTTCAAAAGTATGGGAGGGAAGTAGTTAATCAGTATATTTATGAAAGTGAGCAAATAAAGGCACGGAGGTCAAAAAATGGCTAACGGAAAAGAAGCAGCCCCTTGGCAAGCAGCATACCCTCCTCGGTTACACAAAGAAATCCTTGGCATGCGCCATCGCCAATATTTAGAGGCTGGTGGGACTATAAAAAATTATACTGATTGTATAGAAGCTGGGATGCCTTCAGCCCCTGAACCCGAGGAAGTTATCTCTTGGGAAGATTTAAGTGATATAGAAAAACAGAGGGTGCTTACTACTGAAAATATATCACCATCCTCTAAGGGGTATCCTCCCGCATCGGGATATACTTGGGAATGGCAATATGACCCCACGACTAGAACTGGGAAATGGGCAGAAGTAGTAGGAGAGGGAGAACCTTGGGAAGTAGGGGGGTTTGGTAGTGAAGAGGAATGGAAAATTGCAATGGGGACGGAATTATCCCCCCAAGAAAAAGCCGAACTAGAGGCAACAAGGTGGTGGCAGGAACAACAGATAGCAAGGTGGGGTGAAGAGTCTGCCCTTGATAGAGAAAGATTAGAATGGCAAATGGGGCAACAGGGTCAAACTACTAGGGAGCGTGGATTAGAATGGCAGGCTAGATTATCTGAATTAACGGCTCCATCTGATTGGATTGCACGATGGACAATACAAAATGTTGACATTCCCAAAAGTCGGGCGCAAACCTTAAAAGAGGAGTCAAGGGTATTGTTACAGGAAGCACAGAGTTTAACTGGTGCCGAAAGAACAATGAAGGAAATGCAGTCTGAAAAGTTGCGTTTGTCAGCACAGGGAATGGCGGAGAAGGCAAACTTGGCAGGGGGTCCCCCATCCCCAGAATGGTTGCCTAAATTCGCACCATCCCAAACTGCAGGTGAACCAATAACAAAAGGTCAGGTTGTTACCCCTAGTGGTCAACAGTGGGGGGCAACGCCTTGGTCAGCCAGGCAAGGGTTAAAGGGTTATACGGAGTGGTCTGGAGGTAGGGGTTTTCAGGATGTATTGGAACAGATGGCAATGATGCAACCTGAGACTCCTGCAGGTAGACCACAGTGGAGACCAGCGAGGCAGAGAGTTTAATGCCTATAAATTGGATACCAAAGACACCCACTATTGAAGATCAGATTACAGAAGAAGAATGGAAACTTCAAGAACTTCAGCAACCCAAAGAGGTTTCCGCACCTACTTTTGATGATGCTGCCCAATGGACTCCCGTGGCTAGAACGCAACCTGTTGAAATACCCCAAACCATAGGTGCTCAAACCAATGAACTTGCTGTTAGGAGAATATCAAATCAAACACAGGTAGCGAAGCTCTCTGTTACACCACCCGAAGAGGAACCTTTAGCAGTCCCATTTTGGCAAAGAGCATTACAGGTATTCGCTGCCCCGTTTAACTGGGTAGAAGAGACTATTATCAAGCCTGGATTAGCTTTGGCGGGAACAGCCGTGGGATTGGTTCCAGAGGTAGAGAGAAAACCTGGTGAGGACTTATGGGAATGGAAAAAGCGTTCTTGGGCAGCGTGGGAAACTCCTGGTATTGAGATAAACGTGCCTTGGAGCGATGAACCAGCCAGAATTGATTTTAAGGGAATATTAGAGTTTGCCCCTTGGTTGTTAATCCCTGGCGCAGGTCAGGTAGGAGCTGGTGCTAGGGCTGCACGTGGAATCGCTGGTGTTTTAGGTAAATTTGGAACCGCAGGGAAAGCCCTCGGCTATGCAGTAGCGTTTTCCCCTTGGGGTTTGGTTGAGAAGACTGCTGGTGCAGCTTTAAGGGGTGGTGCTAAGTTAATAGGCAAAGGTGCTGGGAAAATAGGCACAGGTATTGAGAGAAAAGTATTTGGTGCTATACCAGAAAAGAAGATTTCCCCCCAAATCCAAAGACTTACTAAGCATTTCGATGAAGTTGTGATACCAGCTAGAAAGGAATTTGAGAAAGCCCTACCTGCTTTAAGGGCGAAACAAGTAGCCAAGATAGAGCAGGTAAACAAACTATTCAGAGAAGGTAAACTTACTGGTGGTCAATACGAAATCGCTCGAAGAAAGGCTCTGTCAGAAGGTGGGATAAGGGCTGGATTCGCAACCAAAGCTCCTGCCGAGGTTATGGCTGATACTGATGAGCTTATGAAACAAGTGCTATCTGCTTCTGAGAGGGGGCTTACCTCACAGGATACAGCAAGTGCATTAAGGAATACGCTTCTGGGTATTGATCTTCCAGAACCACACCACTTGAAAGAGTTGGCTAGTATTTTCGGTGATGACTTTGCCAAGGCAATTAACAAACTATCCTCCATAAAATCAAGCACCAAAGATAAGTTGCTTGACTTCTTTAATATACCACGTGCCGTTCTAGCATCTGGAGATTTATCTGCTACGGCTAGACAGGGTTTAATTTTAGGTATTACCCATCCCACGAAAGTTCCTCGTGCTTTCGCAAGGCAAATCAAGTCGATATTCTCCGAGAAACTAGCATTACAAACCGATGATGTTATGAGAACTGACCCATTATTCAAAGAGTGGACTCGACTAGGTGGTTATACGGCTCCATTAAGAAAAGGAGCTAGGCTAGGTGGAAGAGAGGAGTCGTTCATGTCCTCGATGGCAGAGAAACTACCATTTGTCAGAAGGTCTGAGAGGGGTTTTATTACCTACCTAAACGAGTTGAGGTTTGGCACATTTAAGGCTGGTAGAAACGCAATGGTGGCTCAGGGTGCAGGTGATAAAGAGTTAAAACTTCTAACTAGGTTTATCAATCTTGCTTCTGGTAGAGGTGAATTACCCAAGAGCCTAGAGCAATTCGCACCTGTTTTGAATACGATATTATTCTCCCCAAGATTACAGGCATCACGATTAGAACTTCCTAGACAATTAGGAAGGATGTTGCTTTCAAAAAATCCGTACATGAGAAAAGAAGCAGCAACGGTATTGGTGACATTTGTCGGTGGTGGTGCAGCGGTTGTGGCTTTAGCGAATAAAGGGGAAACAGAACTTGACCCTCGGTCAGGTGACTTTGGCAAGATTAAGATAGGTGAAACCCGATTAGATATATGGACAGGTTATCTTCAGTATATTAGATTTACGGCTCAGATGCTCACAGGAGAACGTAAGTCTGCTTATGGGAACATGAATAAAGCACAGAGGTCTGAAATAGCGTGGAGATTTCTTCAGTCAAAGAGTTCACCCGCGTTTGGTCTTTTAGTTGACATACTAAAGGGCGAGACTTATATGGGTGATGATTTATTTACTTCTACCAAGGATGTTGTCAGGTCAGCAAGAGAGAGACTTTTACCCTTAGCACTTCAAGACACAATGGATGCTATGGAACAAAGTGGCATCAATGGCTTGTGGGTGGGTGCTCCCGCTGCTTTAGGTGTAGGTGCTTTAACTTATGTTAATGACTTTGTTCGCACTAAACAAAAAATAGCCAGAGAAATGGGCTATGAAACTTGGGATGAGATTGACCCCAAGACACAGAGGGAAATCCAGAACACCAATGTTGAACTACAGGTAGCGATGATAGAGTTTGATAGACAGGTAATGGGAACTGCTTGGGGTGATTGGAGATTAGCAGCCAATGCCATAGAGGATAATTTCGCAGACAATGTTAATAAGGCTACTGCTCAATACCGTGAAACTACAGACGGCTATCAATATAGGGAAAAGATAAGTGATGCTTGGACTGCCAGAAGAGGTGGATATGCAGCCCGTGAGAAGATGCCTCAATTTGAGGATATAGTCAAAAGACTGCAATCTGAAGATACTGCCGAGTCGTTAATAGGTTTGGGTCCCGAACAGTTAGCTATTAAAGTATATAACGAAGCCATGTTCGGCGATGATATGTATGATGAATTCGGCGATTACAGATTTGACCTAGCCAGAATACGGAAGGAACAACTCCGCCAGCAGTTAGGTGATGAGATGTTCAGCTATGTCGAAGAATACAGGGGGTTAAAATATGAGGACTTACCTGTAGAGTTTCAGGAACTCAGCCGAGCCAAAGAAGTTATGAAGCCTTACTGGGATGTAAAGAGTTGGGCTGTTAGGACTTTCGGGCAAACATGGGTTGATAGCCCTAAAGGGCAGGCATTTGTTTCAAGGATACGCAAGCAAATGCGTGGTACTAACCCCGAAATGGAAAAATATTACAATATGTTTTATAAGCAGAAATGAAGCTAAAACCGAGTATGGTATAATATATATAGTCCATAAAGGACAGCCTTAAAGGGGGGGCGTACATAATGGGTGTGGTGCCCCCCTTCCTATTGTGTTCGCCCTCCTCTACGGCACTTGCGCATGCAAGATAAGTAGGAGGAAAATAATGTCAGACAAAGACGTACCCCCCATTGAACCAGAGGCAATAGTGGACACCGAAACCCCAGAAGAACCACCTAAGCCAGAAGTGACATTGGAGGAAGTGCAAAAACAAGTTGGCGAACTGACAGGAAACCTCACCAAAGCAGAGGAGAACTGGAAAAACGCACAAAGGGACAGTAGTAAAAAACAAGATACCATCCAGAACTTGCGCGAGCAACTCCAAAGCAACGATAGCACATCCACATTAAACAAGGCGTTAGTTGCTTTAATGAGCCAGCAAAAAGGTCAACCAGCAGAAGAGTTTGCAGAAGAGGTCAAGCAGAACTCCCCTGATTTAGTCAAACAATTTGAAGCAACTGTGGCAAAAATTGATGGGGAACAGCAAGCTAAAAGAATGACAACTCGTCTGCGCGAGGTTCAGCAAAGAACCGAAGCTGTTGGTCTAACCCCCAAAGATGATGATTATGATGTCATCCAAACCTTTGCGGAAGCAGGGAAGTTTGGTAAGGTCGAAAAGATGCTTGATAAATTAGAGGAATCTAAGCAAGCACCAAAGGCCGAAACAAAGAAGTCTGAAGAAACAGAGGATGAAAAGGTGAATAGGCTGGTCCAAGAGGGACTGCGTAAGGAAATGGAGAAAAAGGGACTACTGACCCAAGAAGATGGTGGACCCTCAGCCAGCGCCTCCAAGAGAGATGAGGTACTAGCCAAGGTAGCTAGTGGTGAACTCTCAACTAAAGAGGCAGAAAAGATAGGCTTTACGTTTAGCTAGAGGGAATAAAAATAAAGGACAATTAAATGGGAATTCAGACAGCGACTAGTGGACAATTAGCTAGTGCGCAAAATATAATACTAGTTCAAAGTCGTTATACCGAAGAGCATAATGCTCCATGTGCCCAGCTTATTGAGCACTTTACGTTACCAATGGGTGCCAAACAAATGACTGTACCTAAAGTTGGTCAGATGGCAGCGAATGCGTTGACTGATGGCCTTGACATGGTTGACAGTGAAGACATTGGAATGACTACAACTGACCTTACTACAAGTGAAGTTGGTTTGAAGGTTATCTTAACTGATAAACTTGTGCGACAGGAAAACGAAGATGTGTTCAAGATGGTTGGTAGACAGATGGGCGATGCTATGGCACGCAAAAAGGACACTGACATCATAGCCCTGTTTTCAGGGCTTAATGGCGGAACTACGCTTGGCTTGGATGATGCAGTTTTAGTCGTAAATATGGCTATTGCTGTTATTGCTCATGCTACTGCGAACAAGTTCCCCCAACCTGTTCATGTGGTACATCATCCGAACTGCCTGGCCGATTTGTCTAAATCAATGATGGCTGTTGGCGGAACTGGTACGCAACATATATCGTACTACACTGGTATCCTGCAAGGTCTTTCAGAAGAACTGTTACGGAACTTCTGGAGCTTGAACATCAACGGTGTCAACTTCTTCCATGATGGGAATCTTCCCAAAGACGGAGCTAACGACAGTGGTTATGGAGCAATCTTCTCCAAGAATGCTATGTGCATCATAGAATCCAAGGCACCTGGTGTTGAAAGAGAGAGGGATGCTTCTCTCCGTGGAACCGAGATTGTGATGGTTTCAGATTACGGCGTGTTCGAACTTGACGATGGTTATGGCGCACCTATGCTTTACGAAATAGGCGCCATCAATACAACTACCACATAAGGAGGCAACTAGTGAATAAGGCACAGGTTGAGGTTTTAAAGGCAAAAGGTTTCGCTTTTGAAGGGTTGCCAGGACTTCATGCGCAGCCTAGGGCGAAATACTATTCTCGCAACAGGAACGATGGACATGTCGTGCAACACAATTTACCTGCCGACCCTTATTCGTTAGAACATTACCTCGCAAAAGGATTCACGTTGAATCCAAACGACTTAAAGCCGTGGACGGATGTGAAAGCACAGGAGGGCGATTTCGTCTGCGAAGTCTGCGGCAGAGGTTTTACGAAGAGAATTGCCCTAGCAGGTCATTCTCGTACACACAAAAAGTAACCTGAAGGAGGGTTAAGAATATGGGATTTCCTGGTTCGGTTTTACTATCCCAAGTAATGATTTACGAACAAACTGCGGATAAGAGGCATCCGCTAGGAACACGAGGCTACACAAGAGACGGTAGAGTGTTTAGATATGCTCGGAGTGGTGCCACGTCTATCCTGATAGGTAATTTATGTCAGTCACCAGTGATTGATATTGACCTAGACATGAATGCAATCATGGCCGACTCTACCGATCACGCTGCGCCTACTACAAGTGCTACAAAGATGTTCCTGTCTACTGACCATTCCAACACCACCTCCAATGTTTATGCAGACGGCTATATGTTTATTACTGACGGTACTGGTGAGGGTCAAATGGTTCAAATAAAGTCAGATGAGCCAACCACGGGCACTGCTGGACCTGCCTACTGCCCACGATTTGATTTCTTCGGCGATGGTAGACTGCAAACAGCTCTTGATACCACAAGCGAAGTTGGTTTTGCAAAGAACATCTACGACCTAGTTGTTAGGGGTGTTGACGCTGCTCCGACCGCGATACCTGTCGGTGTGTCCCCAGTAACTACAACTGCCAGTTATTATTTCTGGTTGCAGACATGGGGGCCGTGTCCCGTCATCACTGTTGGAACATTGATCGTAGCTAATGTGGTTTCTTATGGTTCTGATACTGCTGGTGCTACTGCACGTTACGACAAGGGTGGAGGTGTAAACGTCATCTCTTCTGGTGATACTGGTCCTGATGTTACCTCTGCTGTGCGAGTAGGCGAATGTATGTCCGTGGGTACGGATGGCGAGTATAGTCTCATTTATCTAAAATTAGCTCCATAGAGGAGCGAAACAATCCTGAAGGAGGGATAAAAACATGGGAAGTTTTCCAGGCTCCGTTTTATTGAATCAAGGACAAATATACAAGCAGACCTCAGACAAGAGGATGCCACTAGGAACACGTGGTTATACTAAAGATGGTAGGGTATTCCGATATGCCAGAAGTGGAGCTACGGCCATTACGATAGGTAGTCTGTGTCAAGGTATAGTAATTGATGCCAACTTGGACATGGATATAATCATGGCTGACTCTACTGATTGGGGTGTTCCTACCACGAGCGATACGAAAATCTACTTATCCACTGATCAGTCTATCACCACAGCCAATACCTATGCGGATGGGTACTTGTTTGTTACTGATGGTACGGGCGAAGGTCAGATGGTGCAGATTAAAAGCAACGAGGGAACCACATCGGCAGCTGGGCCAGAAACCGCCCCGCGACTTGACTTATTCGAGGATGGCACGCTTCAGACTGCGCTTGATACCTCAAGTGAGGTTGGACTGGCAAGAAACATCTATGATGCGGTTATATCAGCCATTGACGCTGCTCCAACCGCAATTCCAGTTGGCGTGGCTCCAGTAACCACATCAGGTAACTACTATTTCTGGATACAAACTTGGGGGCCGTGTCCTGTTATCACTGCGGACACCCTAATAGTGGGTGAGGTAGTTATTTATAGCTGCGCAACTGGTGAGGGTGCAATCGCAGGTAGAGGTGTGGCAGGTATTGATTCGGGTGCTACTGACGCAGAGGTAACTTCTGCAGTCAGAGTAGGCGAATGTATGTCTGTAGGTACTACTGGTGAATACAGTCTAATATATTTGAAACTAGCTCCGTAATAACATGGAGGGCGATAGTCCTCATTGAGTTCCGAAAGGGACGTTCTTGACCTGTTGGAGGGTAAAAAATGATTTACTTAAGAGATGCCACGGAGGCTGATATGAGTCTTGTTCTTTCGTGGCACTCAAATCCCCTTGTTTATAAGGGGTTCTATTCTACAAATACACCGATTGATTGGAGTACACATTATCAGTGGTGGACTTCAACAACTAAACATTGGAAAAAGTTTATCGTGGCTCTAGTGGAAGACGATTTCGCTAGAGCCATTGGTATTATACGGATAAGCCCCTTGGAAAGCTGGAGTCCTGAGATTGGATTTACTATCGGTGAGGTCTCACTATGGGAGAAGGGGTATGGGAGGAAGGCAGTGAAACTAGCCCTTGACTGGATGCATGAGAAAGGATATGAGGGTGTTCACACTACAGTTCTCAAGAGTAATGTTAGAGCCTATCGCCTACTAAAAGGTCTTGGCTTTAGATATATGAACGATGCTAGAAAGGGAGAAATATGGTTACAAAAGAAGTTATCCTGCTAGGAACTGGTAACAGCAGGACTCTATGTCCTTATGATTGTGAGGTCTGGGGAGTTAATGGAGCTTATATGGTTTGTCGGGCTGGGCTTCCAGAGGGCAAGTTTCGCATGGATAAACTATTCATAACTGACGACCTATTTTCAGCAGAAGGTAACTTGCAGTTTGATATTATAAACCTCAATAAATACATAAAGGATTACAACGCAGAAATTATTAGTCTCAGACCAATGAAGTTGGGGAAATACGAGACAAAGACCAAGACGTATCCTTGGAAGAGGATTGCCCGCAAATTTAATACAACCTACTTCACCTCTACTATTTGTCACATGATAGCCTACCTGTTGGATAAAAACACCACAAAAGGCACTAACACACTAGCACCACTCAAATTGAAATGCCCACTAAAGATAAGGCATTAAGGATTGGATATGGCTAACCAAAAAGAGTATCTATTACAAAAAGGTGGGGTTGAGTTCTGGTTAGCCTATGCAATGGCATTAGGATGCGAGGTTGAGGTTTCCGAGGGTTCAGCCGTGTTAGTCCCAGGTGAGTTAGTCCCCTACGGACAAAGAGCAAGATTAGACATAAGCAGGGTTGATCCCTATAACTTGCTGGGAGTGAATAAGTGAAACCCTTTTATCAAGACGAGTACGCAACAATCTATCATGGTAGTTCTGAGGGTGTAAAGAGTGCAGATGTGATTGTGCTTGACCCACCCGACTATATAGGCAATCTAAAAGACTACGAGTGTAAGACACTGATTGTTTTCTGTGGAAAACGAGTGATTGAATATATTAGGCAATTACCGAAACGAAAACTACATCTTATCGGGTGTAACAGATTACACGCCATCACCCCGCGCTTGGCGATAAGTAATGACTATGTTTTGGTTTTTGGCGAATCACAAATAGGGTTTAGGGGCGCATTATATAACGTACTCTCATTTGAAGAACGATTACACCCTTGGGAACGCCCTGAAAACCTTATGCGGCGAATACTTCAAGAGACCAAAGGTGATATACTAGACCCCTTTATGGGTTCTGGTTCAACCTTGGTGGTAGGTAGTAAGCTAAAGCGAAAGTGTATTGGTTATGAGATAGAGGAAAACTTTTGCCAAATTACTGCCAGAAGATTGGAGGAAGTGAGATAATTACAGGCAATAGGGTTAATCTCCACGACTGGGGATTTGTTGATAGGCAGTCCCCTAACAGGCATCTTTTTGCCATAGAAACCCAAGGTGCATATATTGGGAACTGCACCCATGGTAGTGAGACCAACGAAGAAGTCGAACTCGGTATCCAGATATACCACGATGAATACATAGGCAAGGGCTATGGTAGGGATGCCATAACCGCTATGGTGAACTATCTTTTTAACCAAAAAAACATTAAACGAATATGGGTAAAAGTGAAAAACATTAAGGTACAGAAATTCTTTACGGACTGTGGTTTCACCACATGTGGATACCTAGTTTATGATGAATCTTGTTTTGTACTTATGGAGTTAATGAAATGAAAGTAGCTGTTTGTCAACCAATGTACTTACCGTGGATTGGATACTTTGCACTAATGGATAAAGTGGATGTCTATGTGTTCTATGATGATGTTCAATTCTCTCCCCAGTCATGGCAGCAGAGGAATAGGATAAAAACGGGGAATGGGATTCAGTGGCTTACTATACCCATAAAAAGAAACTTCGGGCAGAAGATATGCGATGTGGAGATAAACACCGATGTTATCTGGAGAGTAAACCATGCGAAGGCTATTGAGCAGGCTTATTCTAAGGCTCCCAACTTTGAACCCTATTCATGGTACATAGATGATTTCTACCAAATGTATTGGTATTATCTATCTGATCTCACTATTTATGAATCTACGTTCATTGCTGAAATGCTAGACGTTGAATTGCCTGAATTTCTAAAGTCTTCCGAGATGAACCTAACAGGATCTAAAGATGACCGACTATTAGAACTTCTTGAGAAAGTAGGGGCGACAGAATACATTAGCGGCGTAAAAGCTAAGGATTATATAGACGAAGATAAGTTCAAGAAGGCAGGCATAAAGCTAACTTGGTTTGAGTATGAACATCCCGTTTACCCCCAAATAAGGGGGGAGTTCGTACCTTATATGTCTGCTATTGATTTGATGTTTAATGTTGGAAAGGAGTCAGTAAAGTATGTCCACCAAGGATGATTTGTTTGAAGAAACCAAGCCCAAGCCTTTTTGCATCATTCCTGCAAGGGGTGGTTCAAAAAGAATCAAGAATAAGAACAAGAAACTACTCAATGGGAAACCCCTTGTAGATTACGCTATCAGGGCGGCTATAGGCAGTAAGGTGTTCGGGATGATTGTGGTATCTTCTGATGATATGGATATTTTGGAATGGACTTATCAATACTTCCACGATTACTCTATCCATCCGAATAAAAGACCAGATACACTTTGTGGCGATGATGTCCCCATAAAGGTTATTGTAAGGTTTTTAGCCGTAGCCTACAGGGTAGGGGATGTGATTTGCCTACTCCAACCTACCAACCCCCTGATAACAGCCAAGCAGATAAGGGATGCCTACAAAGTATTCAAAGATAGGAAGGCTAACTACCTAATTGGTATGCACAAGGGAAAAGATATTGGCTTTCACTTTATGAAAACCGTAACCTTCCTCAAGGAATACGACAAGGATTTTTATGGTACAGACTGGATTCCCTACGAAATGGAAGGGATTGATATAGACACAATGAAAGACTGGGAGAGGGCTGAGAAAATAATAAAGGAAAGGAGATTAAAATGACCAAGGCTATAACAATAATATGCGACAGATGCGGGAATCATGTAGTGGTGAAAGAACGAGATGAATACAAGTACGAACGACAGAATGCCCGTATGCGATGGGAACATTTGTGCCTGAAGTGTCTTAAGGAATACGAAGAAATGGAGAGTCTGATTGCCCAATTCAGAGACAAACAAGAAGCCCGCTTCTATAATGAAAGATAAAGTAATTCTTATCACAGGCGGTAGTGGTTCACTGGGAAGAGAACTTACCAAACAGCTCTTGGAACTTGACCCTAAAACTATCCGTATCTTATCTAATAATGAGTGGGAATTGTATGATATGCAACGGCATTTTACTGATTCTCGACTCCGTTATTTACTTGGCGACATACGAGATAGGGATAGGATGCAACGCTCTATGGATGGAGTGGATATAGTAATTCATGCCGCAGCCTTAAAGCACGTCTCTCTCTGTGAATACAACCCCTTCGAGGCTGTTAAGACAAATATTCTAGGCTCAATGAATGTAATTGATGCAGCCATAGACAATGATGCTGAGAAAGTAATAGCGATAAGTTCCGATAAGGCAGTTCACCCGATAAATCTTTACGGGGCTACTAAATTGGTGATGGAAAAAGTCTTCCTCCATGCTAACGCTTATTATAAGACAAAGTTTAGCTGTGTCAGATTCGGGAACTTCCAGGGAAGCAGAGGGAGTGTTCTGCCGTTATGGTATAAACAGCTTGAGGAAAGTAATGAGATTACCGTTACAGCAAAGGAGATGACCCGTTTCTGGATTTCACTTGACAAGGCAGGGGGGTTTGTGTTAAAATGTATTAAGATGATGGAAGGTAATGAGACCTTTATCCCCAAGATGCCCGAGGTGGAGATAATGGAATTAGCTAAAGAGTTCGCACCGAAAGCCAAGATTAAGATTATAGGCATAAGAAAAGGTGAGAAATTGCAGGAGATGTTGTTGGCTGAGGG
>SDBS01004444.1_pt1 | contig 13719 bp, 16 predicted proteins | sample 2277091 | NCBI WGS metagenome assembly SDBS01 (sample SAMN10404972, study PRJNA504765) | marine sediment metagenome | isolation source: marine sediment core GS10_PC15, 163 cmbsf | place: Arctic Ocean: Southern Knipovich Ridge | collected 2010
ATCTAAGAACCAATCTGATTTCCATTTCGGTCATCGGGCTCGTCCTCCATATAGTGATAGGGATAATCACTGAGGATAGCCCGATGACCTTTTCTTACGCAATACACTTTTTGTGACCTATCATGTAGCTTTGAGACATTGCCTAATTCTAAGCCCTAAACTGTCTCATAAGCTCTGACGCCGAACAGTCCTACGAGTTTAGGTAATAGTAATTAGAGAAAGTGTTAATGCTAATTTTATTAGAAAGCTTCAGATTCTGAGGGGATTGTTCTCCGTTCACGAGTTGCTTCCCTTGTTCTTAATTCAATACTTATCGCTAACATGCCTGTGGAAAAATAAGTAGCTCGCGGGCAGATAAAGGGATATTCCTTTTTTTGCGTTTCGGAATTCTGAGTGAGTTACATCTATCTTTGATTTGTCTATCTTCAAAAGAAGATTTATCGAGTGCATGAGCAAAACCATTTCGTATTTTCCCGATTAGTCTTAGGTCGTGGGACTCATCTTCACTAAGCAATCCTAGGCAATATGCTGCTCTTATGCGCGAGATGAATGTCCCGATGGGGCGATCCCGGTTTTTCTCAGAACCCAATAATTCATCAACTTGATTTTTATCCTCAATCATAAAAGCTGCAAGAAGGGATCGGACAGATTCATCTAGGAGTACCGCGCTTAGTATTGCGGCACCGCGAGGACTTTCATCTTTGAACATTTCACTGAATGTAGCTAAATCTGGCATTGATACCTCCGATATTAGATCCAAAATTTGGAAGAGAATTGAAATCTTCTGAGCCCCTATCTGCGCCAAAAGAAAAAGCAGCCCTTCTTTTGTGACTTCGGAGGAGAATTTTTGCTTTCCGCTTCAAGATTGAGGAGGCCATGGATTATTGCGTTTTGCTGACGTGCTTTATAGATATAAAACCAGAAGCACAAAGCCATTCCGACTGGAAGAACAAAGAGCATTTCTTCGCTGAAACCTCTTGTAGTCAATCCCATACTAAGGATAATCAGAGCAGAGCCAAACGCAGAAAACTGTGTGGCTGCTATTTGTTTTAGGAATAATACTCTTTCCAGGCCATTAAGGGTTTGTTCGGAACATTTTCCACGGATAAGCTTTTCAACACTCACTACAAGTTCTTCATCTAATAATTCAAGTCCACTGTATTGTTCGATGTACTATTCAGATGCAGGCTCCAATAAAAGACGTGCTCCTTCTTGTAGAATGACACCGATAATATACGATAGTGCTAATACAATCAGAATTCCAATCCATGAAGTTTTATCATTTAATCGGAGATAATCGGTAATGAGATCGCCAGGTTCTTGAATTGCCAAGAATAGCACAATGCCTCCGGATACAAAGAAGGTTAGATCTCGAAGGATGAATGAGGTATAAGGCCTCCCAAAGAACTTTTGGATACTCTCGATTGCGCCTGCCATTGAAGCCCCCTATAACGGATTAAATTGATCATCGCGCATAATTGTATAGTTTTCAATAATTCAAGCCCTCAACCGGAGGGGGACTGGCAGAGGGCCTTTTAGGTACACACCGCTTGGTGGAGTACCCAATGGGCGCATTATTAACAGCGACACCTCAGGATCAAGCTTCAACCTTCCTGGTGATTTCCATCCTACCTTGATACTCCACGGATCGCCAGGACGTTATCATTATTCAACTTTAGTTATGAGAATTTCAATCGTAGAATTACTTTAGTGATTTTTGATTCCTTAGTATGGTCCAGGAGGCAACCAAATCTCTATGTCTGTCCTGCATTCATCGCAATTACAATCAACATGGTGTGACTTTGGTGGCTCGTTGAGCATGTAGCTATTAGCCGCTAAATAGGCAGCGACTGTGGCTAGCAGGATGAGCAGTAAAATCCCTATGATCCAGATCACATCCATAGTTAACTCAATTGTGGAGCTATTCGAGATTACTATCGAAATCAATAAGGATAACTTACCATAATTAATTGGCGCGCTATCTGAAATTCAATCCCCATTCTGAGACCTGTTCTTTAACCCGATCATAAATATCAATCCGTTCCGCCTTCGGTTTGAGCGTAACCAAATCATAGGCCTCAGAAAGTGGTTTCCCTATCGGCTTGTCCGCCATGAAGGGTTCATACATCTCCACAGCCTTTTCGACGATCACATTGGCTTCTTCGCGTGACATCCCCGCTGCCGCATGGCCCACCTCGCCATTGAACCCTTGGGTGCCTCTCTATTTGAACTAACTTGAGCCATCGACCTTAAGGAGTGAACCCAGTGGTCCAAAACCGCTACTGCGGTCCACACGGATACCTGATTTCGTGAACGGTGAGTTGAGCTCAGAGTGGGTAGACGCGTGGACTTCATCTGCTCTTGATTGCTTTTCACCTGCTTGGAAGCGGTCTCTCATATCGCATCCCGAGAGGCGGGTCACTCTTCAACTGTTGCTAGTGATCGATATGGGCCGCTACGAACATCTTCTTCTTCAGTTGTTGCACAAAACTCACGCGCGGTCCTACTGAGGTTTCAGATGAATATCCTGCCACTGTCTGTCTTTGCGCGAGCTTTCATGTTCAAGGTCGCTCGATAAGCATGACATTCGTTGTGGTGGAAGGTGACGGTCAGCACTTGAATCTGCTAATAGGAAAGTATCAATATATTATACACATAGTATACATAGTAGATATTATAAAGATAGTCAACAACTCACTTCGATGGGAGAGTGGTCATTTCATTGAACACGCGTGATGATCTGGTCGATTGTGCATATCGAGCGATTAAGGTATGGGTGACTGACCACTACACGGGCCAATCCCTTCCACTGCCACAAGAATATCTGGCTAAACAATTTGGGATGAGCAAGACACCGATACGGGAGGCGTTGAACCGTCTCGCCGTAGAAGGCCTTACCGAGTTAGTGCCGAATAGAGGCTACTGGGTGTCTCGCCTATCGGCGCAGGATATTCAGGAGATCTTTGTGATCCGCGAGGCATTGGAAGGTATAGCTGCCAGGATTGTTGTGAATACCATATATGAAGGCGACCTAGAGCGACTGCATTCATTGTTTGATGCTGTTGCCGAGGAACAGGACTCGGAACTAAAAACAATGTCCCTTGAGAACGCCGGGGAAAAGCTGCACACAGCTATTCTGGAGTATTGCAAGAATGAGCGCATGTCGAAAATCCTCAATAATTTTAATGTTCAGCTCAATCTTATTAAGTTGATAGGCAGGCAAGTGGCTGCTGGCGATCCTTTGGCCGCGACTGCCGCCAACGAAGAACATCTGAAGATCCTTGAGGCACTCACTATGCGCAACCCCGATGATGCTGAGTGGCTGATGCGCAAGCATCTCCAGAACTCAAAGGAAAGAGTCCTTGCGGCTGTCCTCTACCCATGTCCCTCCGCTACAGGAAGGTAGTATGCAAGAGATTCCCAGAACTCAACTGGGATATTTGCTGAGCCCTCATCTCCCTCCAGTTGCTACGGTCTCGAATGGCGAAATATTCATGGTAGACACCGAGGATGCCTTCAGTGGTAGATTACGAGAGGCAAACGACATGAATGCCTTTTTGGATTTTTTATCTCACCCTGCAGGTCCCGACTTTCGTGCAAATCCAGTGGTTGGCCCGATCTATGTATCCGATGCTGAACCTGGAGACATCCTAGCGATCACCGTGGAGAGTATTAAATTGGATACGCAAGGGGCTACTTGCTTCCAACTCGGTGAGGGGTCTTTTCCGGATTGGTTCGATCGCCCACGCGCGAAGATTCTTGCCATTGAGAGCGGATTCATCAGATGGGACGAACAGATTCGGATCCCCGTGGAACCCTTCGTCGGGCTCCTCGGCGTCGCTCCTGTCCACGAAAGCCTTTCGAGCACGAGAGCCGGCCAGCATGGGGGGAACATGGACTGCTGGGCTGTTACAGTTGGGAAGACACTCTTGCTGCCGGTCTACCATCCAGGGGCGCTCTTGTATATGGGTGACGTGCATGCAGTACAAGGTGATGGTGAGTTTTCGTGGGTGGCTGTAGAAGCCAGAGCACAATTGAATATTCATGTTGAGGTCCTTAAAGACCGGTCAGGAAGCTTGAGGTGGCCACGTGTATACACAGAAGATGCGATCGTTACAATTGTCTCGACTCCCCCCCTGGAAAACGCAGTGGCAGGCGCGTTTCGGGAAATGATCCTTTGGTTGGAAGAGGACTTTGGTTTTGACCGTGGCGAAGCATACATGCTCCTGGGCCAAACAGGAGATGGTCGTATCTGCAATATGTTCACCGCATGTTGTGTTTTCCCTAGGCGGTATTTGCCGGAGCAGCCACCATGGCCGAGACGCTAAACGGGTCGATGTTTGTCTATCCATGGGATCTTGAGGATGAGGGCGTAGATCTAGCCCTTGATACTATTCATGAAAGAGGGGGCATAAGGGAAATCAATGTCGCGATGGCCTATCACTCAGGTCTCTTCCTCTTACCTCACAATCCGAAACGGAAAATCATGTTCGCTGATCCATCAATTTATTTCTTACCTGAATCCTCATTCTACAGCGAACTATATATGAAGCCGATTGTGAGCCAAATTGTTATTCCCGACTTCCTCCCAAGACTGCGGAAAGCAACAAGTAAGCGCGGAATGCGAATGGCAGCCTGGATTGTATGCCTCCATAGTAGTGCTCTCGGAGCGGAATACCCCGAATCCACTACTGAGAATGCCTTCGGGGATAGACACCGGTTTCGACTCTGCCCTGCAAACCCAAATGTATGCCAATATCACGCCGCACTTGTCAAGGATGTGGCCCGCCATGGGTTCGAGTCGATCATCCTTGAGTCGCTCGAGTACATGCCGACATTGCATCGTTATCACCATGAAAAACGTGGGATAGAGACGACTCCCTTTGTTGAGTTTCTGTTGGATCTGTGTTTCTGCCCGAACTGTCAACAATTCTTAACAGACGAAGGGTTGGATCCAGACGATCTGAGGTTTTGGGTCATTGGCTTACTAGAGCGTTTCTTTGCAGGAGACTTCGAAACGGGAAGACCGAATGCGGGTTGGAATGAGATCCTTTCTTATAGGGATGGCATACTCGCTATCGTGCAGCACTGCAGAAAGAGAGCAGTCACTTCCTTCTGTAGGGAACTACGCAGTGCCTTGCCTGTCGAGTCTGGGGTGAGGCTTGAAGCGACCGATTTTGGTCCGCTCTGGAAGCTTGGGGCCCACGAGGGTGTTTGGGAGACCGGGTTCGACACGCAGTCCGCGTTTCACTTTCTGGATGCCTTGATGCCTACCCCATACTTCGCATCGATAGAACAAGTGAGGGAAACCATGGCCTCGTACCACCGCATGCTTCCCTCGGACACTCGTGTAAAACCTTGCCTTCGCGCCATTTGGCCGGAGGTAACTGGGAGTGAGGATCTCTTGGCAAAAATGAACGCGTGCGACTCCGCTAAGGTCGATGGTTTTTCGTTTTACAACTATGGCTTGATGCCTTTGAGGAATCTCGATTGGATCAAAGAAGCCATGGGCGCTTTTAAAAGTCAAAGGGATTCCAACCATCGAGATATCAAGTCAGACTAGTCATTTTGTCAGAGTCGGGAGGTGCATATACACATGGAATTTCCTAGGCTAGCCGATATGTCATCAGTTGAACTGGCGCGAGCGCTGCCGTCGGTGGAAATGGCAGTAATCCCGATTGGATCTTGTGAGCAACATGGTCCGAACATGGCACTGCAGACGGACGCCGTTATCGCATGTGCTCTCAGCGAGCGGATCGCCCAGAGGCTTGCACCGCGGGCACTCCTCATCCCTGGAATTCCGTATGGATTCTCGTGGCTTCACAAAAACTTCCCAGGGATGATTAGTCTTAGGTATGAGACCCTGGCCGGCTTCATTGAGGATATTGTTGTCAGCTTGAAACATATGGGGATCGGCTCCTTCCTGATTGTCAACGGCCATGGCCATAATATGCCCCCTCTTCAGGTTATCATGACAAAGCTGCGCCATGAGCAGCATGTCAAGATTGCCACATGCTTCTACGTGAACGTAGCCAGTGATGTGATTGAAGAGAGGATCACTTCAAAGACGTTCGGTCATGCATGTGAAATGGAGAGCTCAGTCGCCCTTTGCCTTGCGCCAAAGATTCTTAGGAAGGATCAGTTCACCGAAGGTGATATCAAGTCAACTCCTCCGCATTCGAGAGGTCGAGCATCCTTGAGTTGGCCCTTTGTGTACGACCAACTCACTGGAAATGGAGCCCTCGGAGATGCTCGCCTGGCTTCGCTTGAGGTAGGGACAGAGATCGTGGACACAGCAATCTCGCGCACGATAGAGTTTGTAGAAGCGGTTTTGGCCAAGGGGACGCCAGAATGGGACTGAGACCAAACCCATATCTCAAATTGTCCATTGGTATCTTCAGTAAGCCTTGCTGAAGGATAGGGAAGGAGGTAAGAAGAATCAATTGAGAGCTTTTTTAAGAATCGATTAAGAGTACTTTAAGAAAAAGGAGGCTGAAAATGGACGACAATAAACTTGATGGTCTTGTTAACGACCTTACAACGAATCGAATAAAAAGAAGAGAGTTTGTTAAGATGGCTCTTGCTTTAGGTGTTTCTTCCTCTGTTATTGGATCGTTGATCCAAGCTTGTTCTCCCCAAGAGACTCCAATATCTGCTCCGGAGGAGGCAACTGAATCTGTTCTGACTCTTGCCGAAAAGATAAGCATTGCTGAATGGGCCTCCCACGGTCCCGTTCTCAAGAAAACTATTCCCATCTTCGAAGCGAATACGGGAATAGATGTCGAACTAGAGGAGATGGTTGCGACTGATTCGCGAGATAAATTGATAACCACACACAGGGGAGGGCAGTCACCCTGGGATGTGATCGCATTCTGGGCTCAAACAGGGCAGGAGATGGCTCATAGGGGGTGGTTAACAGACATTACTGACCGGGTCAACGAGCTGTTTAAACCCAAGGCTGATGATCTTCTGGGAGGCTGGAGCATTTTCACCCCTGTGACTTATAAGGACCGCATTTATGGTGTCCCGTTTGATGGGGGCTGCACGATCCTGCAGTGGAACAAGGCCCTTCTATCAGAAAGAGGGCTTGATCCCGAACGCCCAGCGAAATGGCATGAGACACCAAATTCTGTAGATGAGTTCATCGAATATGCTAAAGCATGCACCTTCGAGAAGGACGGTATCCCGCACTATGGATATACCGCCCCGTGGGGGAAACAAGTTTACGGAGAAATGATGTGGTTTACACAAATGTATGGGGGGAATATCTTGGATCTTAGTAAGAACCAACCTTGGGGCGAGCCGATCATGAATCAAGAACCAGGTGTCAAGGCGCTTCAGTTGATGGTTGACTTGCTCACCAAATATAAAGTCATGGATCCTGCATCGATCACTTACAACTGGACGCCAGACTACGCTCCAACCTATCTTGATGGACGCATTGCTATCATCTCTACCTGGGCCTATCTCACTCACGTGGCAGAGATCCCCGATGTGTCCAAGATAGCTGGAAACGTCGGATTTGGTTGTAACTTTGCCGCGGTTACGAGTGCATCCTGGGAGGGACCTGAGTATGAAGCGATCTCTGCCTTTGCCCCGAACGGCGAGGAGGTAGCCTGGAAGTGGCTGGAGCACATGGCGTCGCCTGAGATGCAAAAATTGCAAGGTCTTGATGGTAACTGGGCTCCATTTTTGAAGTCCATCCTGAACGATCCGGAAGTTGCGAAGGTGATGACCGAAGCCCCGGTGCTCATTCAACAGATGGAATACCCCCACAGCGTATACTACACACCAGATTGGCAGCAGTGGGTTGATATTCTCGTTGCTGAGTGCGGGAACGCCCTCCGTCTCGCAAAGACACCAAAGGAAGCCTTGGACGATTGCGTCGATCAGATCAATACTCTAAGGAGTACGTAATAAAGGTGAAAGGAATAGAATCTGCCGATAATGATACATTATCAAAGATTGGCAGGGGACCGGTGTGGATCCGTGCGAGAGACCGCGGACCCGCACCGGGATTCTTGCGCCGCAAGGAAGCAACCCTCGGCTACATCTTTATAGCTCCGAGCGTCTTGCTTCTGGTACTCCTGTATATATTGCCTCTGATTGTCACTCTCTTGATAAGCTTTGAGCCGAGCGCTTCGGTTGTTGAGATCCTAGATGCCTTCCAGTCCGAGAATCTGACCCAACTCTCAGGAGAGAACTATGCACGTTCGTTGAATGATCAGGTCTGGCTCAAATCAATTTCGATTACAGTGATATTCGTTGTGATAGTAATTGGAGTGGGACTTCCCGTTTCTTTGGGAATTGCCATGGTGCTTCATGAGAAATTCGTGGGGCGTGGGTTCCTTCGCAGCCTGTTACTTGTGCCATGGGCAATTCCTCCTGTAGTGAATGGAAGCATCTGGAACCTGATCCTTCATGGCGATGTAGGAACCTTGAACGGGTTCCTAGATCAATTAGGGCTGATTAGCCACTATATCATTTGGCTTGGGGATCCGAAGCTGGCTTTGGCGACAGTTTCTCTTGCAGTGGCTTGGCGATGGCTTCCATTCATGAGCCTCTTATTACTAGCCGGCCTGCAAACTATACCCGGCGAACTCTACGAAGCGGCCAAAGTAGATGGAGCGCAAGCTTGGCAGAGGTTTAGGTATGTGACACTGCCGACAATCCGACATCTCTTGATTACGGTTGCCATAATCATGTCGATCTGGACAACAAAGGTTTTCGCTGAGTTTTGGACACTAACCAAGGGCGGGCCATCCTATGGCACGACGGTCATGTACTACTGGTCCTATAAGCAGAGCTTCGAATTTATTGACTTGGGCTACGGATCAGCGCTAGCTTATATTCTGGCTGTCTTGACCTCACTCATTATTGTTATCTACTATTTCGTTGCATTGCGGAGGAGCGAGGAATGAATCGCCAACTACGGCAGGGACAAACAGTGATGGGGGGTCTGCCCATTTACATTGCAGCATTTAGCGTCTTTGCAATATTGATGTTCCCCGTGTTCTCCTTGATCAGGGCCAGTTTGATGACGAGGGTGGATATCTACACCCGACCTTTCAGATGGTTACCATTATCTTCGGTGACCTTGCAAAACTTCATCACTGTCCTTGAGCCGGGACACCCCGTGCCTGTGGTAGAGGCAATCTTCAACACCTTTATTGTCAGTATCGTAACCGCGTTATTGAATGTACTCCTTGCTTCGATCGCGGCTTACGCGTTCTGTCGACTAACTTTCCGTTTCAAACACATAATCCAATCCTCCCTAATGATTATATATCTCCTGCCAGGTATGCTTTTCCTTATTCCAATGTTCATGATGATGAGGGCACTTAACCTGTGGGACACCTACCTCTCCTTGATCATCCCCTATACTGCATGGAATCTACCATTCATGATCCTGCTTTGCAGGTCCTTCTTCGAGGCTGTACCCATTGATATCGAGGAAGCAGCTAGAGTAGATGGCTGCTCCAGGCTTCAGGTTTTACGTTTCATAGTCATCCCCATGATGGCTCCCACCTTAGTGGCGGCAGGAGGAACTGCTTTTGTTTTATCTTGGGGCGAGTTTCTTACTCCGTTAATTTTAACATCAAAGCTCAAGGTGATTTCCACGGTCTTGGGAATGTACTCAACCTCTTTCGAGACTGAGATAGGTCAAATGGCAGCAGCAGCTGTGCTCAGTGTACTGCCAGTAGTGGTTCTCACGCTACTGCTTCAGAAGCAGATAGTGAGTGGCATCACTGCAGGAGCGGTTAAGGGTGGTGGTTAGATATTTCAAACCGAATTACCAAACGCACTAATACCAATAAAAAGGAGGTTACCTATGGCTATACAAGTGCATGTATTGATAAAGGCTTATTCGCTACGGTTTGGTCTACTGCAAGGGGCACCAATATATGTAGCGGCGGGCGAGTACGAAGCTACACACGATCATCTCGATGATTTTATAGATATCGGACCGGGCAAGGGCGAGCTTTACCAGTCAAACATGGGGTTTGTTTCGCTCTGCACTACGACTCTTATTAGAGGCGCAAAAAACATCGTCATTGATCCGGGCAATTTCCATGTGGGTTTCTATGGTGCCCTCAAATACAGGTTGAGAGATTTCGAGTTGTCTCCAGATGATATCGACATGATTGTCAACACGCACGGTCACCATGACCACAACCAAAGCAATTTCGTGTTCCGGGGCGCGAAACTGGTTTGGGGCGAGGCACAACGAGAACATATCGACAAGTTGTATTGGCCTGGATATGCCGATGTGGTTGTTTGTGGGAACGCTGGCGAAGTACTCGCTGTCAAGGCAACCGATGACAAGGTGGAGATTGGGCCGGGAGTGTGGGTGGTACCCACTCCCGGACACACCCCAGGAAGTATCTCCATTCTGGTTGACACGGGAGAAGAAAGGATAGCGATCATCGGTGACTTAGCTATGACCGAGGAGTGGTATAGATCTCGAAAGTTTAGTCACTGGTACGATGAGGAGCAGTCACGGCTCACGAATTGCTCTTTGGATAAAATCGTGGCATGGGCTCCATCAAGGGTGATACCGGGACATGGTCCGGAATTTCGACCTGGGTGAGAGGGATGGCCTCACTGAGAAAGTTAAGGTGATTCCCTACCCGAATTTTGCAAATAGATGCAAAGGAGAATTTTGTGAGGCAACTAAGAGTGGCCGTTATTGGTGCTGGGGCATTCGGTATGCGACATGCACACATCTTCAAAGAGTGCCCCTTAACGGATTTGCGGGCAGTAGTCAGGAGAGATGATAAACGAGCAAGAGATGCGGCAGTGCAAGTGGGAGTTAATTGGTACACCGACGTGGATGAGCTCCTTCTTAAGGAACCTCTCGATGCAGTCTCGATTGCTTCTGGCCCACAAGAACACGCGCAATCAACGATCCTATGTGCCAGAGCGGGAAAGCACATATTTCTCGAGAAGCCTATGGCTGCGACTTTGGAGGACGCTGACGCCATTATCGACGCAACTGATAAAGCGGGTGTCAAACTTATGGTGGATTCCACTGTGAGGTTTGATCCGCGCTATGCACATGTCTATGAATCCATTCGTCGTGGGGAGATCGGCGAGCCGGTAACATTCTCCGCAAGACGGGTGGGTTTATGGACTAGGGCTCAAGAATCAGCTCGTTGGAATGACCTGATCTTGGGTACCACTATACATGAAATCGACATCATGACTTGGTATGCGTCGTCGCGAGTTGAACGTGTTTTTGCAGAAGCCGTAACGAAGTTCACCCCCGACGAGTGCTTGGAAGACGCTGTCTTCTCTCTACTGCGTTTCGAGAGTGGCGCAATCGGTTGCATTGAGAACAGCTGGCTTTTGCCAGCGTCGAGTCCACGCTGGATCGATACTAGAATGGATATCGTTGGTACAAGCGGTAGTATTCACATAGATAGCAATCGTGGGCTCGACGTCTTGAGTGATACTCGCTTCGACATGCCAGACGTCCTAAACTGGCCTGTAATACGAGACGAGACCGTTGGTAACCTTCGCGAGGCGATTACCTACTTTGTTCGCTGTGTGCTGGAGGATAAGGTGCCGGTTCCCGGAGGGACGGATAGCAGGGAGGCTCTCGCCGTCGCACTTGCGCTCAAACACTCTCGCGCGGCCAGTCAACCTATTCGAATGGAGAGCATGAGGCAGTACTGATGCTTGAGTGCTAAGCAGGGTGTTGCGCTAATATCGGAAGTTTGGAGACAGGTTGTCGTCCGGAGTATGCCTCATCGATAGCCACTCACTTGTTGTAAGGAGATCTAGCCATATAATGAGGACTTTTTGGTCTGAGCTAACATCCGCTGAAATCAAAGATGCTGCTGGCCAGAGGGCAGTAGTTCTGGTTCCACTTGGGTCAATTGAGCAGCATGGTCCTCACCTGCCGGTCGGGACTGATGCGATGATTGGATTGGAAATTAGTCGTCATGTTTGCGAGAGAGTTAGTGGAAAAATGCGGGCGTTGTACATCCCGTCTGCTTGGTTAGGATTCTCGCCTCAGCACGTTGGTTTTGCCGGCACAATTAGCCTCGAATCGGAGACCCTCATACCCTTCGTAATTGACGTGTGCCGTAGTCTCTGGTCGCAAGGCTTTCGACGCATATTACTCCTAAACGCCCATGGCAAGAACAGAGGAACGCTCTCGGTCGTTACGGCCAGGTTATTGTACCAGCACAATGTCTCCGTAGTGTTGAGTAATTACTGGGATTTTGTGTCAGACTACCTCCAGCATTGGCGGTTGTCAAAGTTAGGGGGAATTAATCATGCAGGCGAGATGGAAACGGCACTAATGCTCCACTTGTACCCTGAACTGGTTGATTTGGAGCGCACACAGAAGGAGATAGCCACACCAAGATCACATTATGAAGGGCAGGAGCTGATGGCGGCAGGGTGCATCAATGTGGAGCGACGAATGGCGGACATCTCCAAGTCGGGTACTTTGGGCGATCCGACAGTATCAACAGGCGAGAGGGGGGTTGATTTGTTCGAATACATCGTCAATCAGGTGAGCCAGTTCTTGCTCGAGTTTGATGCCTGGCCTGATTGATAAAATTTCCCCCATTAGGTAGGATGTCTGACATGATCAATCTGCGCATCATTGGGAACCAACCAAAGCATTATTGAGGAAGAAAGGTTGAAAGTATGAGAAAATCCAAGGTTATGGTCATAAGTGCTCATGCGTCCGACTACTGCTCGCGGTGTGGGGGGACTCTGGCTCAGTACAGTAGAGAGCACGCCACTACGAAGATACTGTTAGTATCTTTGGGTGAACGTGGGGAGTCTCCTAGTCTTTGGAATGAGCGAGTAGGGATTACTGAAGATGAGGTGAAAGCAATCCGGTTGGAAGAGGCTTGTCGTGCAGCAGCTATTCTTGGTGCTGAAATCGAGAGCCTGGATTTTGGAGACAACCCATTGCTATTTGATCGGGAGAGGCTGCTGGTTCTCACGCGTAAGATCCGCCTGTTCGCACCCGACATTGTGCTTACCCATGGCACATCCGATCCATATAACCCAGATCACGAAATTGTAGGGAAAGGAGTATTGAGCGCCTGCCATTTTGCCACGGTACCTGGTGTTGAGCCAGATATACCTTGTCTACCGGAACAGCCCAGAGTGTTCTTCTATGAGCCCGACGTTTTGGCGACTCCCCTCAGCATGTTCGATCCAGATGTGTACATCGACGTCACAGATGTCTGGGATATCAAGATGAAAGCACTAGAAGAGTTTGTGACTCAACGGTATCTAGCGGAATACCATAGGATGTATGGGGAATTCCGAGGATTCCACGCCAAGCATTTGACTGGCCTCGCGGCCTGTAAGTATGCTGAGCCGTTTCAAAGGTATCAGCCATATGGGGGGCGGTTATTTGAGTCGGAACTCTGATGAGCTTTCATGAATAGAACGGTGCAACGGACGCCCGCGGGACGTACGGCTGCCGTAGGTAACCGACTAGGGAGGTTAATGACCATCTCGAAAGTGGTGATGGGAATTCTGGCGCGTGACCAGGCACTCGTCGACTACATCGCTGGCCGGTTGGTGGAGCTAGGTGAAAGTATACCCGAGGAGATCCCCTCGTTTGCCTTGGGGAAGAAGGGCGTGCCCTGGAAGGACGAGCGCCTATTTGACTTCACCAAATACCCGCCGGATCTGTACGTAGCGCCCGGCACGGTCGTGGCCAATCGCGCCGCGCTCGCGAAA
>SDBS01004445.1_pt1 | contig 13718 bp, 14 predicted proteins | sample 2277091 | NCBI WGS metagenome assembly SDBS01 (sample SAMN10404972, study PRJNA504765) | marine sediment metagenome | isolation source: marine sediment core GS10_PC15, 163 cmbsf | place: Arctic Ocean: Southern Knipovich Ridge | collected 2010
GGAAATATTTTACACGATTCAGTTCCTATTGCTCAAACAGAAGAAGGAAACGAGATAATTAGAGAGGGAGGAACCAAACCAAAATTTTCATTTAAACCATTAAATCATGTAGAATTAGTTGAGGCTACTGACACCGCAGATACTAAAAAAGCATCAGAAATAGCAGGTTCAAGATTTTATTACTTAAAAGGTGATTTGGTTCAATTAAATCTAGCATTAATGAAATTTGCATTAGATATTATACAAGAAAAAGGCTATACACCTATGTGGACTCCTTTTTTTGTTAAGCATGAAATAATAAAAGCAGCTGCGGAATTAAGTGATTTTGAAGATACACTCTATAAAATTCAAGATGAAGATCTCTATATGATTGCAACTTCAGAACAAACGATAGCTGCCTTCCATTACAATGAAATTATAGATCCAGAATTGTTACCTTTAAAATATGCAGGAGTTTCATCATGCTTTAGAAGAGAAGCAGGCTCACATGGAAAAGACACTCTAGGAATATTTCGGGTTCATCAATTTGAGAAAATAGAACAGTTTATATTTTGTAAACCAGAGGACTCATGGGAGCTGCATGAAGAATTAATAGCAAATGCAGAAGAAATATATAAAAAGTTAGAGCTTCCCTACCGTATCGTTAGTATAGCAAGTGGTGACCTCAATGATAATTGCTCGAAAAAATATGATCTTGAGGCATGGTTTCCAGCTTCACAGACTTATAGAGAGCTGGTTTCATGCAGTAATTGTTTAGATTATCAAGCAAGAAAGTTAAAAATCAGGATGGGTAAAGTAGGATCACAGGAAGAAAAACAAGTTTTGCATACGTTAAATTCAACAGCAATAGCGACAGAAAGAACGATGTGTTGTATATTAGAGAATTATCAAAATGAGGATCATTCAGTAACTATTCCTAAAGCACTTCAAAAATTTATGGGAAAAAAAATCATTCGAAAAAAAGATTAATAAATTTAGAAAACAAAATAAGTTTGAAGTAAAAATGGTCGAAATTTCTTTAGAAAAATTTGAAGAGTTTTATAATGAAAGACTAAATGATCAATTTTTTAAGATAAGAAGGGCGATAAAGAAAATTATAGAAACGATAAGATCTAATTTAATTGACATAAAAGTATGCATGGACCATTTTATGGGTTCAATTGATCTTGTTGATCAGAAATCTCAAAGATCTCTACGGTTATTTTATGATCGTATTAAAGTATATGTAGACGACATTCAAATTCCTGAGGAAGATGAAATAAATCATGATAATCTTAGAGAGTTAATTAATTCCATAAAAAAATTATTTACTAATATAAATGAGATTGCCAGAAAGTCTTTGCCCAAATTTCAGAAGGAGGTACAACCGCAGATAAAAGAGCTTAATTATATTTCTCGTAAATTAGGAAAAAGACAGACACTATTAGAACAATTTTTAAGAAAAAAATATACTGACGTAAAAAATGCAGAAGATCTATTGAAAAAATTACCTAAATTATTTACTCTCAGGGAACAGATTGAACATTCTAAGACGGATTTAGACCATTTTGAAAAGGAATTTGAAGAAAGAAAGGAAACTTTAGAGAACTTAAATAAGACTCTAATAGAACTTGAAAAAGATGAGTTATTTAAGGAACTTGATAAAAAAAAGGATGATTTATTTAAACTAAGAATGACAATTGACAATGAGATTGGCTTCAAAAAAGCTTTAAAGAAATTAAAATTTGAAACTGAGAAAGAAACTATTCATATATCCAATTTTGATAATAATTATTTGAGGGATTTTCTAAAAAATCCTATTAAATTATTAGCTACTGAAAGCAAGGATCTCCCAAAGTTTTCTGCTTTATTGGTTCAATTAAGACATATTTTAGAAGAGGGTAATAAACTAAATCTTAAGACTGATACAAAAGATAAAACTATTGACCAAATTAATACAATCTTTGATGATAGAGTGATTTATGAAAATATTGAGAAATATAGGGAATTTAAAAATGAAGTCAAACAAGTAGAAGAAGAGATAAATAAAGCTGGACTTGCTGCAAAATTAGAAGAAGTGAAGAATCAAATATCTGTAAATACTGTAAAATTAGAACATATTGAAAATGACTTAAATAGAAAAAATAAGGACTATATGAAATATTTAGGAACACTAAAGCAAGAACGTGAAGATTTACAAAAATTGATAGAAGATGTAATATTAGAACCTGTTAAAATTAGTATAACGTTCGAATTTTAAATACTTCTTCCTAGTTTATTTTGGTAATCTCAAATTTCCGATTATCCTCAACATTAACTTTTCTTAGGGTTAGTTTAAGATTTTCCTGTAAAAATTTATATGTTTCTGTGTGAGTTAAATTAAAAACTTTTAAGTAGTTGTGAGCTAATAATAAGTCTTGTTTAATATCAACATCAAAGCTAGCTCTAAATGAATCATAGATTGCAATATTTTTTATTCCGAGGTCATTCGCTTGATTTAGGAGAGAAACAAAAGAAGGATTTCTCAAGTCTGAAAAACAATCAGAGGATATAATATTTGGAGGATTTCTTCCAAATACAGAAATTCCAGCAGAATGTATTGCTGGACAAACTACTAATTGGTTTTTTTTTACAAGAGAAGAGATTTCATTAAAATTCTTAGCTGTAATCAAGATAATATCCAAAAATGTGAATATAGTTGATTTCGGTGCGAATTCATTGATTGCTATGTCATTTAAATCCATAATAACATCCTTAAAATATTTACGGGGTTTTGTTATCTTTTCTTTAATACCAACTAAATTGAACTCTTCTGCTAAATCTAATATCTCAGAATTATTGCAATAGACAATTTTTTCATCGAAACATTTGACCATCTTTAAGGTGTTTCCTAAATCTTTAAACATAGCAATTGTTAGTTTTTTAAGTTGGGCTTTAGAAAAACAATCTTTTAATCTTGTCTTTGTTCTAAAAAGGGGTGCTATTGGAATCAATAAAACATGCATATTGAAATCACAATTATTTACTATCAGAATTATAGAGAATAATCTTTTTTACATATAAAAAGTATGTTATGAGTTACTAAGATAAATTTTTTAATTCACTAATTTTTTCCTGTAAGGAACCTAAATGTGTATATAGTTGTGGCAAACGCCTTTAGGTCCACTTTTGAAAACTTTCAGGACTTAAAGATTTTAAATGAGGGGAAACACAACACTTTTAATCATATTAGAAAGGGATTCAGTTACTTCCTATGAAACTGATAAATAACAAAACCCATTAGAAGCCAAAGAATCGCTATGACTATTGTAATAGGCTTTAGAAATATTATCAATATAAAAGGTAAGCCAATACTAAGATACACGCTCCAAGGATAAAAAGGGATTTTAAATATCTCTCTATCATCTTTTTCCTTATTTTTGTCTTGGCTTCTAAATTTAATTACTGAAAGCCCAACACAAGCTACGATTATCATGTAAGAGATGTTTGCAATATCCGCAACAAATTCTATACTCCCTCCAAAAAGAAATCTATCCGATATTAATATGATAGCGGCAAGAATATAAGTTAGCATTAATGCTTTTGTCGGAGATTGAAATTTTGGATGAAGTTCACTCCATTTTCTATCTAAAAAATCATCTCTAGAAAGAGCATAAACATTTCGAGATGCTGCCATTAATGCAATGGAAAGTGCGCTAACTAAGGCAAATATCGCACTACCAAAAACAAGATAATATACTATTAGATTGCTTTCTACAGCTCTTAATATCGCCCCCTCTCCATTTCTTATCTCTTCTAAACTAGTGGATGAAAATATAGCAAAGATTACAAAAAGATAGATAGCTGCGGTAACTATAATAGTGATAAATAAGGCCTTAGGTATATTTTTTCTCGGATTTTCAATTTCCTCACTGATAGTTGCTATTCCTTCAAAACCAACAAAAGCTAAAAATAAGAGAGCGGTGACGGGAAATAGGCTAATAATCCCATTTTCACCGATAAACGGTGTGAATCCACCAGATGGCGGTTTAAGTAATAGGAAAATAGCAGCAATAAATAAGGCTAATAATAGCGATATCGTAATTGGTTTTTGAATCTTAGCGAGCCCTTTTGAGCCCGTGCAATTAATTAGCGTAAATAATGTTAAAAAAGCCAAAGAGAAAACCAATGGATCAATAAACGGAATAATATAATGGAGATATAATCCAAGAGACATAGCACATAAAGAGCCATAGGCTGTATTTCCTAACCAAATAAGCCATCCAAGATATAATGCCTTATTTCCGTACGCTTCTTTAACAAAGGTAAATCCCCCTCCATTAACGGGAAATCGACTTGCACATTCAGCATAGATTCCACCTATAAGTAGAGCGATCAAAAAATTAAAGAAAAATGCTAAAAGGACTATTCCTCCACTAGATTCATTGGCAGCAACAGAGATAAGGATAAAAACCGTTGACCCTAAGGTATAGCCAATTCCAATTATAATGGTATCTAATAAAGAAATTTTCCTCGAAAAAGAAAACTTACTTAACCCTTTAGGTTCTCTTCGTTGTTTTTTCTGAATTTTAAATTGTTTATTTGACAAGTTTAAGTTAATTCTAATTTCTTGAGTTACTAAATTATGCTTTATAAAATTTTTGTATAAGTCCTTTTAGGTATACACGAAAGTAAGAATAATATTAAAAGATTTAAAATAAAATCAGGAAATAAAAATATAAATTTAATAAAAGGATGAAAAAAATGGCAAAAAAAGTCGAACTCGGAGAAGAATTAGAAGCGGAAATGAGAAAACTTTTAAATAAGTTAAAATGGCAGACTATTTCTCTTGATGAAGGAGGTGTCAATCCGATTGTAGAAGATTTGGAAAAAGAAAGAGAAAATATTAATATTTCGGATATCTGGTGGATGATTCCTACTTTAGAATTAGACGAAGAATCAGAAGGAAAGTTATTTTCTTGGGTTGAAGAAAAATTAAAAGCTAGAGAAGATATCGTTAATGTTGATTAATAATTTAGTCAAAAGATATATAATAATAAAAATATATTTTTAAGAATTTAAAAACGATTCACTAAAAGTGATTTAAAATTTGAATTGATAAACCATGAAAAGCTTTATCAATATTTACATTTAGTTTTGCGGAAGTTTCATAATATTCAACACCATAATAAGAAACTTTCTCTTCAATCTTTTGTTGATCTATACTTTTATTTAAGTCTGATTTATTACCAACAATTACAAAAGGTATCTCTCCGCTTAGTTCTTTTACTTTAGAGATCCAAAAGTCTATATTGTCTAAAGACTTCTCATCATTTACATTAAAGACGACCATAGCACCCACAGCTTGAACAAAATAATATTCAGTGACAAACAACTTATCTGATTGGCCGCCAATATCCCAAAAGTAGAGTTTTAAGCCTTTTTCGATTATTTTATTTTTAATTTCTTCCGAAACGTTAATTTTATCAATTATTTTAACTAATTCAATTTCTTTAATCAAAAAATTAGCACCTATTGTTTGATAGTACTCTTCACGGAAGATACCATCTACATACTGAGCTAAAATGCTCGTTTTTCCAACCGTAGGGTCACCAATCATTAAAGCTTTTCCTATATAACTCATTCTTGGCTCTTGGTTTTTTTTTAATTATGCTATAATGCATTTATATATTATTTTTTTTGTTCTTTTCAATTTCATTAAAAAACTTTTTTGATCATCTCACATTGGAAATTGGGATATCTCTCGATTTTAAGGTGGCTTCCTTACATTCAGAAATAATGAAATGTCTAAAAAGATGTTCATATCCTACAATTTGTCTATCTAAGCCGTTTTCTAACCATAAACCTGAAGTATATTCAGGAGCTTCTTTCACTTGATCTAAGGTTGTAAGAAGAAACCCTGAGTCAACGATTAGTAAACCAAAAGGGATAACTGAATCACCTTCTATTGAATGAACTTTAACAGATATTTTTAACAGATTTTTGATTTCTTCTTTATTTACTTCAGTAAATTTTAAAGCAATAACCATTTGAATAGAATTTAATTGAAATTTCTTATTCCATAGCTCTTTTATTATCCAATCATGACCTCCTAATTCTTCCATTAGTAGATCAGGAGTTATTATGAAGAAGATCCTATTTTTTGCAGACTCGATTAGCTCCTTAATTTTTTTTCTAATTTTTTCTTTAGAATTAATACTCCATACACGAGGTTCTGATTCTTCTGATTCTATTTCTAATAAGCTTATGGCATCTTCGATTTTACGTGTTTCATCCATTTTTTTTGCGTATTCTTGACGAATTGATTCAAAAATCTTTTCAATAGGGATAACTTGATAATTGGCTCCTCTTTTTACAGGTTCTTTTTGAATAAATCCCCTTTCAATTAATCGATTTAATGAATCATACACTCTTGCTCGATCTACGCTAGAATATTTTGCAATATCAGCAGGAGACAATACTTTATACTTACACAAAGTCAACAAAACCTTGCTGTCATTTTTTGTAAATCCTAACGATTGAAGAGATTGTACAATTTCAAATTCATTCATTCTATTATAGTGTTTTTTGACTTTAATCGAAATTTAAAAATTATGTCCAAATTTTCTATTAATTTATAATATACTAATTTTTTATTTTATACTTTTATATTTCGAAAAATAAAATTTGGATTGTGATAAATTTAAGAATTACAGAATTATATGGTGTACTATGGCAAAAAATCCTCAGAATTTAGATTTCAATAAGGAATAACATTAGAATAAAATCAAATTCGCTTTAATTAATTAATAGTAAAAAATTATTATTAATAGAATTATCATAATTAGCAGTAATTGACTGAACTTTATTCTTAAATCAATTAATGTTCGTTTTATTTATTGAAACATTAATAATAGTAAAAATTTAAAATACAATAAATTCAGTGTCTTACCTCAGAGAGATAAAAAATTAATTTTTTGTCGGTTAAATTATTATAACGAAATCGTTTTCGATTTTCTATTTTCGGAAAGATACTTAACTCATTTTATCAATCCGAATCATAACATTTATATAATAGAATTGTGTAGTTATAATTAATTAAACATCTAAAATAATAAATATTTTAATCAAAATTTAGTGGAGGAAAAAAATTATGGCAAAAAAGAAAGCTCCTGCAAAAGCACCTGCAAAGAAAAAAAGTGAAGGGTATATTGCTAAAGCCCCTATTAGAAGATTAATGAAAAAAGAGGGTGCAGATTTAGTAGCTGCAGAAGCTCTTGATAAATTAATTGGTTATTTAGAAGGCGCAGCTGCGACTGCTACTAAAGAAGCAATTACGGTATGTAAAGCAGATAAACGCAAAAGAGTAACTGCTGCTGATATCAGGAATGCCACAAGACCCTGAAACTAGCAAAACAACCTTTAGAGCAACATTCATTTCACAATGAATTTTATTTTTTTTTTTTATTATTTAATGTTAGAAGTTTTAAATTCCGAAAGGTATTCAAGAGTGAATATTTAAACTCCCTTGTTTTATTAAAACGCAAAGAAACTCTATAATTAGAATACTTCAAGTACAAAAATCGAATGTGAGGATTAAAAAAAATTGAAGGGATAAAATCTAAGATTTCGATTTAAATAAAAACGAATGTATCATATCTGAATATCGTACTTAATGGGGGTTAAATCAAAAGGTCCATGATCGGCATATACATCGCTTGGAGACTTCTCTGAAACTAATGTAGGTACTCCAGGTATATACCTTTTAATTATCTCGCGGAACTCAATTAAATACTTTTTTCTTAATTCTTCTTCTTCTAAATTCTTAAATTGATGCTTCTCATACGCCCAATCCGAATACTTAAGAATATCCTCTTTTAATTCATTAGTCATTTTTCCGCCATCTTCCATAAGAAACACTCCAAAAACCATATATGCAAGCCTTGAATTTTGATTTCTAACAAAGTGAACCAATTTATCGTAACATTTATCAATCAAGGCACTTATTATCTGTGAAATCTTGATTTTCTTATCTCTAATCTCTTCAGTCTCCTGACTTAACCTTATTTTTAATGCATCTTGCAACGTGAAATTATAACTCCTATATTCTTTCCTTTCATCGTCTGTCATCTCACTAAAACAAGTTTTTTCCAGATCTTCATAATAATATAAAGCTCTCAAACTTCCCTTAATTGCATAAGACCAATGCTCGTCTAAATCAATATCTTCTTCACACATCATCTCGTTATTATAAGTAAAACAATTTAATTATTTATCTCTAATACTTCTCAAAGAACTCTTTATTTAGATAATTATTAATTTTTTCTTCTATTTTTTTCTTAACAGAGTCTAATCCCTCAACCACGATCCTTGCGTTACCAATTATATCAATGTATCCAAGTTCTGAGGGAAATCTAGGGACCACATGCCAATGAATATGATCAATACTAGCCCCTGCATTTTTTCCTTGATTCAATCCAATATTATAACCATGAGGACTATATAATTCATTGAGTAATAGCTGTAAACCCTGAATAGTCCTAAAAATATGAACTATTTCTTCTTTAGTAACATCAGTTAAATTTTTAATATGGCGATTTAAACAAACCATAAGATGACCAATATTATATGGATAAAGATTTAAAACTACAAAAATAATGTCATCTTCATAGACTTTTAATAATTTGACTCGCTCATCATCGGCTCTTACAGCACACAAAATGCAATCTACGTTTGGTTTCGCTTTTCCCTGAACATAATTTAGTTTACCAAGCGCCCTAAGATATTTTTCGAAAACTTTAAACCACCTTTATTTTTAAAATTATTCAAACCTTTGTCTTATCTTTAAAAAACTAAAAAATATATCTTTATTAGCCATTTAACTAAAAAACATGAAAATCATTTATAAAATTTTACTAGATCCTTAAGGATAGAATTTTTTTGACAATGATAGGTATTAAAGTACCAAAACCAAAAATCTGGATATTTACAATCTGAAGACCTTTTTCTATATAAATGCATGTCTTTTACCATAAATTTGAACGTGGGATACATTACCCACCTTTCAATCCATTGATTTTTTACCTTGTCTCTTAAACCCCTCCAAATTGGTTTATTAAATATTTTTTTTAAATATCTTAATATAATCTAAAGATGGATTATAATTGTAGATAAATAATTGGAAAAGATGTTTTAGACGATTATTTATTATAATTGTGTCCCGTTCAAAATCATGCGAATCATGAATTTCCCAATGAGATAATCTAGGAAAGGGTCCTAATTTGAAAGTAAGTATCTCGTTATCTCGATTAAAATAATAAACCAAATAAGATTTTTGATCTTTATCTAAGTGATGACGTTTGATGCGTCTCACAAATTTATGAGGTTGCTCATTTTTCTGTTCTGTTATAAATTCTAGTTTGTAAACGTCTAATCCCAAAGTAATATTGAAAAGTTCTTTTAAATGAAGAATTTTTAACTCTTCGAAATATACGAAATAGCTTAAGAATCTCTTTTGTGATTTAAAATTGTTCCTTGCATAAATTTTAAGTTTTATTATTACATTCCGACACATTTCTTCTGCATTGAAATAATTTTTTCGTAATTCTCGGATAATTCGTCTAACTTGAATCGGTCTAATAAAATAATTGTTTTTTAATTTTTCATTTAATAGGTATTTCGAATTACTATGAGATATTATTCTACTTAGTTTTGTATATGAAACAACAACAAACTTACTTCTGTTAGCACTAGTCTTGGCTTTAGAAAGTGCAACTAAGCTATATACTATTATATCAAAAGTACTTTTCATACTCTGCACTAGCATGCCTTTGTCTTTCAATGTATTAAATACTAATATATGAGTTTCTTTCCTAATTTTCTTCAAAAACAATTCGTTTGAATCAATAAGATAGACTCTAGTCAATAAATTAAAAAATTTTGAAAATCTTTCATGTTCTCCCCAATAACCTAAAGAAGAAATATAAAAGTCATTCATTCCTAATAATCTAGAAATTTCCGTTTTAGTTAAAGGCTCTGAATCAATATTACAATCAAGAGTCTTAAGTTGATGCCTATTAAAAATTGAAATTAATCCTTCTTGAAATTTATTATTGCTACTAATAAAATTTTCAAAATCTTGAATAGCATGAATCAAATATTTATATATAGTTAGAGTAGTTTCATAATAAAACACTTCATTTATTCGAGTTTTAATTTTATTAAGAATTGATTCTCTCATACCTGCCTTATAATCATACTTTGCAGGTTTAGAATTTGTTTGTTTAATAAATTTCAACCAATCTGATAAAGTATTTCGCGTGACTCCCAACATTTTTACAAGATTTCGAATAGAAATGTTGTTTGAATTCGAATGGCGAAATTTATTCTGACCTTTAATAAAAGAAAAACCAAACCGATTATTTAATTTATCCCGATGTAATATGACAATATTAACCTCATTACTATGAATTATGTTAAGGAGCTTTTTTATAAGCTTAGTTCCAGCATTATCATTATCATTTAATGGAAATATAATTTTTATTTTTTTATCAATTTGTAAGACTGTCCGTTTGAGTGTATTATCTACTTTATTAAACATTACAATACGTCTATTTTTTGAAATTAAATTCTTTTTAGGGTATCTAAAAGCGATTTTTTGTCTTTTAGATTTCTCAAAATGTTTTTTCATAAAATTTTCTTCATTTTTAATACCAATATCACACTCAATAGGACAACCCAAATTATCAGATTCACTTTTTTTACTGTCCATATATACTCACCTAAAAAAACCCAAGATTATAGTGCATTTCATTTTATATAAATATTTAATTTTTGGAAATACTTCATAGTGGTATGAAATAATTAGATCCACCAAATTTAGATTATGCAAATAATACATCAAAACTAGTCTATTTGATTTTTTTCGCTTTTTATTATTCTCATAAAGATATCTTCTCATTATATGAAATTTAGCATTTTCTGTATTTTATCAGATAGACTAAGTTAGTTTTCAAAATTTAAATTCTTAAATTGAATATTTTAAGAATATAATGAAAAATCTGAACCAGAGGAGTTCTCTTTAGATTGATTAAAATCCTCCGCTTCTATTAATCCCGAACAATATTGACCTAATATAATATTACTATAGGCAGCACTGTTAAATACTTTTCTAATACTTTTAAAAAAGGAATTCTTTGAAATCGAATTATTATTCAAAAACTTTTGATCACTTATTTCATATCTATGGTTCCGGATGTCAATTCGAAAAAACACATCTTTCAAGAGAAAGAACTTTCTTAAATCCATCCAAAATTGCATTTTTCTACTCTCATCTAATGAATTTAATGCACTAATGTGTTGTTCTGAAATTTGAGTACCTATAGTGACAATAAGTAAATCTCTATCTTTTGGCTTAATTACAAACATAATTTTGCCCATTGGTCCAGGAGGAAAAGAAAATTGAAATCCAAATTCAGCTTTCGGATCTTTAACATTTTTTCTCAATAAACCTTCATCTAACAAATATTCCCGAATTAAGTCTTTAGTAATACCTTCAATTTGATTTGTCATTTTTTACCGATAAACTAAGAAATATTAGAAGTAATATATTTTTTATTAGAAGGATTGAACCGTGCTAAAATATAATGTAACTCTAAAATTTTCATTTAGATAGGGATATAAATTTTAATATTAATTAAGCTGAAAGGTGAGATATGATAAAAGAAGATTAATATTTTCCTCTTTGTCGTGGTTGAGGCTTATATCCTGCGGATATCAATTTTTCAATGTTATTCTCAAGATCTTCTTTAGGGGTACAATAGATTACTTGTAGAGTTTCAGAATCAATAAATAAAGTCCCGACAATTCCTATACCCATTAATTGATTATTTTTATCAATAAGAGTATTATCTACATTCATTTTAATTGCTTTTTTACCACCTTCTAATTCCACCAAAGAAGGTTGGCACGCTGTATACCCCACCCCTCTATTTTTAAGTAGGTAGTTCATTAAAGCATAGTCAAGCTCATCATTAATAGTCCCATCTTCTTGGAGAATATTAACCACGCTTGGAATAGGCATACTTAATCTCTTTTTTATTATGAGAAATTAATGTTTTATTTTTATAGTTATTGCTTGATTCTCGAAAAAAAAATTGTTATAGTAGATTTAACTTTCCTCATCTTGGATTGACACTTCATCTACACTATGGAGTGCACAATTTAGGGATTCAAGTTTATCAGTAATATCTTCTAACGTAACGTCTACACCTTTAATTCTAATAAACACTGAGGTTGTTTTTTGATCTATTTCATCCACTTTAATTTGTACATAGGAAACTCCTTCAATATTTTTCAGTTCATGAGCAAGATATGAACTGTCTGGGATGTGCGGCTTAAGGACGTCGAGGCTATAGATAATTTTCATTTTTATGTTAGATATCTTATTAATTTTTATTTTATTTTTGAATTAAGAACAAGTCATTAATATTTTAAATCTTATTTATAATTAATTTTTCTCATATAAGCAACAATTCTTCTAATGATTTGATTAGTTTCAGAGGGATCTCATTTTCTTCAATTATTAGATTGGCTCTTTGGAAAGTTTCAATTTTAGATAAATTGAATAATTTATTCTTTATTGCGATAGATTTTGCTCCGACATTAAGGGCAGCTTCGATATCTCTAGAACTGTCTCCAATTACAATAATTTCTGACGGGAGTACATCAAGTTTTTTACAGATTGATAGAAGGTGATCGGGATGAGGTTTCATATTCTCTACATTATCCCTTCCAACAATTAGTTCAAAATATTTCATTAAATTTACTTTTTGAAGAGAAACTTCGGCATTCCTATGAGTATTAAATGTAAAAATTGCTTGTTTTAAATTTTGTTTTTCGACAAATTCAAGAATCTCTTCAATTCCATCAATATGTGATGCTTGTAAGGCCGCTTCATATTCAATTTTATTTATTTCGTGATCAACTTCATCTATAATCTGTGTTATTTTTTGAGATTCATAGATTTTATTAGAATTGAAGTATTCCCGCGATTTGCTTACGTTTTCTAATATACTGCCTTTAACAGTTAAGAGATTTTTGGGAACATTGTATTTTTTTAGAATCCTAATAGCTTCTCTTCTAGCTCTTATATAGTCAATCTTAAAGTGAATTAGGGTTCCATCAAGGTCCCATACGATAGCCTTTATTGGTGCAGTTTTCATATTTAATATACCAGATCGGAATATATTGAGCCTTTAGGAGTTAAAACTGATTTTTTAAATTTTATTTCATTTATGTTAAAGGAACCGAATTCTAAGTTCTTATTGTCATTAATCAGATTTTTAAAACTTTCAAAATTTTTAAAATTAATTTTGTTAGACTTTAATCTAGCTATTGTTAGGTGAGGTTTAAACTGTGTCCGCTTATCTCTCTCGATTTTTAACTGGTTATATAACACAGTTTCAACTACATCTTTAATTTTTTGTAGAAATTGTATGTCTCCTTTTAACTTTATCCAAAGCACGGAGTATTTTCTAAATTGCCCAGTTCCTATCAGGTCGAATTGATAGGTCTTATTCTGAAATAATTTTTTATTAATTTCTTTTTCTAAAAATTCATAAATTCTCGGGGCTATTGATTCTTTGATGTTTCCTAAAAATTTAACAGTCATATGCAGATTTTGTGGTTCAACTAATTTTAGATTCGGTTGGTTGATTTTCAATCTTTGTCCATAAGATTGAATCTTCTCCACTGTCTCC
>SDBS01004446.1_pt1 | contig 13717 bp, 13 predicted proteins | sample 2277091 | NCBI WGS metagenome assembly SDBS01 (sample SAMN10404972, study PRJNA504765) | marine sediment metagenome | isolation source: marine sediment core GS10_PC15, 163 cmbsf | place: Arctic Ocean: Southern Knipovich Ridge | collected 2010
GCGTTGCATTTCCGAAATCGAGACGCCCACTTTACCCATTGCCATATGATAGAGCAGCCAATACCATTTCATCAAAGGAGTCCGAGTCCTTTCAAAAATAGTGCCCGCCGTCAAACTTGTTTGCAAGCGACAATTCTTGCAATCGAAAAGCTTTCTACTTGGAAGATACCAGGCTTCTCTATGTCCACACTTGGGGCAAACAAATCCTTTTGGCCACCGCTGTTGAGCAAGATGCTTTTCACAAGCTTCATCGTTTGGGAACGCTTTCTGAAACTTTATCAAACTGTATTCTTGATATTTCTTGGACATATTATCACCTGCCCAAGAGTAATGTCACAAAACTGATTAGGAGTCAAATGCATAGGCATTTAAACAATATAGGATGCCCCCCAAGGTCACGGTTCATTCACTATTACTTACACTGGAGGTAAAATATGCAAGATTTGCTTAATCGTATTACCTTTAATAAAGATGTTCTATGTGGGAAGCCTCTCATTCGTGGTTTGCGTATATCTGTTGAGATGATATTGGAGCTATTGGCTAAAGGGTCTACAGAAGAAGAAATTTTAGAAGACTACCCCCCCCCAGCTTGAATCTGATGATCTGCGTGCTGCATTGCTCTATGCCCATCATATGGTGGCCAGAGAAGATGTTTTTGATCGTGTCGCTGCTGGGTAGAGGATTTTTGTGGATTTCTTGTTAGATGTTAACGCTAGCGGAACGGTAGCTCGTTGGTTGATTGATCGAGGGCATAATGTGGCGGAAGTCGGTCAAACCGACCCAAGGATGCAGATCCGGTTCTTGCAGATTGCTCAGATCTAATTAGATGAAGCAATTGAGTATTATAATTATGAAGCCCGTGGGCTTGGTGACAGATTTTTGACCGAGGTATTGAATGTTATTGACAGAATCTGCAAATTTCCAGATGCATGACACCCCTGCTCAAAAAGAACCAGAAGATGCCAAACTCATAGTTTTCCATATGGCATTATTTATCAAATACGAGAAGACGAGATTTTGGTCGGCGCAGTAGCAAACCTTCATCGAAAACCGGATTATTGGAAAGATCGGGTATAGTTAACTCCCCTGATCTCTCGTTTTCACCGCTTCTCGCATTTCCAGCGAATATTATTACAAAAAGCATTGATATAGCAATGCATGCTCCTTACCTCTCCTTATTTTCACTGGGGTGTATTAATCAAGCTTCAATATTTTCTTTGTCTTTCAATCCGCAATCCAAAATCGTAAATCTAAAATGAGTCTTGCTTGCAAGACGACTAAGGACGTTATATATCAAAATATCAAAAGGTTATAGCTCTGAGAGTACTTATGGTGCGGCAGGGAAAAATGAGCTAGGTCATAGCCAAAGAAATAACCTCCTAGTAGCATTGTGATAGAGATTTTAACATCATTAAACATGCTAAAAGGAGGTTATCATGTCGTAACCTTGCACAATGTATCATTCATAGTTTTTTCAACATGCGTATAAGTTCTGCTCAGATGCTGTTCTAATAGCAGAGAGCGATAATGTTAAGAATGTCTCAAACGATATCTCTATATGATGCCGAATTTTAAAACATTTAACAGAACGGAGCTCCATATTCCATCCCTTGAAGCGCGTAATCACGATTTGGATCTCTCTGTGATGCTGCCGCTTGAAGTTGTGCCAGTTATGGATAGGGGCCTATTTACGGTGGCGAAGCGGATTCAACAGGCGAAAAAAAACGGTTCACCAATCGTGTTCATGATGGGTGCCCATGTTCTTCGCTCAGGCGTTCAGCGTTACCTCATCGATCTGATGGAGCGAGGGTATTTATCCTGTATGGCCATGAACGGCGCCTGCGCGATTCATGATTATGAATTCAGTTTGATCGGTCAGACTACTGAGAGCGTTTCGAAATACATAAGGGAAGGGCAATTCGGTCTTTGGAAAGAAACGGGGCAGATTAACGAAATCGTAAACCAGGCAGCAAGACAGAATATGGGATTGGGAGAAGCAATTGGGAAGGCGATATGGGAACAAGATTTTCCATATAAAGAATTCAGCATCTTTGCTGCGGGGTATCGATTGAAAGTTCTGCAAACAGTTCATGTCGGTATCGGGTATGATATTACTCATGAACATCCCAATTGTGACGGTGCCGCCTATGGAGCAACGAGTTATACGGATTTTTTGCGGTTTGCCCATCTATTGGAGTCACTTGCAGGCGGAGTCGTCATGAACGTCGGATCGGCTGTGATGGGTCCTGAAGTTTTTTTAAAGGCGCTGAGCATGGCCAGAAATGTTGCCAAGAGAAAAGGGAAGACCATTGTTGGTTTTGATACCCTGGTCTGTGACCTGAAGCCGTTACCCTCGTCGACAGACAAAGAGGCTAACAAGACCAGTCCCGAATATTATTTCAGACCGTGGAAAACCATGCTCATCCGAACGCTTAGTGAGGGAGGGAAAAGCCACTATGTGCAGGGGGATCATAGGGAGACGATTCCGGCATTGTGGACGGCGATCAACGAAACATGAAGATTTTAGAAATTCGCGAACTGGCCGATCGGGTTGCCCGTCGCAGATCAAAAGGGAAAACGATCATTCACTGTCACGGATGTTTTGATCTGATGCATCCCGGACATATTAAATACTTTCAGGCGGCCAAGATGATGGGAGATGTGCTGGTGGTGACGATTTCCCCTGACAGATTTGTTGACAAAGGTCCGGGTAGACCGGTGTTCAATGAGGATCTTAGAGCAGAGAGCATCGCGGCCCTTGAGTGTGTCGACTACGTGGCGATCAACCAATGGCCTACTGCGGAAGAAACATTGCGACTTATAAGACCCGATATTTACGTTAAGGGCCAGGAGTTTGAAAACATGGCGGACAAGACCGGGAAGATTCAGAAAGAAGTTGAGGTGATTAAAGAAATCGGTGCCAAAATCCGATTTACCCATGAAATCGTGTTTTCATCGACGGAACTGCTTAATCAATAGTTTATCCGATAATCGATAATCTCAATTTCGACGACCATCAAGTTTCGATAAATGAACGAAACCATGCCGAAACGTAAAATTCTCTCATTCGATACGCTGTTACGAACAATTCGTGAAATCCAAAGTCGAGGGGGAAAAGTCGTTCTTGGCTACGGAATTTTCGGTGTATTGCATATTGGACACATCAGGTATCTAAAAAAGGCCAAAAATTATGGCGACTTCCTAATTGTGGTCATCACCCCCGACAACAGTGAAGACACAAAAAGTAAAGAACAATTTGAAGATATGAGGGCAGAAGCATTGGCCCATTTGGATTGGGTTGACGTGGTTTCAATTGATATACACAGCTCTTTTCGTGATATGATCAAGGCCCTTACCCCGGATGTCTATGTAAAAGGGTTTGAGTCCGTCGGTTCTGGAGATCAAAAAGGAAATGAAGTTCACGAAGATCAGTTATGCCGCGATCTGGGAATCGAGTACGTGGTTGCGAAAGAGGACGATTTCACCACAACCGATCAAATTAACCGCTATATCAATAGCTTTTCAGACGATATTTATTCTTACCTGAATCTTTTCAAACAAAGGTTTTCGATCGTGGACTTTGCACGGCTGCTTGAGCAGATTGAAAAATTGAAAGTTCTGGTGATCGGGGACGCCATTATCGATGAGTATCAATTCTGTTCTGCCATCGGAAAATCCTCCAAGGATCCCACGCTTGCCCTCAAATACCAACACAGTGACATTTTTGCAGGCGGCGTTCTGGCGGTGGCTAATCATATTGCAAACTTTGTCGAACAGGTCGATGTAGTGACCGTGTTGGGTGAAAAGGAGAGTTATGAGGAATTTATTTTATCCAAGTTGAAACCGAACATCTCTCCTTATTATGTCTTCAAGCCGAATGCACCGACACTCATTAAAAGGAGATTTGTCGACGGGTATTCGATGAACAAGCTTTTTGAAATTTATGTAATGGACGATTCTCTCCTGAATGAGAAGCAGGATATGGAGCTAACAGCTCTGTTTAGGGAGAAATTGCCCAGCTATGACTTGGTGGTCGTATCGGATTTCGGACATGGCGCCATAAGCCGAGACATGATTGATATTCTGGACCGAAACGCCCCATTTCTGGCGGTAAACACCCAATCCAATGCCGGTAATCGAGGTTTCAATACGATCACCAAATACCCAAAGGCAGATTATGTGTGCCTCGCAGAGCATGAGATCCGGCTGGGGATGCGGGATGCAGCCGGGAAACTTTTTCCGATGTTACACAAACTGGCTCAGGACATGTCTTGCCGTCATTTTGTCGTTACCCGCGGAAGAAAAGGCTGTATGTTGACCGATCGCCAGGGAAGCCTCTTTCAGGTCCCGGGTTTTTCCCAGAACGTTGTCGATCGGGTAGGTGCCGGGGATGCCTTTTTTGTGATGACGTCGCTTTTTTCTGTTTTGGATGCTCCTGGAGAGCTTCTCGGATTTGCTGGAAATGTTGCTGGTTCCCTGGCGGTTAGCGTCATGGGCAACAAAAAATCCATCGACAAGCCGTCGGTAATGGAATATATACGCGAGCTCTTGTGCTGATTCCTTTTTTCATCTGCCATTGTAATTAATGAAGTTGATCTTGGATGTGCAGGTACTTTGAGCTTTCAACTTTGATGGTCGCGTAAAGAGTATGTTTGCTCGCAAAGACGCGAAAGAATGCCAAGAAAACATCTTTTAATATTAAAAAGTTAACTTTGCGAGCTTTGCGCCTTTGCGCGAGATTTTGCCTTTTCGAGGCTTTATCAACTTTGAGTTTACATACAGGAGTGGGAACCAAAATGGATAGTCTAAATGAAGTCAAAACAGTCTTTGTAACCGGAGGGGCTGGATACGTGGGCGCTGTTCTGGTTCCGAAACTCTTGGACGTAGGCTATAAAGTTAAAGTGCTTGACCTGTACATTTATGGTGATCATGTCCTGAGCAGCGTAAAAGACAATCCCAATCTTAAAGAAATCGGAGGCGATATCAGAGATAGGGAATTGTTGGGAAAAGAACTGCCTGGCACTGATGCCGTCATTCATTTAGCTTGTATTTCAAATGATCCGAGCTATGAACTTGATCCCACGTTGGGTAAATCCATTAATTATGATGCGTTTTTAGGTCTGGTTGAAATTTCGAAATCCTCTGGGGTAACAAGATTCATTTACGCTTCTAGTTCAAGTGTATATGGTATTAAAGAAGATCTGGAAGTAACCGAAGATCTACCTTTAGAACCGTTAACTGATTATTCAAAATACAAGGCCCTATGCGAAGACTATCTCCAGAAGGAAGCCACGGATAATTTTACAGTTACAACTATTCGGCCTTCTACTGTTTGTGGCTATTCTCCCCGACTTAGGCTAGATTTGACCGTTAATATCCTCACAAACCATGCTATTAATAAAGGTAAAATAACAGTGTTCGGTGGTAAACAAAAGCGGCCCAATTTGCATATTGAGGATATGACTGATCTTTATTTGTTCATATTGGAACAATCGGTACAAAAAATTCACAAAAAAATTTTTAATGTTGGCTACGAAAATCTTAGAGTCAAGGAAATCGCTGAGGTGGTCAGAGACACGCTTAATGGAAATATCGCTATTGTGATTACTCCCACAAATGACAATCGATCATATCATGTTTCATCCAGAAAGATAAAAGAAGAGCTTGGTTTCGAAGCAAAACGCACTATTCGAGAAGCGGTGGAAGATTTGCGAGATGCATTTCACAAGGGCTTGATTCCAAACTCTTTCACTGATGAAATGTATTTCAATATCAAACGCATGCAGTCGGTACAATTAAAATGAGCGTACTATGATGAAAGTAAGATATTCTTATTTGCCCCAGCAGTTTGCTGACTGCGAAGAACTGTGGCAAAAGCTCAAAGAATTCGTGTGCACCGGTGATTTTACTCTTGGAAAACCTCTAACAGAGTTTGAAGGCCGTTTTGCCGAACTGATCGGCACCCGGTTCGCAGTTGGTGTAAACTCAGGTACAGATGCAATAAAACTTTCTCTTAAAGCTCTGGGCGTTTGTCATGAAGATGAAGTTATCACCGCTTCCAACACCTTCGTTGCCACGGTAGGTGCTATTTGTGAAATTGGGGCTACCCCAGTATTTGTTGATTGTGATGATACGTTCTGTATGGATGTTGCCTTGGTTGAAGAAAAGATAACAGAAAAGACAAAGGCCATCGTGCCTGTGCACTTTTCGGGCTATATGGCCGATATGAGAAAATTTATGCCTCTAGCGAAAAAATATGACTTAGCGGTAGTGGAAGATGCCTGCCAAGCCATCCTGGGTGCCATAGATGGTAGAAATGCAGGGACATGGGGGCACACAGGAGCTTTCTCTCTTCATCCTTTGAAGAACATCAACGTGTGGTCTGACGGCGGTATCATCGTCACAGATGACAAAAAACTCTATTCCCAACTACGGATGCTGCGTAATCATGGTTTAGAGGACCGGGATACGGTGGCACTATTGGGTTACAACTCCAGATTGGACACCATTCAGGCCGTGGTGGGTAACTGGCTTCTACCAGAGGCCGGAAATATCGCGAACAAAAGGATTGAAAATGCTGTATACCTGGATGAAGGGCTTGATCAGATAAAACAGATCACCATTCCCCCCAGGCCCGAAGCTTTCAAAATTGTCTATCACCTTTACATTGTTTTTGCCCAAAACAGGGATCGACTTTTGGAGTATTGTATTGATAACGGTATCGAAGCCAAAATCCATTACCCCGTTCCCATATACAGACAACCAGCTCTGGACTATTTAGGTCATAGAGAAGGAGACTTTCGGGTCTCTGATGAACATGCACGAAAGATCATAACCTTTCCCTGCGATCAGCACCTGGAAAAAGACCAGCTTGATTACATCATTGCCATAGTGAAAAGATTCTATGAGACACCCTGCTGAACTTATTCCTTATGTGGACCTATCTGCTCAGTGGCAGGATAACAGGGAAGAATTGTTGCCCATCATTGATTCAGTATTGAGCGGTGGGCAATACATAGGCGGTAGCGAGATAGAAAAATTTGAAAATACCATCGCAAAGCTGTGCAAGGTGCAATACGCCGTTGCTCTGAACAGCGGCACTGATGCTTTGACACTGGCTTTAAGCTCAGTGGGAGTTGGCCCTGGCGATGAAGTGATCACGCCGCCCAATTCGTTTATTGCCTCTGCGGCCGCTATCGTTCATTTAGGGGCCAGACCCGTATTTGTGGATGTGCACCCGGACCTTAACATCGATACCAACAAAATCGAACATGCAATCACGAAAAAAACAAAGGTCCTCATGCCTGTCCACCTCACTGGTCGTATGGCAGACATGGATACCATCATGAAAATTGCCGATAAATATAATCTTGCGGTGATCGAAGATGCGGCCCAGGCTATCGGCTCATTATACAGAAACAACCCGAGCGGCTCCTTTGGCAAGATTGGATGCTTTTCAACCCATCCTCTGAAGAACCTTAACGCTTGCGGGGATGGCGGATTTATAACCACAAATGACAAAGATATTTACAAAAGGGTAAGTTTATTGCGCAACCATGGTCTATCAGATAGAAACACGGTCAACCACTTTGGTTATGTGTCCCGTATGGACACACTACAGGCGGCCATATTGAATTTCAGGCTTGATAAGCTACATGATATAATAGAAAAACGTAGACAAAATGCCCAGCTATACTTTGGCAACCTGGATAATGAAAGGATTTTTATCCCAGGAGAGCGACAATGTGAATTCAACACTTACCATACCTTCGTTATCCAGGTAAAGAACAGAGATGACCTGAAAACGTATTTATATGAAGCCGGAATAGAAACAGCAATCCATTACCCTATCCCCATACATTTACAGCCGGCTTCGAAGCAACTCGGATATAAATATGGTGATTTTCCCATTACGGAAGAACAGGCCGGAAAAATTCTGACCCTGCCTATCCATCAGTATCTCACTGCGGAACAAATCTATTACACAGCAGACTTAATAAATAAATTTTTCGGAGTAAGATAGTATTATGAAACATCTTGAAAAATTAGATCGCACACAACTAATAAAAAAAGCAAATTATATTAGAAAAGAATTGATAAATATTGCAGTCAAAAATAAAGCAGGACATATTGCACCTTCCCTGTCCTGTGTTGATATTTTAACAGCTCTCTACTACAGAATAATGAATCTTTGCGATAATCCTAAATTTGATGATAGAGACCGTCTTATTTTCTCTAAAGCACATGGTTGCTACGGCCTATATGCAATTCTTGCCGATATTGGATATATTGATCGAAAGGACTGGCAAAATTTTTATAAAGGCAGTTTTCTTTCAGGGTGTGCAGAACGAAGTCCAGAGCATGGCATTGAAGCAGGTTGCGGTTCTCTTGGTCATGGATTACCAATGGCTGTTGGAGTGGCTTTTGGAGCGAAATTACAGAATAAGACATATAGAGTATATTGCGTTATTGGTGATGGTGAAATGCAAGAAGGTTCCAATTGGGAGGCTATTCAGTTTGCAGCTAAATATGAGTTGTCAAATTTAACGGTAATTATTGATCATAATACTCTTCAGGCAATAGATTTTCTGGAAAATATATTAACTGTAAAAGGGAAAAAGGACGATATACAAGAAAAGATGAGGGTTTTTGGGTTCGAGGAGAAAACTTGTGATGGCCATGATATAAAGAATATTATATCTATCATTGAAGAATGGGTAAAAAACGAAAAGAAAATATCCGCACCACAGGTTTTAATTGCAAATACGGTTAAAGGATATGGACTAAAATGTATGGAGAATGTCCCCCAGTTTCACTTCAGGTTCCCCACAGAAGAAGAGTTGAAAAGTGGGAATCGTTATGAGTAATGATATGAATTATCGAAGCATTATTATAGATCAAATTATACCTTTTGCGCAAAATGACAGAAGGATTGTTCTACTTGTTACGGATATGGGATTTGGAGCGGTTGATAATTTTAAAAAAGAATTCCCAGATAGGACTTTCAATATGGGGATTATGGAACAGGGAACGGTTGGGATTGCTGCCGGTATGGCATTGACAGGCTTGATCCCAATCGTTTATTCTATTGTGAATTTCTTAGCTTTTCGTTCTCTAGAACAAATAAGAAATGACGTGGTTTTACAAAAACTCAATGTCAAGTTCATCGCTACAGGTGTAAATAATTATTTTAAGTTTCTCGGTCCTTCCCATTGCTGCGATAAAGATGATATACAAATCATGCAGTTATTAAATCTGAAAGTATTTGATCCGTATGAAAACAACGGGATCGATTTCCATAATATGGTCAAAGAATGGATTACAGATTCAAAATCTGGTTATATAAGGGTTTGAGCAAATTCAATTAATGTAAATGTAATTCAACGTGTTCTTCCTGCAAGCGTACTTGGCAGCGCCATCTGCTATGAGTTACATCCTGGTCATTGAATAACGCTAACGAGGAGTGTGCATGCGCACCGAAGGCACACATTCAACAGATTGATTAGAAAGCAATTCAAATAAAGCGACAACCATGAATAAAGGAGAAATGTGGGTATGGGCAAAGAAGTTGATCTTCTGAAAAACTATCCAAAAAGTAAGCGAGATCCAAAAGCACGTGCTGCAGAAAAAACCGATGAGGATCGTGCGATTGCTCGACAATTCGATAAGGAATTTTTCGATGGAGAACGAAGACATGGGTATGGAGGATATTACTATAATCCAAGGTTTTGGAAACCCGTTATTCCAGATTTTATTAAACACTTTAATTTAACAGAAAATAGTTCCGTATTAGATGTTGGATGTGGAAAAGGATTTATGTTGCACGATCTAGTTGAAGCATTGCCTGGTGTTGCAGTCAAAGGAATCGACATATCCAGTTATGCTATTAATAACTGTATCCAAATGATGAAGTCATTTCTGCAAGTGGGAGATGCAAGAAAATTACCATTTCCGGATAATTCTTTCGATGTGGTTATTTCAATAACAACTTTACATAACTTAAAAAAAGAAGACTTTGTAACTGCCATTCGAGAAATTGAACGCGTCAGCAAAGGACAGAGTTTTATTACTCTTGATGCATACAGAAATGATGAAGAACGTAGAGCAATGGAAGCATGGAATCTTACTGCATTAACAGTTATGCATGTTGATGAGTGGAAGATCTTTTTTAAAGAAATCGATTATAATGGTGATTATTATTGGTTTATGCCATAGATATTTTGAGAGGATAAATCAATGAAATTTAAAGCTGCGGTTTTGATCGAATCTAAGAAGCCACTCATTATTGATGAGTTAGAGGTTAAACCTCTAAAGGTAGGTCAAGTATTGGTTAAATTAGATGCCAGTGGAATTTGTGGTGCTCAGATAAACGAGATAGATGCTGTTAAAGGTAAAGATAACTTTTTGCCACATTTGCTTGGACATGAAGGTAGCGGAGAAGTTATTGAATGCGGACTTGGTGTAACTTATGTAAAACCTGGAGATCATGTTGTTTTGCATTGGAGGAAAGGTTTTGGTATACAGTCTGAAACACCAACATATTTATCAAAAAGTCTTGGGGTTGTAAATGCAGGATGGGTAACAACGTTCAACGAATACGCTGTGGTTTCAGAAAACAGGCTAACAGCTGTTCCTGAAAATTTAAATAAAAATTCTGCAGCTTTATTAGGCTGTGCCGTTACAACGGCATTTGGCACATTAACAAATGATGCAAAAATTAAAGTTGGTGATTCGGTCGCTATTTTTGGCTGTGGGGGCGTAGGGCTGAGTTTAATACAATTAGCTAAGTTATCTGGATGCTATCCAATAGTTGCTATTGATATTTTCAAAGACAAGCTTGAATTTGCCATGAAACTGGGGGCTACTCATTCAATTAATTCAACTGACATTAATTTTGAAGATCGGTTAATTGAATTAAATAACAATAATAAATTCGATTCATGCATTGATACTACAGGCATTCCAGAGATTATCGAACATGCATATTCAGTAACTAGCCCACATAATGGGAAAACAATAATGGTTGGGGTGATGGATAGAACTAAAAAACTTAGAATCTGGACCTACCCCTTACATTTTGAACAAGAGCTAATCGGTTCTAGCGGTGGGCAATGTAGGCCAAATACCGACATAATAAAGATAATAAAGTTGATAGATAATGAAATGTTAGATTTACAGCATTTAATTGGAGGCACTTATAATTTAGAACAAGTGAATGATGCGATTGATGATCTAAGAACTGGAAAAAAATTAGGGCGATTAATCATAAGGCTGTAATTTATTTTGTTCAAGGCTGCCAAAGCTGTTATTCGGCATAAAGACTCTTTTTTCCTGCAGTTAAGGGATAACAAAGATAGTATTCTTTATTCTAATTGTTGGGCATTTTTTGGTGGCAGATTGGAATTAGATGAAGAACCGGAATCTGGATTGATAAGAGAAATAATTGAAGAATTATCGTTTTCGCCAGAAGGTCCGAAAGAATTTCATCGTTGGTATAATTCTGAAACGGATACAGAAATATTCTATTTTTTTATTGAATTAAATAAGGAAGAAAAATTTAATACTATTAATGAAGGTCAAACGGGCAAATGGTTCAAAAAATCTGAACTAAGTCTTATTTCGATAGCTCCTGATGTAAGAGCTGTTATAAGTTTAATTTAAATACTCTATAATTCTTAATTGATTGAATAGTCCATTTGGTTATTAACGGACCAAAAATTCTAATTGTTGGATCAAATAGCCTTATTGGAGAGGCATTTCTGGACCATCTTTCCCTGTCAGGTATTAATGCTATTGGAACCACGAGAAGAAAAGCGTCAATTGGCAGATCTCAAATTTATCTAGATCTTTCTGAAAACACAAAATCATTCCAATACCCTGAATCGATAGATACCGCGGTCATCTGTGCAGGCGTTACAAAAATTGAAGAATGCAGGAGAAATTCTAAGTTATCTTATGTTATTAACGTTAAAAATACTTTAGAATTAATTAAAAAGTTGGTGACAAGAGGTGCATTCGTGATTTACCTCTCGTCAAACCAGGTCTTCGATGGATCAATTCCGTACCGCATGCCCGAAGATCCGGTTTCGCCAGTGACCGAATATGGCCGGCAGAAAGCAGAAGTCGAGCGAAAAATCAGCCAATGGGGTGATTCCATATCGATTGTGCGCTTTACCAAGGTTTTGGGACCAAAAGACCCTCTATTCTCTCAATGGTCGGAAGCGCTTAGGAATGGTGAATCAATCAGGCCGTTTTCGGATATGTTTATGGCGCCAGTACCCTTGTCCTGTGCGGTTTCTGTTTTGAAAATTATAATGGATCTTCGTCTTTCTGGCATAACTCAGGTCTCTGGTAAACAGGATATTCCTTATTTGGAGGCCGCCTGCCTCGGTGCACGTTTGCTGGGGTTTGATGTAGGGTTGGTCAAGCCCATAACTCTCTTGGAGTCGGAGAGTTATATGGAACCTATCCCCGCCAATACAACCCTCAACATCGATTGCTTGAAGCATATACTGGGGATTGTGCCACCCGATGTACGTTGGACTATTAAGTGGGCGTTTAAGAGCCTTTAATCCTGCCAAAATCCTTGCACAACTCTTTTCGAAATTAGACAATGAGGCCTTTGATAAATTTTGCTTTAGATATGTGGGAATGTCAACCGAAAATTGACTACCTGCGATAACCGAATTTTGACTAATTTAAAAGACAAAACTGATGGACAAACTCCTCTATTTTTTAAAAAATTTGGAAGTTAACATGGAATGCAACAATTTGCTGGAAAATTTAAACGTTTCGATGCTGTCAATAACAAGAGCTCCTTTATGAATAAAAGACTGAAATTAGCTCTTTTGGTTCCAAATTACAGATGGAATGAAGTGGACAAACGTGCACTTTGGCATATTATTCCCTATAGTTTGTGTTTGCTGGCGGAAATGGTATCAGATATTTGTGATGTTACGATCATTGACGCCTATACAGCCGACATGACGCCTCAAGTATTTAAGGAAACGTTGAAAACACTTCAGCCAGATGTTGTTGGGATTACTGTATCAATGGATCAGTTCTCAGCAACTGGGCATTTGGCGGCAAAGCTCATAAAATGGATAGATCCGAACATAACGACTATCCTTGGTGGTGTATATGCCACAGTAAACCCAGAGCTTGCAGTTGAAGATGAATATGTGGATTATGTTGTGATCGGAGAAGGTGAGTATGTGATACGTGATTTGATTCACTATTTAATAGGTAAAGGTTCTCTCCCTAACAAGGGCGTATGCTATAAAACCGGGGATAGCATTGTCAACACGCAGAGAGCCGAACTTATTGAAGATCTAGATGCCTTACCTCTGCCAGCCTATCACCTAATTGATTTTGAGGCGTATAGCAACAGTGCACCAAGAAAAAGCGTTGACTCGCCATCTCTACTCCCATATGCAAGGATTATGACGTCCAGAGGGTGTCCCCAGCAATGCATTTTTTGCCAGGTTGAAACCATTGCCGGAAGAAAGTTCCGACCGCGTAGTTCGGAAAACGTTATTAAAGAAATAGCATGGCTAAAAGAAAGATATAATATCCGTTCGATCATTTTCGATGACGATAACCTATTTGCAAATCAGAAAAGAGCAAAAGCCATTTTCAAAGGGATGATTGAACAGAATTTATCCTTGCCGTGGAAATCGATTGCTACAGCAGTATTCCGTTTAGATGAGGAATTGAT
>SDBS01004447.1_pt1 | contig 13715 bp, 17 predicted proteins | sample 2277091 | NCBI WGS metagenome assembly SDBS01 (sample SAMN10404972, study PRJNA504765) | marine sediment metagenome | isolation source: marine sediment core GS10_PC15, 163 cmbsf | place: Arctic Ocean: Southern Knipovich Ridge | collected 2010
ATTGAATCTTAATTAAATATCATACAATATTAATTGTTTGTTTTTATCTTGGCAATGAGATAATTAATAAAAGCAGAACACGAAACCAACATAAACTTAGCATCTTCAAAATTTATATCTTCTTCCTCAAGTAAAGCGTGTCTTATTCCACCAGCATCACTAGTATATCCATACAATTTAATAAACGATTCTTTCAATGCTGGATGTAAATTAACTACTTTTTCTATCTCTTCTAAGGCATCTTTTAGTTTGGCTTTCGGTTTTTTTGATATAATTATAGCAAGTGCCTCCACCGCGCTAATTGATTCTTTTATTGAGTTTCTGTAATCTGGTTTTTTCCTATCTGATAGTTTATTAAGCGCTGTTTTTAAATGTATTTTCGGTCCCTTAAATTTATCGGAAATTTCTAGAGCTTTTTCTATTTCTTTTATCTCTTCCTCTGCAGTAATCTGAATTATTTCTCCACTTACAAAACGATAAGCTGACAATTCTTTCTCTAAAATAGAATTACATGAGTGTCTAAAACTGCTATTAACTGTTTCATCGTTATAATTCTTAGAAACAAATTCTATAAAATCATAGACATTATACCATTGAGCATTATCAAGAATATATTCCCTTATTATTTTTACTGTGTTACTAGTATCTATAGATATACTATCAAGTGGTTGTTTGAAATAATCTTTCCATATTTTATCAATTAAATTATTTTGAATATAATTGCAACGATGCCGCCAATTTTTTTTTCTAATATTTCCTAAATAAAAAACATCTAAAGTATTCCATAAAGCAACTCTTAAATCTTTATCTATATCATCAATCTGTATGGCATTTTTTATCGGAGTTAATCCTTTTTTTTGAGAGAACAGCATGATTTTATTGATTTTATTTTCCTCAACTTCGGGCTAAATTTTGATTATTTATTCAATTTTATCTGATTTATTCAAATTATGTTTTGAACAAAGAATCTGAATATTTTTTGGATCAGTACTAGAACCACCTTTTGACCACGGAATTATATGATCGAAGTGTAAATCTTTTTGTGCACCACATACATTGCCGCCTGGCATAATATAATTACATCTACCGTTATCACGCTCCCAGACCATCCTTTTTACTCCAGTAGGGATTCTTCGCGAAAACTCAAATTCTTCAATCTCTTCTTTTGTAACGTTAATCTTTAAATCTTTTGGTTTTAAAATAAATTTAAATACCTTTCTACGTTCAACCTCATTTTTTCTATATTCTGCATCTATAAGATCGAACCAACCCTTATCTGACCACACATTATTATTTAACTTTTCGTAAACCTTTATATGTTCTGGTTTTTTTCTCCTGCCACATTTAAAATCTTCGGCTGCTTGAAAAAATAAACCGTTGTTTGCTAACCTGCCGGTTTTTGTAAAAAGCGGTTGGTCCAAATTTTTTGGATTAGAACTCTCTCGCTTGTTTATGTCTTCTCCTTCATAAATTAAAAGCTTCCCTTCCTTATCGAAACCATCATTATAGGGAGCATTTTTGCGAATAGACATTAAAAAAATGGAATATCTCTTTTCCTGAGGTCTGTAATTCATCCCGCGCTGAATATTAAACCCTTCCCGTGAAACTATTTCATTATACGAAAAAATATCTTTCATAAAATTAAATTGCGGACTCGGCCATTTTTATGAGCCAGTCGATATCAAACCCCGTTTGCTCACCCTTAAAATTTTGGTCTAATTCCCTAACTGAATCGTAAGAAAGAAATTTAACTATACGATCAAGAGAAAGATAATTATTAGAAAATGTTGGTCTACGCAGTTGCTCAAAAACCTTATTTTTCCTTTCTCTATTTGCAACTATAAAAAATGGGTATATTGAATTTGGTGTAAGCGCTCTTAAGTCTGATAATCTTAGTATTCCAGAATATATACTAGTCGAGTGTTCAATTTCAAACGCTGATTTTATTGAATGGCCTAGTTTCCAAACAGTATCAATATTCTTTATATAAATAGGAACATCGATTGTTTCTTGAAATTCTTTAATAACGAAATCCTTAAATTTATTACCATCGAATTCTTTCGACTGATCAGCAACTGGAACCCAAACATCAAAATTTGATTTATTTCCTAAACGAATAAGACGCCACTGTATTTCAGTGTGCTCTGTTGGTGCTTTATCAATTTTTTCTTCAATAACTTCGTCAATAATTTTCTTTTTTGTAAATTCGATTTCTTCTAGTTCTTGTCCGCTATCTAACTTTTGTAAAAGAGATATTAAATCGCCGTACATCGAAAGTAATTGATCAACCTTTTCTTGTTTAATGGCCATAAATCCCTGAGGATGATACGCCTCATTATATCCTAAATATTTATTCAGACTGGCCATATCAACATTAAAAGCAACATCATTAATCATAAAGTAAATATATTCCCAAGTTTTTCCTTTTTCATCCTCTTTCCAAAAATATCTCGCCAATTCAGCATTTCGAACTTTCATGGCAATTTCTGCAGCAAGAATAATTTTTCCATTTCTATAAACCATTACATAATCTCCCTTCTCCATTGTTTCCCAATTTCGAATATTACTTGGTCCAGGTACCGCACCCCAAATAGCATATGGTCTTCCGTGGGCATATTTATTTAGTTTTTCAATTTCTTCTGAATCTAAAAATTTGCCGAATTCATCGACCGATCGTCTATTTTTAATAGTATCGTAATAGTGACGATCGGTTTCGTGTCCTCCGCCAGCCATTACGAAAAATATTTTTCTCTTTTTCATAGATTATTTTTTACTTCAAAAATAGGACCATGGCCAGGAATTACCCAATCAGCCATCTCTAAAACTTTTTTTCTGCTTTCTTCTAGTTTTTCTTTATCTGAAGCGTAAGGATCATCTTCGGGAAAATTCTCTTTCCAAAAAACATCACCGCATACAGCAACTACCCCTTTATCTGTTTTAACAAGAAGAGTTAAACTATCGTAATTATGCCCCGGCGTTTTTATAATTCTAATATCGTCTGTAAATTGTTCTTTCCAATCATCAACTGTATTTTTATCCCATAGTCCGTAATACTCCAAGGTTTTAGCCTTAGGAAACATTCCAATATTCCGGTAATGATCAATATGAGAATGGGTTATAAAAACAATATCTATATCATCTATACCCAACCCCTCTTCTTTTAGTTTATCCTTTAAAAACTCTTGACTCTCTAACACGCCGGGGTCAGTAACTATAATAAGGTCTTTATCTTTTATTAAACTAATTGTAGGGCAAGTTTTCTCTTCGCCGGATTCTTTTGTATCAGCTGTTGTATAACCCTCTATTAAAATTTTAACTTCTGCCATATATTTAATTCTACCAAAAAACCGCCGGAAAGGCGATTTTTCTTAGCTCGGGGAAACGGACCGATATTAGGGCCTGTTTGTTAGAAAAAACTTATTGAATACTTATAGTAGAAGTTTTAGAAGACTTATATTTGGCTCAGCTCTTTCATTTTTAACTCTAAAAAATTATCGATAAGACCATCTCTTTTCTTATCGATTATAAATTGCAATAGCTTGATAATATCTATGTCTGTTAAAATGAATACATATCCCCTACCATCTTTTAAAAAGTCTCTACATTTTTCTAGTGCATAATTTTTATTACTAATATTTCTACATACTATAAAGCCTATGGTTGATTCACGATTATTAAATCTTCCTACTAATTGATCGTATTCAGGATTTTTTAAATCTTGGGTATAGTTTTTACACTCAAACAATATTTTTGCACAAAATAGGTTTCCGTAATTAGATAATCTAGAGAAGAAGCCTCTAACGCTTGAATTGTGATATTTTATATCAATCTTTTTTCTTCCCTGATTAATAGGCGCTTCTTTCTTTGGGGCGGATAAATAATTTGCATATATTGAATCGTTAAAAATAATGTTTAGACAATCTAAAATATGATCGTGATAATTGTTAGCATCACCTTCTCCGGGCTTTAATTCTTCGAATCTCTTGATCTTTTTTTCAATTGACTCTCTCAGGGTTTTTGACTTATTTTGTTTTTCCAATATCTCGTTATTACTAACAGTTATAATATTGTTGTCAATTTTTCCTTTTTTGTATTCTTCAAGTAATTTTGGATATTCATCAATATACTTAAATACCAAATCTCTAGATAAATTATATCTCCCATCTTCTTTTAAAGTTTTTTTATAAGGAGGCTTTAAAATCGTTAATTTTTTATTTTTTTTATCTCTAAGCATCCTACAAAGGGATGTCCGTGCATCATAATGTCTCCCTTGCTCAAATTCCAATATGGTTTTGTTATAAAAATCAGAATAATTTATAGCGAGCCCTTTTCTTATAACTCTCTTCGGCACTAATAACACCTTTTTCCCATCTACCAAAAGTAAACGCTCTTCGTTTTTTTGTATAAAATCTTTTTCTTCTTCATCCCAAAAAATTTTAGTCTGGGTCATTGTCATTCTTACGTTGTAAAGATCGCATTGTTCTTGAGTATACTTAATAAGATCATACCTTATAATATTGGTTACTATATCAGAAACATTATCTCTGCCTATACCTTCAATATGTAGAGCGGTATCTTCTAGGTCAATTAGTTGCCCAGATCGTACGGCCTTACTTTTTAATAAAGCATCATAGATCTTCTCTGATTTTTCTCGGCCTATAGAACTTCCTTCTTTACCATTCTTCGCATAACCCAATCCAGTTTCCCTTGGTTCGTGTAAATTGTCTAAAAGATCAATTGCTCGCGCTTTATCTTTCTGATTAGTATAATCAATTAATCTATCAAAAACTGAACAAATTTTTTGATAACAACTCACAGAAAAATCATCTTCTCCACACCTTATCGCCCAAGGATCAATAAATAATGGGGTATCATAATATATATAACAATCGAAAAAATCCAGATCGTACTGTGTTTTATTTAACTTAAAATATTCGGAAAAAGTTTTTCTAGACTTCATAATGAAAATTTATATTTTTTCTAACATGATTTTTTAACTTCGAGCTAAATTTTGATTTTTAAATATTTTTTTGTATTTTTTGGTTTTTTGGCACAAAGTCTATTTGGTAACTAATCTTTTCCCCATAATATTAATCTCCTCCGACGAGAGGTTATAGAATTTATAAACTAACTGGAATTAAATCTATTTCATTTTCATCTTTTCCTTTCGGTACCTTAATAACATCGATTACTTTGCCGACAACTTCAAAATTCCTACTCATAATAATTGGTTTATGGCCTTCTTCTTTTGAATCAGGATTAAGAACCACTACATTTTTAGTAAAAGAGATTCTTTTAATAACAGCTATATCATCAATAATTGCTACAACCCTATCATTATTTTTAACATCTTTGGTTTTCTCCACTAAGACTATGTCGCCATCATCAATACCAGCCTCTGTCATTGATCGGCCAATCGCCCTAATAACCAACACTCTTCCTTTTTTATCTGCAATAAGTTTCTTTGAAATAGAAACATATTCATCATGAATTGGTTCGGCAAAAACCGACTGATTGTCACAGCCAGCTGAACCATAAATCGGAACATCTATCGTTTCCGGGTCAAAATAAGCCTTGAAACCTATTAGTCTTATACCTCGTCTCTCATTTTTCTTTCTATAGAGAAATCCCTTTCTCTCTAATATCTCAAGGTATTGGGTAACGGTTCTTAAAGATTTGACTCCTAACATTTCCCTTAATTCAGGAATTGTTGGTGATTCTCTATGTCTCTCAAAATATTCACTAATAAGCTTAAAAACCTTTTTTTGTTTTTTGGTTAGATTGTTTTTATTCATAAGCCAGTTCCAGTTTAACATACCCAGATACACAAGTCAAGCTTTAAATACACAACTAAACATGATTTAGCTTTCTTTCAGGTCTAATTTCCCATACTTTCCAATACTTTTTGATTAATTTTAAACTAAAATGTCGGACAAGGTATAAAAACCGGCAAAAAAACAAAAAACCGTTTCTCTAAACGGCTTTTTCATAAATTTAACCTATGTGTTAATAGTTAATCTGATAATAAAAAGAGTGAAAAAAACGATTAGACCATGTTAAGCCTAATCGTATATTTAGTTTTGTAATCGGGAACTCATAACCACTCGATGGTCTCTGTTCTTTCTTGAATATGGACTTTCTTTATTTCGCCGCAATTAGGGCATTGAAAGACCAATCCTCTTCCGTCATCAAATGATTCTTTAGAAACCATCGGGATTTTACAGTTGGAACAATCAGCTGAAACTTCTTTAAGCAACTCATCGATTTTTACATTATCGCACATTTTTTTACTCCTTTCATTATTTAATTGTTAAAAAACTATTTGATATTTCACTTTAACAAAATAATAAAAATTGTCAATTTTGGTGGGTTTTGGCAAAAAAAATATTGAACGAAAACTCTAGTAAATAAAAAAAAGCCGAGATATGATATACCTCGGCTCTGCAAAAGACACACTAGTGGCTGGTTGTCGTAGGCCTACGGCGTGCCTTCGCCTTCGTGGTTGGCGGCCGTTTTCTTCTTGATGGTCGTGTCTGCTTTTTTCTTCAGGATGGTCACGTCTGCCAGTTGTCTTTGTACGTCCATGAACATAGTACACACTCTCTTTCCCTGCCTAAGGCAGTTTAAAGAAATACCGACTAAAAGAACTATTATTATTATAACTTTGATTAAAAACCTGTGTCAAGACTTAATAACTTGAATAATAAAAAAATAAGAAAAAAGCCCATAAAGTTTTACTTTTTGGGCTTTTGGTTTTTATTCTATTATACTTCTTACTCCCCTTCTTCTAGATTATTTTACAATATTATTTTCTAAGTTCGTCCAATTTCTTTTTAGTTTCATAAGGCCGATCTATATGTTTTAAAATAATTTCAGGAGCGGATGTTCCGGCAGTATTAATAATTAAATGACCACTATAAGTAATGAATTTTTCAAGTAGCGGTTCTTTTACTGTAACGTCGGTGATCTTTTTGTAATCAACACTTATGGTTTCTGTCGAAAGCCAACCCCGGTATATAATAATCCTTTTATTAGTAAAAGCATAAGCATTAGCAATTTTTATATAAAACCCGTAATAAAAAACAACTGATAAAAAGGCTAATAGACCTACTATATAAGGAGGGAAAATTACTAAACCAATACTAATTATTCCTAAAGTAAACAAACAAATTTTTCTGTACCTGTTACCAATAGAAAATTCGTATTCTACTTTCTCCTCTGGATTTAATGTTTTTTCCCATATTTTTTTATAAATCATAATTTTAATTAACTCTTAGATTATTTTACCACAAAAAACCGAGAGGACAAGTATAAAAAAAAAGAGCTTCAGCACAAAGCGTCAGCTCTCTGAAACATATTTTTGTTAAAGAACAAATAAAAAAAAAAGGGGAGCGTAAAGGACTGTGGAATCACCCGATTGTTCGGGAGGTCGCCGACCTAACAGGCTTTTTGGCAATAAGACCTTTGTCGCCCGATGATTTGGAGGTCTCGTTAGCCTGACAAGCTTTTCGGCGTAAGGCCTTCATAACTCCCCTCTGTCGGGAGGCAAAACATCTTCATATTAACGCCTTGTTATCTGTGTGTCAAATGGTTTCTTAAAAAGAAAAAGCCCTTTGATATTATCGCCAAGCTTATTTAATATGATTTTAGGGTTAATTTATTATAATTAACCAGATAAGAAGCGCAATAAGAAGAAGTCCTAACCCTATTATAGTAGTTAAGATAAAAAAAATCACCCATCCCCACCAATGGAGTGATATATTAGTACGATCTATAGGGCCGTCATATAGAGTATCAATATTTGGATCGTTACCGCAATGCAGATTGTGGCATGGTGGTGGGTATTCCATCTTTAGATCTCCTTGTAAAAGAACAGCTTCTAACTTCATGCTAATAATTATAACTAAATTTGTCAAAGAAAAACCCGAGAGAATTCTCGGGTCTTTTTTTTGAATTAATTACTCCTAGACAAAAGGTACCACAAATTGTGCCACCTAATCATGTCCCAACACCAGGCCTCTATGTTTCCGTTATAACTATCAATGATTACTTCGTTTGGATCCCTATCGCTAGAATTCATTTTCTTGCAGACCGCCACCCATATATTAGTTTTCTCTGCTTCAGTCAGATGCCTTCTTTTTTGTCGGAGGTCTGTGCTTCCATGCTGAGCTGTTTGGGTCATAGTTTGAATCTCCTCTTAAAGCATAACTAACTGTTAAAGAACGAACCCATTTCCAGCTCTTTTTTAAGCTGAAAATCCATTAGTTTAGTATAATTCAAGACAAAATATATATCAAGACTTTTCGAGTTCTTGGTCCGTCTAACTCAACTAAAAAGATTTGCTGCCAGGTTCCACGAATTAATTTGCCATTTTCAATTGCCAAAGTTTTTCCCTGACCAATTAAACCGGAAAGGATATGAGAGTCGGCATTATTATCAATTTGATTATGAAGAAAATCAACTCCGGAAACCATTTTTTTAAAAACTTTTAACCAATCCTCTTTCAATCCCGATTCATTTTCGGTCAGCAAGATAGCAGCCGTTGAATGAGCAACAAAAACCAAAATCAGGCCATCTTTAACCTGGCTTTTCTGAACAATCTCCTCTACCCTATCTGTAATATCAATCAACTGCTCTCTATCCTCAGTTGAGACATCAAATTTCTCAATCATAATATAATTAATTTCCTATTTATGGTCTTCAATGAATTTACCAAGTGGTGCAGCATTCTTGTTTTTGCTTCGTTTATGGATTATCTCGCTGGAAGATATTGGATTTAATTCAGAAGGCGTTTCTCTTTTTACAAGTTCAAGTTTTACTCCGTGTTTGTCAAGAAACTTTTTCTTTAAGTTTATTACCGAATCATCATCATTTAATACAAAAACATCTGGACAAAGATTTTCTATTGCTGTTTTAAAATCAATTTTACCTTCCTGCATTTCTTCGTCATTGATAACAACATAATCTACATTATTTAATGAGGCTATTAAAAACGCTCTGTTCATTTCAGAATTTACTGGCCTGCCCGGACCTTTTAGTTTTTGAATTATAGAATCACTTCCAATTCCCACAACTAAAACATCTCCAAATGACTTGCATTGCTGTATAAAAACAGAATGTCCTGCGTGAAGAACATCAAAACATCCTGTACAGAATACTATTTTTTTGTCCTTATGCCGCTCTCTTATTAATGGCAGATGTTCTTTTTTAACTATCTTTTTTATTATGTGTTCGGTCTCTTTCATTTTAGTCTTATGTTTTATGGTCTTCAATGAATTTTCCAAACGAACGGTCATAGGTTTTTTCTGCTTCTTTTGAAAAACAGCAAGCCGGCAACTCATTGCTTGCCAAATGATATTTTATACAATCGCAGCAAACTCCCTTCCTGGGACAGCCGGGATAAGTGCAAGGACAACTTTTTAAATTTTCTTCTTTTTTACATCCCATATATTCTATTTTACCAAAAAATCGCCTGAAGGACGATTTATTGTTCTTCAAATTTTACTTCTTTCGGAAACAACAATTGAAATGGGTAGCCTACATAATTCCTTTTTATCTTTCCGCAAGCAAGACCTTTAAGAAAATATATCATTTCTTGTGTAATTTTCTTAGGATTTACTGTTTCGTCTTTGCCAATATATTCAATCTCCACAAAATCTCCAAGCTCTTTTACTGAATCTACTGCAACCTCATAATCTTTATACATCCAAGTTTTCCTTAATTTATCAACCTTAACAATAGATTTAAAATTAAGAGCATCTAATATCTTTTTAATTTGGCTCAAATCTTCTACCCTGCTTTCATATTCATCGCAATAATTACTTTTCCCATTTTCATCATAATGCCAGTTTTTGTAAGTTATAGAGTATTTACCACCTGAATCTCTCAACCTTAACCATTCTTTAACGGGGCGGACCTCAACAAAATTCCGATGAGCGGGAGAAAAATACTCATCTACTTGATGCTTTTCTGATTTAAACTCAGCATTCTTTTCTAAAAACTCTACTAATGGTTTGCTGTTTTCAATATTAACTTGAATTTCAATTTCAACATTTTTCATAATATTCCATTTTACCAAAAAACTGCCTTCTTAACAATTTTTTCAAAGTAGTTTTTGACGGATTTTTTGCAAAAAAAAGAGGCTTAAAAAAGTAAGCCTCATGTGAAAAAAGTATGTAAAAGAGCAATAAGCGGGAAAGAGGGTGTGAAGCAGGGTTCATCAGGACTGCCCTTAGAGTTTTTTTCGTCCGAAAAAAAAAGTTACTACGTTTGGAGACGCGTCAACGTCTCATGAACAAGTACTTGCTCTTAAAGAGCTTACATCACTTCTACTTCGCTGCTTCAAGCACCCTCTTCCCTTATTTGGCTCTAAGGACCTCTATTTTTATTTTATCAAAAACCAAACCTCTGTCAAGACTTGTAGGACTTGACAGAATAAAAAAACGTGGTAAAATTAGGGTAATTATAGCAAGCTAACGCTTGATAATCATGAAAACAAATATACTTACTTTTGTTTTTGTCGGCGCTGTTTTAGTGGGTTTGGCTTACCTATCGTTTTCGCTTATTCCGGCTCTTAAAGAAGTTCCAAAACATGTTTTTTGGAAATCGCAGGAAGAGCTTCTTCAAGCTCAAGTAAGCGCATCTCTAAAAAATGATTCGGAGTCCGAGGATTCTAGTCCTATCTCTGGTCCTATCTCTGGTCCTGAGTCCGGTCCCGAATCCAGTCCTGCTCCGACCCCCGCTCCCAGCCCCGGCCCTGGTTCTTCTCCAAGTTCAAGTCCTAGTCCTAGTTCTGCTTCTAGTTCTAGTCCCAGTCCCAGTCCCAGTCCCAGTCCCAGTCCTAGTCCTACACCTCTGAACCAAGAACCTTCTGTTTCAATTAATACTTATATAGTTTCTGGTCCAAAAAAAGGAGAAATTATAGAGGAAACAAACAGGGTGACTTTTGAATTTAAATCAAAGGTTTCTCCGGAGGAAACTGAAGGATATATAAAATTTGAAACGAAAGTTGAAGGAATTGACGATGACTGGAAAAGCACTTATTCCAGCCAAAGAACAATAAATTTTCCTTCAGGCCCTAAAGAATACACTTTTCTGGTTAGAGCAAAAATTAACAATATAGTAGACCTAACCCCAGCAAAAAGAACTTTTAAAATAAATACCTCTCCTTATTTTGAGAAAGTAAAAATTTATCGTGTGCGAGTTTCAAGCTCTTATTATCCTTCTTCTCTAATATCATTGAATAGTTACCTCAAAAGAGAAGAAGAAATTAACATTACCGGCTGGCGCATTGAAGGACAAAAAGGAGGATTTACTATCCCCCAAGCAATAGAAAGATATAACCATCTTTTCTACAGCCAATTGTCTAATGAAAATTTGCCTCTTAAAGATATTCTTGTTAAGTACACCGATAAAATACATCTATCAAGCGCCTTAAATCCTTTAGGAAGAAATAAAAATTTCCGGCTTAATAAATGTTTTGGTTATTTAGCAGAAGAACGTGATTTTGACATTGATTTTTATAATAGTTGTCCGAGACCAAAAAAATATAGTGAAGAAATTCTCAACCTTAACCCCCACTGCCAAAAATATATTCTTGGAAGAAGAACCTGTGAAATGCCAAAATATTGGGAAAACCCCAAGGTTGCCGGAGATTCAGAATGCGTAGATTATATCCTTGATAATTTAAACTATATCGGCTGTTATAATAATTACTCAAAAGATGAGGATTTCTTAAAAAATGAGTGGCATATTTACATGAATAGGGATTTTGTCAGTGAGGGACTTCATATGCTTTATTTACGAGACCAAGACGGTCTTTTGGTAGATAAACATCTTTACGATTCGCCCTGTTGTAATTAATCAAAAAATGATTGGAATGGCTTCCCAATCATTTTTATAAATTCTATTTTTACAATGATTTTATATCCTTTACCCACCGAATCTTCTTTGACGACAGACATATTCTCTAAGAGCTTCGTCTAAATCCTTTTCAGTAAAATCCGGCCAAAGTTTTTTGGAAAAATATAACTCTGAATAAGCTGCCTGCCAAAGCACAAAATTAGAAAGGCGTTTCTCTCCCCCGGCTCGAATAATCAAATCAGGATTAGGTAAACCAGCTGTTAAAAGAAAGCTTTCAAATAAACCCTCGGTAATTTTTTTAGCCGGGATTTTTTTCTTAATAATTTCTTGAACCGCCTGTAAAATATCCCATCTACCGCCGTAACTCACGGCTAAATTTAACTGAAGTTTTTTATTATTAGCGGTTGCGGCCTCAACTTTTTTTATTACTTTTTGTAAAGATTCTGGCAGTTTCTCTTTCTGACCAATTATTTTTACTCTTATTCCTTCTCTTTTATACTTTTCATTTCCTTGATATTTTTTTAGATATTCAGATAAACCCTGTTCAAATAATTTCATTAAGTATTTAACTTCCTTTTTTGACCTATTCCAATTTTCTGTTGAAAAACCAAAAGCCGTTAAGACCTTTATTCCTTTATTTTTACACCACTCACAAAAGTTAATAAGGTTTTGATAACCTTTATAATGTCCTCTTAGGGTCGGTAATCCCCTCTTTCGAGCCCAGCGACGGTTTCCATCAGGAAATAAAACAATATGATATGGAATCTTTTTCATTTTCTTCTATTATCCTTATGGGTTCTTTTTCTTGATATTTAGCAAGTAAAAACCCACAAGCAAAAGAAAGTAAGGAAATCAAAATTACAACAATTAATAATATTATATCACCAAAATGACTTTTGACAAATTGGTTTATCTCTGATAACATGCAAATAATATGGCAAAGACTAAATCAGCCGGTTCAACAAAATTAGGAAGAGATTCCAGGTCTCAAAGACTTGGGGTGAAAATCTTCGCCGGACAGCGAGTAAAGCCGGGAATGATTATTATCCGACAACGCGGCACAAAATTCCTTCCGGGTAAAAATGTAAAAAAAGGAAGAGATGATACCCTCTACGCAAAAAGGGCCGGGGTTGTTTGTTTTGCCACAAAAAGAAAAAAACTATTTAATCAATCACAGCGACGACTAAAAGTTGTTAATGTCGAGCCTTAATTCCCGCTTTAATAAATTCTCTAAATAACGGGGAGGGGCTTAATGGCCTCGATTTAAATTCTGGATGAAATTGAGTGCCGACGAAGAAGGGATGCTTGGAGATTTCAATAATTTCTACTAAATCTTTTTCAGGATTAATACCAGCCATTATTAGCCCGTTCTTTTCTAAAATATCCCTATAGTCATTGTTTAGCTCGTAACGGTGTCTGTGGCGCTCAGATATTATTATACTGCGATTCCTGCGATTCTTGGTGCCCTTGGTGCCCCCTCTGTAAGCCTTAAAACTAATACTCCCCGGATTTATTTTACATTTATAAGCGCCCAACCTCATTGTTCCTCCATATTTTTTCTCTTTTAAAAGATCTTTTTGTTCTGGCATTACATCAATCACTGGCGCTCGAGAATTTTTATGAAACTCTGTAGAATTCGCCTTTCTTAAACCGCAAATATTTCTGGCAAATTCCACTACTGCCAGCTGCATTCCTAAACAAAGTCCCAAAAAAGGGATTTTTTGTTTTCGGCAAAATTCAATTGCCTTTATTTTCCCTTCTATTCCCCTATTTCCAAAACCACCGGGCACTATTACTCCATCAAATTTCTTTAATTCTTTAAGTGTTTGAGGTTTTTTTTCGTAGTCTTCGGA
>SDBS01004448.1_pt1 | contig 13715 bp, 11 predicted proteins | sample 2277091 | NCBI WGS metagenome assembly SDBS01 (sample SAMN10404972, study PRJNA504765) | marine sediment metagenome | isolation source: marine sediment core GS10_PC15, 163 cmbsf | place: Arctic Ocean: Southern Knipovich Ridge | collected 2010
CTTGTAGACAACGTGCCCTCGGTGCTACGACTGATGGCGGATGTTCAGCGCCCAAACCTTGTCTTGAATCTCGACATTTATCATATGTGGGAAGTCCATGACGATCCTATCTGGATATGGAATCAACTTAAGACCCATGTGAGACATGTACACGATAATAACGCTGTCATCGAACTCGATAACGCCGCCGAGTACCCGCTTTTTCATGACAAAAAGGGTTTGCAGGAGATCAGCGACATTACTTTTTTGGATGACGGAAACATGAACTACGAACCTTTTCTGTCCGTGTTGGTTTCAGACGATTACGACAGCTATATCTCTATTGAATGGTTTGGCTCAGACCCCCTTGAGGCCGCTGAACATGAGCTAACTTGGCTCAAGAACCATATCAGGAAATCCGGGTTTGTATCGACTGATTCAAAAGGCTAAATGTGGTTAAGATGTATGCTTGTCTTCTCTACAGACCTTTGGTAACATAATCTTATGGATCAAACAAATAGGACGAGTCTTTTCGAATTCCAGAGAATTGAACGCCGGGAGTTTATTAATAGAGTTGGAGCAATGCTGACACTGGCGGTGATGGGTGCCTTGGTGGCTGACAAAGTTAGTGCTTCAAGCGCTGTGGACGACGACTCATGGGCAGGAGATTATCGCGGAGTTTGATATAGCGTCTTGATAAAAAAGAGGATCTAAAAGAAAAGCCCGCGAGGGCTTTTCTTTTAGATATGGCACACCCAACAGTCGAGGGACCCGTTTCGTTCTCTGTGGCAACTAATGCACCAACCCATGACTAAATCCTTCGCTCTGGTGATGCGCGCCATGTTCTTGACGTCACCGTGGCAGTCTTTGCAGTTAACTCCACCATTTACATGTATATTATGCGGAAAATATATGTAGTCCGGTAGATCATATACTCGCACCCACTCTATAGGCGTTTGTTCATCCCAATGCTTATGTATCTTCTTAATCTCTTTGCTGTCTTTGCGGATCTCTCTATGGCAACCCATGCACCTCTGTACGCTGGGTACGCCTGATACTCTGGACTTGCTCGCGTAGATGTGGCAATAACGGCAAGGGATTTCATTGTCACCTGCGTGAACTTTATGGTTAAAATTGATTGGTTGCACAGGAGCAGAATCCATCAAGACATATTTAGCCAATGCTTGGGAGCCGAAATTGAAAGTCATAACAACCGCCGCTGTTATGATGATCGCGGCTATAATTTTTTTGCCCATATCTCCTAGCTTTCCGCTTCAAGCATTCAGAGCGCTACTCGATCTTCGCCGATGTCAGTTGACCCACATACGTGTGGCAAGAAAGACATTTCGACCCTAAGGAATCATGACACCTGAAGCAGTACTTGGTTCCATATTTATCAACGTAGGCTGGGTGCCCATCGTTTGGATTAAGCCAATTTGGATCGTGTTTGATGTGACATTTTGTACACCAGTCTTCAAGAATATGGCAAGCTCCGCAGGGCAACTTCTCAATTTTATCCATCGGCAATTGCTGAGCGCTTTCTACTTTTGCGCCTAGCTTTTCCAAAGCTTCCCGAACGAAAACGAAATGGTAGCCCTTCCAAGTCGTTGAGACCACGTCCGTCTTCGAGCTTTCCGGATATATCTTATTGATAGGGAGTTCATAAGTGACCTGATGGCTTTCGGGCATAAACCCTCCTCGCAAATGACAATCGCTACAAAAATCCAGTTCACTATCTTTTATGTGACACTTACGACAATTCGAAATACCAGTTGTCATCGCGACCTTGGAATGCTCTGAAATCCATTTCTTGCTCTGCTTTTCAGTATTACCGTGCAGGCTCATAACTTCCGGCATACCCGGAGCGTTAATACTTGCAAACGACGAACCGCCTGATTCCTCAGCCGTCTTTCCTGTGCTTGAAGGATCGTGACAGACCGGACAGACAAGTCTGTCGACCCGGCGCGTTACGTGACCGGGGCTCCTCTTTCTTATATCAATAGTTTTGTGGCAATCGGTGCAATAAAAATTTAGCATTGAGGCTTGCAACATTTTGCTGTGAATATAGTTCACCGGATTGCCTTTTTTATCTTTTTCCAGCATTGAACCATGACAAACTACGCACCGCGCTGAGTCACTTTGAATTGTCCGATAGTCATTTTTTGTGTAATCGTACGTGAGCTTGCCGGTTTCCGCACTAATAACCTTGGTCGCTTTGTGCTGTTGTTTTAGAGCCGCGGGATCATCTTGGGGTTTCGTGACGTAAAATAAGACTCTAAGATACGAGCCTCTAACAAAACCTGGAACGCTTATCAAACCCGTCACGAAAGACGCAATTATCAAAACGAATATTATTACTAATGCCGCGGTTCCCTGTCTGCTCAATTCTAGCCGGTTTTCCTCTTCTGCACTTATTTATTACTCGCGGCTGCTCTTATTAACTGCCACCATCTAAAGGCTTGCCTTCACTTTAAGTGATTTTTGCAAACCTCCACGCGTTCTATTATAACCATTCAACTGCTGGGACTTACTGAAATATAACTCAATGGGTTGTTTGTTGTCAAGCTTGTGAATGGTCTTATTAACTAGGAATTTGGCGGTTCTTCTTTACTAAACGGTCCACACCTTGTCCAGACCGTTTAGCGTTTTCAAACACCATTCTATGCTGCGTAAAGAGGCATCTCCGAGGATAAGTCTTTCCCGGCGCTCTCAAACTTGTGTTCAGATTACTTTATGCTAGTATTTATGAACGATTATGAGCCGAGAAATTGTAATCCCTAAATATGACATAGAGTCAAAAAACGAGTGGCTTGGAATGTTCATCGCGTCGCTATCCGTGATGGTCATTGGTTTGGGTTTGTTGCGACTTCTAATGGACAACGCCGGAGAAGCTTACGGCTACTTGATGGGCATAGGACTAGCTCCAATGGCCGCCATGCATCTGCTTCTGATCGCGGTTTTCAGCCCGATTTTCTTAGGAGGCGCGGTTGGTTGGGCAGTCGCTTACGGTGCCGGGCCGGGCAATGCCAACGCGCGTCTGAGAATGCTGGTCGCGGCCGGCGTTACTGTGCCAATAATTCTACTGGATCCATGGCCGATCGTAGCTTTGGGTATGGGTGAATCTGTTGTTTTCCCTATTAAGCTGGTTTTTTTATCAATACCAATTCTAATGGCAGTTGTTTGCGCTTACTCAGGATGGTCAGACTCACGTTCTAGGCCCGCAGCTCTAGCAAAAAATTTATTGCTTATGGTCTTAGTGTTGCTGGTCGTATATATAATTATTTACCGATTCATCTTGCCGGTCGGTAACCCTACTGCCATCCCATTGGCTCTGTGATTAGCGAATCTTTTTCCAGTTCCGTTTCATCGGCGTAGATAACGTTCTCGCTCCTACCCAAAGTCGTCAACAGAAACAGTAGAAAGACACTCAATATACCGGCAGAAAACCAAAAGTTTGTCGGATTAATAAATGAAAGGACCGCCGTCTTTTTATGCTCCACCAAAGACGGAATCGCGATCAGGTAACGATCCAGCCACATACCGAGAAGAATCGACCCGGAAGCTAAAGACACACCCATGACTGTATCTCGGATCCTTGTCACTACCAATAAAAGAAACGGAACCGCTCCGGCTAACAACAAAGCCGCTACATATATCGCCCCGTAGCCGCCAAAAATACGCAGATAAAACGGGGCGGTTTCTTCCGGAAGGTTCACAAAGTAAATATTGAAAAATTGTATATACCAAACATAAATCCAGAATATCCCAAGCCCCAGCAACAGCTGCCCCATATTTTTGAAATGAGTTTCATTAAACGAGACCGACTTAAAAACCTTCATTGCCACAAGCATCAACAAGACAATAGCGGCCGCGCCTGAATAGATGGACCCCGTTATAAATAACGGCGCGTATGCGGTATCCGCGAACCCGTGCGTAAGAATCATCCCCAGATCCCAAGACATGATAGTCTCTTGGATAACAAACACAAAAAGCAATAAAGACCCGTACCTGACCAGCCGCTTTCTCTGACCCTCCAGTGCCAGCTCTTCGTTAACTTCATCAAGGCTATTGCTCTGCCGATTTGCCCTCACTTTAGATAGAATCTCAGCAACCGCGTAGAAGGCTATAAAGGGGACAAGATTGCGCGCGATAAAAAAATATGAATTGAACCAAAGATTTTGTTCAGCGTCAGCAATCCAGAACAAAATTGAACCCCTGGCGACAAAAATGATGATGAGCATGACTAAAGCAATCGGAAAAAACGCCAGCGCAACCAGTGTCGACAAACGAAAGAAATTCGCGCTCCATTTAGCGGACGTTAACCTCAGGAGAACCGCCATAACCAAAACCCCTTGCGTTACGCCGGTAAAATAAAGAAAGTTTGTCAAGAAAATACCCCAAGCTGGTTGGCCTGCCGTTGTAGACGACATGAACCATAGCGCCGCCCCAATAGCCGCGATACCCAACAGCGCCGGGATTATTATGCCCCTGCGTTTATCTACCACTGTTTTCTCCCAGTCCGGTCCGCATATAGTTGATCGTATTCCATCTTTGCTCGGGACTTAAAGCGTCTTGAAAGCCCGGCATAATGTATTCGCCGCCATTGGTGATAGTGTAGAAAATGTCACCATCAGATCGTTTTTCTATAAAATTAGCGTCCACTCCGGGGTTCAACGACAGATAGCCTTCAAGGTAGGTGCTTAAGCGGCGCTCACGCGCTTCCGGCACACGAGACAATGCCGGAACCGCCCCCATTAATCCTTGTCCTTGGCCATCAGCGCCATGGCAGGGTGCGCAATAAATATGAAACAACTCTGAGCCATTGCTGACTGATTCAGCTGTCGGAGGAAAAGGGTTGACAACCGCGTTTGCCTGTTCTCTCGTGTCGACAGGAGGAGTTTTTCCTTTTGTTGAAATTGTCTGGGCCGGCACTTCCGGGTTTATGCTCTCCTGGGCCTTAGCCGCCGGATGATTCCACTCTCGAAATGCGGTATTTCTGTACCACACATAAATGAGCCCGTATATGAAGATAACCGCCAGGGTCGCTATGACAACAATTATGGCCATGATGATAATTCTTTTTGAGGACAGCTCTGTTCTCACCCCGGAAACTCCATTTCCTCAATAACTTCTCCCCCGCAACCTTCAATAATATCTTTGCCGCGAGCCAGTTGCTCCACATTGTCTTCCATAAGAACCACCGCGAAACGGTCAAGCGTCGTACGCGGGCTATAGATGCCCAACTTAAACGTCGCGAGCCTCCCGAGAACAAACAGGCCTACAACTGAAACTAGAAGACCTAGCAACGCTGAAAAGACAGCCGAGGTCCATGCCACAGTCGGCAAAGAGATAATGGGCAGTCCACTAGTTTGAATTGGATAATTGATGGCTGTTGCGATAGAAAACACCGCGAGGCCCACTCCGCCGCCAATAGCTCCCACGAGTGAAAAACGAACAACGTGAATATTTCTGTCTTTCAAGCGCTGCCACAGACTCGCTCCGTCGGTTTCAGGTTTCATCGCCTGGTCTATCGCGTCAAGCGGTATCGGCGATTGAAACTCTATCTTCTTGAAGCCCGCGCTCTTCAATTCCTTCACACTCTTTAACGCGTCATCGAGGTAAGCGAAAACACCAAGAACGCCGGATTCCCGGCGCCGGCCGCGTTTTGAAGTTGAAACTTCTGAAGAGACAAATTCGTCAGGCGGAAAGACCGGTGGTGGAGTTTCAACGGCCTTCTCAGATACAGTTAGGCGTGGCTCTATCTGAGCCCGATTTGGTACCGGCAAAAGCTCTTTGACCTCAAATATCGATAAGGCAGGGACTATTTTAACCGCGCCCATCATCAAGAAGGCGAAGATGCTGAGCTCCCAGATCAATAAGGCTATCTCGACCCAGCTCGGGGTGAAGGTGCCCCAGGTTGAGGGAAGTGGACCAAGTGTCTGTGTGGGAATAACCATCAGCAAGCGCTCAATATACATTCCAACTTGAATTCCGACAGATACTAGGAATAAAACGGTTATATTGCGCCGGAATCTCCGGGCAAAAAACAGCAGCGGAAACACGCTATTGCATAATATCATCGTCCAATACATAGGCGCGTATCTGCCGACAACTTTCGCCATCAAGGGCATGAATTCGAAGTTCTCGGCTTTGTATGAGGGAACAAAAATCTCAATCAGATAGATATATGAGATAAGCAGACTGGCAATGAGGACGAGTTTAGCGAGATGATCTAAATGTTTGAGCTGCATATATTCCTCAAACTTGAGGTATTTTCTAACGATGATCACAATCATGATTACTCCGGCGACTCCGGACAACAATGCCCCAACCACAAACAAGAGCGGGAAGATTGTGCTATGGGCTCCCGGGTTAATCGTCATGGAGGGCACCCATGCGGTGACCGAGTGCATAGAGATGGCAACCGGGATGATAAAGGCCGCGATCATCAGGTATGTGCGCCGAAAGTGAAGCCATTGCCTGTTCGAACCTTTCCAACCAAATGACAGGATAGTATAGAGTCGTTTTCGCCAACCCTTTGTCTGATTACGCAAGGCGGCAAAGTCGGGAATCGAGCCGACTATCAAGAAAGTCAGGCTGGATGTCAGATACGCGACAATCCCCAAAACATCGGCCATCAACGGCGACCTGAAGTTGGTCCAAAGTTGCCTGAGGTTTGGATAAGGTATGTTATACATTACGCGCCAGGGCCGACCAACATGGGTTAAGACCACAATAGCGGCTGTTATTAGAGCGAAGCCTGTTATAAGCTCGGCTACCCTATAAATAGGATTACGCCAATGGCTTTTGGTCAGTAACAAAATCGCTGACAGGAGCGTGCCGGAAAGACTAAAACCAATCCAAAATATGAATGTCGGTATGTCGAGGCCCCAATAGTTCGGCTCATTGACACCCCAAACTCCTAGTCCGTTTACGGTCTGATAATAATAAACACCCGCGCCCGCCAGGACCATCATCCCTAGGATTCCTAGGACCAGATAATACTTCCAGGTAGTTTGGGTGATACTTCTTAATACATCTTCATTTACGCGAGGATAATCGACGCCGGGAAATTCGTCATCACCACTACTCATGTATCACCTCTTCCTGAGGTTGAACTTCGACCCCATTATTTTCGGTCTCAGTGGTCTCAAGACTTTCGGTTGCCGTGGTGCTGTGAGTCTCCGTCTCTATGGATTCATGTTCCTCAGTTTCAGCTCCATGTTCCTCAGTTTCATCCCCGTGGCCTTCAGGCACGCTGTGTTTCACGCCATCCCTAATAGCTTTAAGATAAATAACGGCTGGTTCTGTATTCAGAAGTTCTTCAAAAACACGAAAGCGCCTAGGGTCTCGTGTCAACCGGGAAACCCTTGTCTTTGGATCAAGAAGATCACCAAATGTGATAGCGCCCGTGGGACAGGTCTGCGCGCAAGCCGGCGTAATTTCTCCGTCTTTTACGCGTCGATCCTCGTCTTTAGCGATACCCTTCGCGAATCTTATGCGCTGGACACAAAAACTACATTTATCAGCAATTCCCGCTGTTCTGATTGAAACCTCCGGGCTTAACTGTTCATCGAGCGGTTTCGGCCAGGTCGGGTTGTACCAGTTAAACAACCTTGATCTATACGGGCAGTTGACATTGCAATACCTTGTACCTATGCAGCGTTGATAAACCTGGCCATTCAGCCCGTCTTCGGTATGGAAAGCCGCGTAAACCGGACAAACCGATTCACAAGGGGCGTTACCGCATTGATAGCAGTTGACAGGCATTATCTTAGCGCGTATTTTCGGCCACTCACCTTCCCAATACCTGTCTATGCGTATCCAGTTCTTGTGTCTATATTTCGCCATCTCTGTTGAGTTTACCAGTGGCATATTGTTCTCGGCGTAACATGACACCATACAGGCAGAACATCCCGTGCACTTATCCAGATCTATAACCATGCCCCAACGATATTTGTAATCATGAAACTGGCTTTTGCGGTACTTTCCAAGACCAATACCTGAGAGAAAATGCGGACCTCTCCTTAAGTCGCGAGATGGTAGTGCTTTAACGGGCTCAAGTAACTTGCCGCCAAGCCCCTCGGCTTCCTCAGGCGATATCCACTGGACTATGTGCCGGTCAAGCTCTCTAAGTCCATCTTCCATTCCAGGCAGATCCAGGCGCGGTTCTGTTTTTATTAGCTGAGTGTTTTCATTAATTTTTGTCACTTTTACCTTGGTGATCGCCCATCCAAGATCTCCGCTCATGTTGTCTTCTGTTTTTGCGAGAATCTTTAGAGGATTAGCACCCCGATCCTTCGCGTATCGACCATACTCAGTATGACCTTGCCCTATTGGGACGGCGATCGTCTTCGGTTCAATTCCATAATATAGATACGCTGGAACCACAATTTTTCCATCAGGAGACTCTATCTCGACTAAATCACCTTCAATGATGCCCATCTCATCTGCGGTTTCCGGATTAATTTCTGCCCAAGTACCCCAAGCCGCGGTAATCAGTGGCTCAGGTAGTTGTTGCAACCAGGGGAGATTCGCTGTCCGGCCGTCATAATTGGCAATGGACGGGTAGAGCCAGAGTTTAAACTCAAAATCTTCACTCGCTACCGGCTCCACGCTAAGGCTCGACGGCACATTTGTCGGTTCCGGAGCCACGGTTAGCTCAACTTGCGAACCCTGTGCTGCCCACCAACCGCCTCGCTGAACACTCTTTTCCCAGAACAACTCAAAAGATTCTTCAACCTGGTTGGACGTTCTGACCGATTCATACAGAGCTTTCCAGGAGTCTTTTAGAAAATCAAAATACTTCTTTTGGGGCAACGACACCGCCAGACCGCTGACAATTTTTGATAGACTCAGTAAGACGTCCCCGACCGGGCGGGTGTCGAAAATAGGCTCAACCACTGGTTGCATAAGCCCCACCGCTTGTCGGCCTCCGTCCACCAGTGGCACAAAATCTCCCCAACTTTCCAGATAAGTGTGGCTTGGCAATATCAAATCAGCCATGGCGGTTGTCTCATCCATAAACGAAGAGAAACTAACGATGAAGCCTACGTTCTTTAGATTTTCATCAAATCTTACAGCTTGGGGCATGTTAAAAACTGGATTGACATTGTATACGAACAAAGCGGCGACCTCTACCGCAGCCATTTTATCGCTCAACTCGGCGAGACCTTTATATGTGATGCTCTTCTCTATATCGTTGTCGAGCGGCGAGGGCGCATTGAAAAGCACCCCACCCTTCTTACCGATATTGCCTGCTAGAAAGTTCAAAATGTTGGCGGCGATTGCATTTGAAGTCCCATGGACTTGCGCTGTCGCCTGCCCGCCGCAGAGCGCCAGCGGCGTGTGATGTCCCATAAAATCACGTGCGATCTTTACTATCTCGGCTTTTGGCACACCTGATTCGGCGTTCGCTTTTTTAAGAGTATAGTTTTTAAGCGCTTTTTTCCACTCAGCCCTATCAATATCTATGCTCTTATCATAAAGCTTCTCATCAATGATAACGTTAGCGATTGCTAAAGCCAGTATCCCTTCGGTGCCGGGCTTTATCGGCAGCCAAACATCAGCGGATGACCCGGTAACCGAAAGCCTGGGTTCCAAATGAATTAGCCGTCCCCTACCGCCTTCTTTGCCGACGTCACCGTCGCGTAGGGTTCCAAAAGCCTTTGAGTGTTTAACGGGACTGGACCATGTGTCTAAGAAGTCGGCGCCAAGTGATAATATATAGTCAGAGTTGGCGATATCGTAATTTGCGAACCTTTCCTCACCAAATGATCTTAAGTTAGCCTCAATCAAGCCGGCGTCATTAGCGAAGTCATACGAGAAGACGTTAGCATCAAAACCAGCCGCGAAAGTTGAAAAAAGCCTTCCCAAACTACCCCTTAGAGGTTCGGTAAGGAAGTGGATACTATCTTTTCCCTCTTGCGCTTTGATGTCATTGAGTCTTCTAGACGCAATTGATAAAGCCCGGCTCCAACTGATTTTCTCGAATTTGCCGTTAACTTTCAGTTGAGGGCTCTTTATTCGATCGGGATTGTACAACACCTGAAGTCCCGCTTGTCCTCTGGCGCATAAACTTCCGTAATTAACCGGAAAATCAGGATTGCCCTCAATTTTTTTGGCTCGTCCTTCCAGAATCTTTACCTGTATACCGCAGCCAGCGGCACATTGCCGACAAACGCTTGAATACCAATTAGGCAATCCGGGAACTACGCCCTCTGGTGGAATCACAAATGAAACAAGGTGCTCAACAGCACTTTTCTTATACTTAAAAAGGTTTTTAAAAGCGGGCCCCGCCAAACTCGCGCCAAAATATTTAAGCAAGTCCCGGCGCTTAATCGAGCGCTTCAGTAGACTCCTCAATAATGCCTCCCTTTGGAACAGCTGGTAGATTGCCTATCGGAAATCTATTATAATACGTGTTAAAGTTATAGACAATTAAATTTAACGTTTTATCCAAGCTATTGCATTGTACAGAAAAATTGGATGTGACAATAAGCACAATCTAGCACAAAATAGGACGGCTTATAATAACCGGTGAGAAAATTGGAACGGCGAAGAAGAATAATTACGGTCTCTATTATTGCAATTACCCTGTTGGTAGTAGCATTTTCCGGAGTCGCTATGACCAGTGGCGGCAAGGACCATAATCCGGGAAAGCAAAATGCTATTCCGGCGCGAATCAGCCTCAGTGATGTCTACAAAATAATCAGCGCTGAAATAGGAGATTTTTTTGGAACATCCTCTGAAAAAGACGCGGCCCACAATGATGCAGGTAACAAGAACCAAAGAGTCTGCATTTCATGCCATGGAAACATGAAAACAGCCAAAACTCCCTGGCACAAAGATCATCTCACCAACAGGTATACAAACCTTAAATGTTCAACGTGCCACAACAGAAAGATTGACACGGGACCCCGCGGCATAAAAGGCAAAGTGACTATTGGTCGAAAAATATGTAAGACCTGTCACACCCAAAAGTTTGACGCCTATACCGAGGAACACCAGAGCAAAACCTGGACAGCACAGCATGTTACGCTTCGGGGCGACAAAACCGGCGGCGTGGATATTTATCCTATGGAAGTTCTTGCGGAGAAATATCCTGAATGTTTTAAGTGCCATAAAAAGAAAGAGCTGAGTTTCTGTAAAAACTGTCATGAGCAACATCCGCATGACGACGCGTGGGTCAACGGAGAGCACGGAAAACAGGCGGTCGCGACGGATTTCGCTTGTTTGAGGTGTCATGATAAAGATACATGGTGTACAACTCAGTGCCACCGGGGGGTCACTCTTCCGCATAACATACCTAAATGGGCAAAACATTACGAAAGCGATAAAGACGCGCCGCAATGGTATCGTGAACACCCGGATATCGCCCTGGCCGCTCAAGCGAGCGCACAATCTTCTGACTCAAAAATTGTATGCTTCTTGTGTCATGGAGGGAAGGGTCAAGACGCGAACGATAATAATACGTTTTGTCAGACATGCCACCATAGCCAATTTAATGAGCAGGGCTCACCAGGTCCCTCCTGGAAATTACGGCATCCTACGGTTGTTCAAGAACTGGGATCATCAAAATGTCAGAAATGCCACTTACTTGAGTTTTGCGCCTACTGTCATACGAATGGCACAAAACCGGCAAGGGGGACGTTTTATAACCGGCGCACGAGCCCAGGGATGATCGACGCGTCTAAACTGGACGAAATACGCGGTAAAGACTAAGCAATGAACTCGCTGATCGCGCATAGATCCTGAATTAAACGGCGAAACAGACAGTCAATTGATCCACAATAATTAATACAAAAAGATTGCTCACCGCAGATAACACCTTTTTCAAGCAGGTCCTTTAGATCGTCTTCGCTTATAGAATTAACCCACTTAATGACAGTGTCTTTAAAGTCCGGGGTTGGAGTTCGTGCCAGTAGAAGAAGATTGTAATAGTTACACTCAACATCCAAACAGTATATAAAACAACGATCAAGTTCCGCGCATGTCTGGGCGTCACTGATAAGTTTGGCTGTTTCCTCTTTCGAGAGATTTTTCAGCCAGTGAATGAAACGTATCTTTGTTAAGTCTGTATCTCTCATTTTAAGAACAAGATGATAGGTTGTTTCTCAAATTTTCGCAAGAGCATAAATACGCTAATTTGACCGCATAAAATTAGTGCGTCATTTCACTTCTAGAGCTGGGCATATGATTGGGATTCCTTTGGTGTTTGATTTCTCCGAACTGAGACTCAAACTTCTCTACATTCTCCTGTAGAGCTTTGAGCACGGCCTTCGCGTGCCTGGGGTTTGTGATTATCCGTGAAACTACTTCTGACCGATTCCCAACCTGAAAGTGAAAATCTAAAATGAATTCATTTTCCGTATGAACTATGCTGGCGACATTGCAGTACTCAGTTGGAACGTCCTCCTGGTCAAACCTCTTCCGAACATCATTTTCACTCTGACGGCTTTTTGTGATCTTTCCCATTTTCTCTCCTTTTGTCTGCCCTGATTGCCGGATACACGATCTGGGATAATTCTCGCTCTCCCATCTTCGAAGTCTATTGATTATGTACCCAGACGTCATTGTGGACATCGCAAAAGGTGATTATTTTTATGAAAATTTCTTGACACCAAAAAGAAAAAGCCGCCTTCCTGAGGGCGGATTTTTCTTCTGCGCTAACAGTCACAAAACTTTTTATTTTATCTCTAAAATTTGTACTTCTTTTTCACTACCTTCTGTATCGGCTCCTGCACTTATTACTTGAGCTAATCTTAACTTTCTCAGAAAACAACTTTGTTCTTATTCCCTGACCTTGGTTGTATAAACATTCAAACCCTTATATTTCATGAACCTTTGGCTATAATGATCAAATGACTAAGGAAAATATATGGCGACACTTTCAAGGACAGGCCGAGGATTATGACGGCTTAATCCCAAAGCTAATCCCCTACTATCATGAACAAAATGAAATACTTCTTAACCTGATTCCTTTTGACCCCGGCGCTAAATTAAAAACACTCGATTTAGGCGCGGGAACGGGCATTTTCTCTGAGCTTGTGTTGACCTCATTTCCGAGAGCGGAAGTTACCGCGTTCGATCTCTCGGAGAAAATGATCAAAGTCTGCGGCGAAAAACTGCATTCCTTCGAGGACAGACTCGACTTTATGCATGGTGATTTTTCTCTTGATGATATTGGCGGTGGCTATGATCTTGTTGTGTCTGGCCTCTCAATTCACCACTTGGAGGATGGCGACAAAGAGGCTCTCTATAATCGAATATTCAAGTCACTCAATAAGGGCGGGGTTTTATTGATCCGTGATTGTGTTAATGGAGCGACACAAGCTCTCACTGACAAGTATGAAGCACTTTGGCGAGCATTTATGAAGGGCAATGGAGAGGATGACACTAAGTGGTTCACCCGCCACATAGAGGAAGATACCCCGTCAACCGTTGCCGACCAGCTGACTTGGCTGAGGACGGCCGGCTTTGAAAATGTTGACTGTCATTGGCGGCATCTTAATTTCGCGATTTTCGGCGGCGAGAAGCTGTAGGCAGGGGCCCGAAAATAATTTGAATATTAGTGCCTTCCCTACTCAAAGTACCGATAATGCCCTATTATCTCCCAATCAAATAAGACATCTTCGAGCTTCGCGCCGGACCCGATATTATGAACAATCTTGTAGTTGCCTGTTTGCAACTACATTGTGTAACTGACAATACCGATGTGCAGCAGCCCGTCTTGC
>SDBS01004449.1_pt1 | contig 13714 bp, 37 predicted proteins | sample 2277091 | NCBI WGS metagenome assembly SDBS01 (sample SAMN10404972, study PRJNA504765) | marine sediment metagenome | isolation source: marine sediment core GS10_PC15, 163 cmbsf | place: Arctic Ocean: Southern Knipovich Ridge | collected 2010
TGTTAGCAGGATACTTAGGTGCGGTAGGCTTTAGCGTATCCCTAGCGTTTCCTTCTAGCACGTTACTAGAAACCACATTGCTAACTATCAATCCCATTCTATACATGGACATACCTTCTTCTTATTTGCTTTAATAAACTCTATAAACATATTAGCTTTCTTTGGGTTACTCTTTCGTTTAGGTAGATGGAGCCACTCAGGCCAGTGTTCATCCAGCCATGGTATGCCATAGATTACTCCAGCAGAAACAGGTGCTACTACGCCTGCAACTGCTCCAAGGATTGCAGCTGGCATCCAATCAATAGCGACTGTATAGTAAGCAAATGATACTAATGCAGTTCCAAGTACTATCCATCCTATGCCTTTGAGAAGGTTTAGTTCTTGATCAGATGTTAATTGTATAGGGTTATGGATATGTATATCAGGCCAATGCTTGCTAGCGTATGAAATAGGGGATACTATTATAGCTGACATTGTACCCCAGAAGTAAGGACATAGACAAATCTTACGTTCCATCATTGGATATCCAACAGGGGAGTCGTGTTGATGTGCAAGCACCCAGTCGCTAAACATCGTCTTGTTGTCTATTATAGACCAATCTGGTTCTATAAAGTATCGTTTACCATAGACATATTGATTAAGTCTCCTATGCCAACTGTTCTTACTAAATTGTAAACATATGTTATTTATATCCATTAGTTATACTCCGGAGGTTCAGGTCCTCCTTCTGTAAATCTTGTACATCCACATTCTTCTTTCTTCTTGATGTTAATGTAACAATCACAAGTGTTATGTTCGTCATCATTATGATCACACCAGAAATGTCCGCATGTACACATAGGACCATTTGCATGTCTATCTATGTCAGCGTCTGACACACCTGGTGGTAAATTAGGATCTTGCATTAGTGTAAGAACCACCACCACATTGCTGCAACAATTAATCCTGACATACTTAATAGTAATGCTATTTGTATTTTGGACATTGTATCTTCAGTCATCGTAATTCCTCATCGCTCTTCTTTTGCATCTCAACTATCTCATGGAAGCATTTACTACAGAGAGGGTGACCCTCCGGGTCTGCAAATATAAATCTCATATCGGTCATCTCTTGACACTTCCAGCATTCAATCTCTTCACCCAAACCGCCACTGATAGTATCGGGAGGGGCACTCATCATAGGTATAGATCCTCACTTATTTTGAATAAGCTCATATCTACACAATCACAACTGCCGGGAGTTTGAGAATCCCACATAAAAACTTTTCCACATATTTTAGCGTGATGTATATGATCACATTTTTTACACTTGTTCATACTAAGAACTCATCCTCCATCTTTGATACTAGTGCTTCCTTATCGAATACCTCTTTGGATTTCTTTAAGGCTTCGTGTGGATCTAATCCCATTATCTCATACGCTTTCCATAAAGCAAATTGTCCATGCTCGTAATCAATTGTAATAACTAAATCATTATTGATAATATCCATATGTACCATATGATTACCAAATGCTTTAGCACCTGATGATTCTTTCTTAACGAAAGTGTCTTGTAAGGTTAAATTAATTATGGGTTTTGGTTTCATTGAAATCTCCTTTGTATACTATTGTATCTTTAAAGTACTCTGGTACTTCTCGTATAGGTCCTATAAATAGCCTATAACATTCCCCACGAGGTCGTTTATCTTTGGTTAATGACGCTACTATAGCTTCTATTAGTAACTCAAATTCGTATTTGTTATAATCCATAGTACTTCTCCCATAGTTTGTATAGTGCAAACAGTAATGCTAATGCTCCTATAGGATAGAATAACCTATTTGCCCATACTTGAATTATGTTCATCTAAGATCCCCAGGCCCACTTAGCTACTGTAACAATAATATATACAACACCTGCAAGTGTAGCAATAGAAGCTCCACCTATTAAAGCTATTATTCCTCCAGCTGCTAGGTCACCTTTATCCAGCTATCTTCACCCTGCCATTGTACTCTAATTTCTTTGAATCTATCGAGCAGTAGGTTGTATCTGAATCCATGTTATCGATATACATTGCCATCTCTTTGGCAGCATCTATATGATCTGCATAGATGTATATCTTACCTACATATACTCTTTTGTAATGATTGTTCATCTAAATATCCTCTTGATCTTAACTATCTGTGCTGGTGTTATAATTCTACGTATGTATAATTCTGGCTTTTCATTCTCATGATGTTTGTATATAGCTAACGAGTATTGTGTTGATGGTAATGTAGATACGTTACCTCGTAGATCAATGGTAACTTTATCTGGATTAAAATGGTATTTTTTACCAAGCCCGTTGTATATATCTGCCACTTTTTTCCAATCATTATCTTTGTCTGTACTGTTAGCTATTGTATAAGCTTGCTTTAGTTCATCATGTTCATCTTCTGTTATGGTAGCTATTATTTTCATGATAAGTATCCTGCTATAGCCATTATGCTTATGAATAATACTACAGCATAAGCATAGTTCCTATGGTTAATATGTATAACCTTTAATACTTCTTCGGTTTGTCCTTCTTCTTCATCGTTAATTGTATTTAAGTTCTTAACTAAATGATCTGTTACGACTGGTACTAATTGTGGGTCTTCTACTTTACCTAAAGATACAGTAGCCCCAGCGTGGTGTGTCTCACGCTCCCTGACTTTAAAATATTTTATTTTATTTAACCACGACGGACTAAACATAATAGCCTCACCTTGCTTAAACTTCATAATCTTCTTGATCAATTCCTTCTTCTCATCCTTTACAATGCCTGACGAATCTAACAATCCATTAACTACTTTCATATCTTGCTCTGCAACTAGATTCATAAAGAACACTACGTCTGCTTGAGTTAAGACATCTTTATTTAATACTGCAGGTCTTTGTGTTATCATTGTAACACCTAAACCTTTCTGTCTTCCTCGTCTTACTATTGCATCGAATGCTAAGAAGCATTCCTTGTTTTGTATCTTCTGTGGTACAAAGATATCTGCTTCCTCGATAATAATATGTCTTGGACTAGTGTTTAATCGATATAAAGTTCTACCAAAGGTAGCACCAAACTCTCTCATCTCTTCAAATGCCCAATCGGACATATCGATGATACAAGTAAGATTTTGATTTATTATTAACTCTGCAATGACTTCTCCGTCATCCTTTGTTATCTCTATATCAGCTTTACTCCCTCCGAATATAACTACTGGGTACTTTGTACGTATACCCCAATGAGCATTCATAGGGTCTAATATGATAGTAGGTAACCTTTTATCTAATAATTCCTCCTCAAGTACCCCTGCTGTATAGGTCTTTCCTGAATCTCGCTTAGCGAGTATTGCTGAAACTTTACTAATATAATCAATTGGTATCTTTACTCCTATGTTAAGGTCTTCCAAGCCTCTCTTCCTTTTTGTATCGATAATAGTTTCTATTACCAACTCTGGTCTTCTCTACAATTCTCGCCATTGTAAGAGCTTCCAACATATGTCTAGAGTATTGTTTAGACATACCTAATCCGCTATGAAAATCTTCGATTGAATACCAATTGTCTGGATAGTTATTAAAGATTGTAACAACCTGTCCTCTATACTTATCTGGTAGGGTTGTCTTACCTATCTTATTAAAGTAATCGATCTTATCACTTGCTTTCTTCTGCATAGATTTTATCCATTATTTCTTCTTCTGTTGGTATATGTATTCCGTTATCTAACATAATCTTAATTGCTAATATATGTTTACATTCGTCATAGACGCCGAACCTCTGAGAGGGGCAGTCACACGACCACTTGTCATCGTCTATTGTAACCTTAGACCATTCGTTTCTTGTAAAGGAAAGTACACCATATGATGTATCCGATAACTTTATAACGACACTGCCATGTCTACTACTCCATCGTTCGATATGTTCAGCCACTATATGATCTGCACGTTTCTCTACAGTATTGTATATTTTGCTACGTTCTTTGGGTAGAGTCTTTGTACCAATATTCTTGAACTTCTCTAATATCTTAGTTACGTTTTCCATCTGCTGACCATGAACCCTTTAACTTTGTTTCGTCTATATCTACTTGATGATTTGCGTCACGCTTAAAACTGTTAACCCATGTGAATACTGAATCTGTTGTCTTTGTAAATAATAATGTCATTAGTATTGCTATACCTAGACCTGCTATTACTATTCCATATAGCCACAGAGGTGACGGCATTGCAAAGAATAGTATAGACCCTCCTGCTAGCATTGAGGCTCCCATGCCTCCGCATAACTGTTTAATAGTCATAATGCTTACACTATATATATCTTTGAAGACTAATATAAATATTTAGGTTGAAGTATCGAATGCTCTAATACAAAAAAAAAGGGGGGAGTTAGATAGAGATTGTATTGTATCTATCTAATCCGATTTGGCTCTGTAGAATACTCTTCGTCCAGATGACTTTCGTTCAATCTTGTCCTTCTTAGCTAAGTTTCTTAAGACGTTGTTAATATAAGGATTCGATTTACCTAGTCCTTCAACATCCTTCAACTGATCTACGAAGTTTCTCTGAGTAAACCATTGATTGGGATACTCTCTGAGAACATCTTGGATGATTTGTGCTACATCTGCACCTGCTTCTGGGATTTCATTGCTACCGATGTCCTTGAAGCTTTGGATAAGACTTTTGTCTTGTTTCATCCTAAAGATTATATCCTAATATACTATATATATCTTTATCTCTTCCTCCACTAGGGAAAAAGTGGCAATCTATAGGCTCTCTATTGTATACATCTTTCCTTGAATGCTACGCTTTGGCGTTAATAAGGAAGTTCGCAAGGGGCTTTGTGTGAGGTAGTTATGTGCTACCAGCCCGTAAACTACATGCTAGCATCTCCAACTGAGTATGACCTCAGATTTAATGCTCACCAAGTGTACTCTAGTTCTACTTTTGTAACATGGGCAGATCATTCCTTAAGGGATTGTATACAATAGCTGTAGGCGGAAAGTAACCTTCCGTGGAGTCGTGTTTTGGGGCATCGACCCTACAGGAACGAATGACTGAAACTATTAAGCTTCTATGGTGCTACTTCTCCTATACCTGCTATTGTATACGTTTGTATGTTTTGCCATCATCTCCTAATACTTCTGTATCAGGTTCTAATGTACCATACTCAGCCATCTCTGGCATTGCATTGAGAGTAACTTTACCGTACCAATCTTTATGGTTAAAGTTCTCTATCTTGCCTATGATCTTTCCGTTTAATATGTATTGACCATTCATATAATCACCTCCATAATTGTAATGTTAAGTATAATTCGGAAGGTACTTTCCTCCTTCATTGTAAGTAGTATCTATGTCGCTTCGAAGACGACTGTCCACTGACGCGCCTGAGTCATCGGAGCATTCTCTACCTTCTCATATGAGGTTATGTGCCCCTAGGAAGATCATCAGATTGTCCTACTCGGTCGTACATAGCGTATTTGGATTTTATCGGCTCGACACCTGCTTATGTAATAGTATGTGCACCTATCCTAGTACGAGTCACGTTTAACGTGTGTCTGTGTCATAGGAATTCTGTTCACGAATCTGTCTACTCAGTCACCTCGGTGTTTGGTTCGGGTCGATTAAATCTAATCATCGTGACCATTGTAGTTTAGTCTCGCTCCTGATCTTCTAGGAAGACCATAAGGGACATTTGTCCCAATAAGGATTGACTCTGGATGTAGATCGATTAGCTCTACATCCGCATTCTGAATCTGTCAGACTATCAAAAAAAGAAGTTGGTTTACTTTGCTTTTATTTGGCCTGCTAGATGTTCTTTAAGTGGTTCATCTTGTACTATGTCTACGTGTGGTACAATTCCAATTAAGGGATCGTGCTCACCTCTCCAATGCATAGTAAAGCCTTGGATGTTATCTTGTATTAGTTGTTTTCTATTGCCAAGATGATCATATTCACCTACAAGTATATCATAGAACTTTCTTGAATACATTGAACAGTCTTCACACGGGTGTAGGTTATCTCCTACGTTCCAATATTCTGCTGACATGCCGTGTGCTTCTCCAACTATGCAAGATCCACCTTGCGATAGATTATGCATACCGTCTTTTGTTTGGGTTTCATGATAATTTGTATGCTCATCATAGCCTTTAAAGCCGGCAAGATCTCTTACTGTCTTTGCATCACCTATTGCTTTTGCCCAATAGGGAGAGACATTGTAAAATGCTGCTGGTACTTTCATTCAATCACCTCCTCTGCTCTTCTCGAGTAAGCGATATAAGACTTTACCGTCTTTGTCTAGTATGTTATAAGGTGTCTCATGAGCTAGCATTGCTGTGATACGAGTACGATGATGTGTATCCCATAATGTAACTGAAGTACCCATAGGCATTCCGTTGAATTCAAGGTCGCCAAAGGGAGTCATGCCTCTTATTACTATTGCATCTCTCATTAGTCTCAATTGTACTAGTGCTTCCTTTGTATCATTAATATGAAAGTCCATGCACGCTAACGCGTACTCCTTATTGCATTTAGTCCAAGTAGATTGATAAGTGTGTTCTTGTTCTACATCCATTCAATTCACCTCCTTCACGTCTTTGGTGAATTTAAATTCCATTAGAACTTCTTTCTCCTGTCTATGTACCCATGTATTGATTGAATTGGTTTCCCAACCTCGTTCTTTAAGGTATGCATAAGCCGGATCAAAGTAATTACCTCCTAAGTATGTATGTGTTACCTTAGGAGAATTACGGAGTCTTTCTTTAATGGCTATTGTAAGCATTTGAAAGTGGGTGGTCTTGTGAGGACGTTTTAGTACACCGCTAAGTTCTACTGTAGTAGTTTTAGATGTCCATTTTAACAAGTCTTGTAAATATTCTACTTCTGTTTTATCCATTATTATCACCTACCTATGCTTTGATACAATTGAAATGCCCACATATCTTGCCATAGTTTTTTATCGAAGATATACTTTTGTAATTTCTCTTTAGGTATATGTATTCCATAGTACTCATAACCAAATCTATTACCAATAGCAAGTGTTGGATCTCTAACAGCATTCTCTTTAACTAGGAATGCATGCTCTAATGGTATCTGTAATCGTTTAGATATAACATGACCTTGATAGTAATCATAACCTTCATTAACTACTGCTATGATAGCACAGTTCTTATAGCAAGATTTGATCTCACTTCTATGTAGTTTCTTAAGTCGGATGCTGTCATCTTTGTCTATTGTAGTAAATGTCTCTGAATGTTTTAACAGCCATCTGTGGTAATCTTTAGTTCTTCCCATGTGTGTAGATAGCATTACTTGATAATCTCTTAATGTGTTCATTGTAAAAAAATTAGGTATTGGCTAGGAGTTTATGCCCAGCCAATTCTTCTCTGCATTGTACGCATTTGCGCTGTTCGATACTTTGAGGCATCCATGATGTAGTTTCACGTCCACACTTGCCACAAATGAAAGTGGTTCGTGTGTATACTTTCTTCTTCTCAGGCAAGTCGTTTCACCAGTTTTGACATCTTAAGCAATCGTCCCATTGAATCGTTCCAAGACTCGTTACCCATATGATATATGAGTAGTCCTAGTTCTTTATTTATTTTGTCTTTGATTGTCTTCAATCCCACCAACATCTCCAGTAGTTAACTTTGCTAGTATGATCTATCTTGCTTATTGTACATTCGTCTGGCATTAGATGTGCTATCTCCACTACTGATCTGAAAGACATATTACCTATAAGTGGTAATCGTAAGACTACAACTGTACAGATAGGATCTTTCTTGAATGGATCATCTACTTCTATTGCCCATTTCATCGTCTTGTAGTGATGTCTTAGTAGTTTAATGAAGCCTATGAACTCATCTGAACATTTCGATAAGTCTTTATCGACCCATTCTGTAATCATCTCTCCTCCAAATCTGAAGGTACTGTCCTTTCCTTGTACAACCTCATTGATATAGTCAAAACCTTCTTGATCTGTTTCAAACCAAATACGTTTTAACTCTGTATCTCCCATGAGTTTACTGTAGGAAGTAGATAGTTCAGTCTTCATTCTTGTCTCCCCTGTCTTGCCGCTTGTATCTCTGTTAGGTCTTTAAGATTCAACGCTATCGCTTTTAGATAGAGTTTGATCTGCTTGATGTCGTCATAGAATTCTTTCTCACAGACTAACATAGTTTCTGTTGTCCCTCTACGACTTCTTTGAATGTACATTTATGTTTATCTTGCCAGATGTATTTCATCTCAGGTAATTTATCGCCTGCAGTGAATACTTCATTGCCGCATTCACATAACCAAGTTCTAACCATGTCGATCCTTCTCCATACTTGCTCCAAATTCTTTTCCATGCTTATGTACAAAGTGGTCTAAACTATCCTCGCCGCCGATCTTAAAGTCCTTCATGATAAGTTCACAATAAGGACATTTTTCGTTATTACCTATTGCAATCATTACCACTCTTCTCCTTCGTCATTGAACTCATCGTACATTCTTACTGTGCCTTCTTCGCTTTGATATGATCGTTGATGATAAGGACATAGATCGCCTACTCCTCCAAATGATGTACCTTTTACATAGCCATGTTCAGGACAATATAAAGTCCTATCGCCATGAGGTTGCATTGATTTCCTTGTAAGTGGTTGATATCCGCATTTGCATACTTCTGGAATAATCTTGTAATCAGCTGTTTTGACACACGCTGCTCCACAATGTATACAATTTAATGCTTCGTCTTGTCTTTGTTCACTCATGCCTTAATCATCGTCTTTGGATAATGTACAGGACATCTTTCCATATCACTAAGTAGTGCTTTTGCTAACTGATCATGACGACCAGTCATTAAAAGTAAGTAGTAATAGGAGTTTTTAGTACCTGTAGTGCGATTTTTGTACCCATAGACTAGATTGCCTTTGCAGATACAATTAGTCATGTTTGTTTTCCTCGTACCGTTACAGTTTGGACAGCTTGTGGTCTAAACAACTGTAGAAATTTCGTCATCAAATATAAATACCTGACATTATATATAAAGATTTTATGCAAAACAGTTCTTTAGAACAGAACTGGAAAAAATGGATATTTCTAAACGTTCTATTGTATATATGTAGGAGCAGTAAATGCTGCAAAAATTTGACACCTTGTTGTATGTATGTATGTATGTATTGTTATACTAGGTATGTAATGAACATTAGAAACATCCAGTAACTGAAAGCTCCTAGTCCGAACATGCCTATATCTCTTTTATATCTCATGATTGTAATTGAAAAAAAAGAAAGGAAAGGTCAGGTATTGACCTCATGGTAGATGTTGATCTGTATGTAAGAGTCGTTGTTAGGAACAATATGAACAATATAGCCACTAAAGACTGTATTGAACTGTTCACTATCTATCTCATCTATCTCGATGTAGCCTTTGACATTCTTTGTCTCATCAATGACTTCATCGATGTGTCTCCAATCGCCTACCTTGACTCCTTGAGACCTGAGATGTTCGACTAGACCCTCAAATTCTTTTTCGTTCATTGTTATCTCATATATGTTACTTTAAGTCTCTTGTAATAAGGGACTATGATGTCTATTGAATATCCATATTTGTCCATAACGTCATCATAAGGACAGACCCATTCGTTTACGCTCAGGGTAATAACTTCTAGACTATCTTGTTTTATATGTTCTAAGAATTTAATTGCACTGTCGTCGAAGGCTTGTACTCTTAAGTCTTTAATGATCTTGTCTACTTCTTTCAATTTACTGCGAGCTCCCGTAAGTAATCGGCTGCTTCTGTAGTTATCTTAATGTCTTCTTCTGTCCATGATGTTAAATCATGATGCATTAGAACGTCTTTAAGACCTTCTGAAAGTCTCCACTCTTCTGTCTCTCTATACTCTTTGTTCATTCTATCACCACCCTTTCTTTCTTTGTACTCCTAAGTGTTTCTGTTCTATAACTTTTCCACAACTAAAACATCTGAATACTGTAAGGTTAGTAAGTCTTTGTACATCCATGAACTTACCACAATCAGGACATTTTCTAGGAGGTTTCATAATTTGTTCGCCCATTTCATCATTTCAATAGGACCAATATGTTCTTCTGCGATTGCATAGCCTTGTTTATGTACTTTCTTTTTGACTTTACATTGATCCATTATGATTGTAGGGATCGCTATAGAATAGTTATTTTTGTAAGTGTCAATGTATATCTGTGCCACTTGTTCTTTTGATTTATTATTGAATGGATCTGGAAAGACCTTTTTGAAGTGTTCTTTAGGTATTAACATTGACCATTACTTCCAGAATATGACTGCGACCGCCAGAGAGAGGAGTGCAACGCCTATCAATGGATGTCCTATATGATCTTGGATTGTATTAAATATGTTCATTGTAAGTCCTTTGGGTTCTTTAGTTCCACCATCAATCCACTACGTGTACCGTCAACGGAGGTATATTTTGTAATAATAATGCCATGCTCTGCTTTAAGCATCGCTTGTAATAACTGTAAATCGTTCATTCTAAAGTCCCCACTAGGAGGATTTTGCAAGTTCTACAAATTAAAGTTTGTTTATGTAATCTAATATCATGTCTAAGATGACTTAGTAATTCTTTATCGTTCATAATAAAAAGAAAAAGGAAGGAACAATTAAGTTCCGATTTTGTCGAATTTGGTCCAATCGATCTTATCATCATGCCCTGTCAAGAAATAGTAAGGCTTTCTATCGCTTCTGTCTTTACTGAAGCAGACTTGAAGTTCACCTTCTTCGACTAGTGCATGTAGCGATTTGACCATTACTTTCTCTAGTTCTTCTTGTTTGTTCATTTTGATATGTAATGATTGACTATTGCGTCAGGTACTTGTTGTTGTTGTGCTAGTTCTATTATGGTTTGTTGGTCTTCTACACCAACACTTCTTAATAGATCGCCTCGCTCGTGTGCCCAAGTGTTTGACCATAGTTGTTGAGCTTTGGTTATGCGTGGATTAAGATTGCATAGGTAGCTCTGACTTGGCTTCTTTCGTGTGTATGGTACAATAAGTCTCTTGATATGTTTTGGTTTTGATTCTTTTTGCGCTTTCTTGCTCCTTAAGACTTGTTCTCTTAAGGGTATTTCTGTTTGACCAATGCCTTTGAAACAATCAAGTATCTCTTGCTTGTTAAGGCCTTTTTTGGACTCTTCTAATTCTAAAGTCATCAATATAAATACGCTGTTATCATATATATAGATTTTGTTTAATTACAGTACAATCGCTCTGAACAAATCTATCTGAAAAAAAATGGATATTTCTATACGGCCTGTTGTAGGTACGTCTAAGTTTGTATATAATGTACCTAACTGACTTACTCGAAAAAAATGGATAATTCTAAACCCGCCGTTGTATGTACCTTGTTTGTTTTTGTAAAAAAAAAAGGGTAGGTACTACTAACGTACCTTTTGGTAAAAGTATTTCCTTTTGGAACCTTGTCGAACTACTAGTTTTTGTTTTAGTAGTTTGTGTAATTGGTGGTTTACAAATGGATTACTTTTGTCTAATACCTTTACGAAGTGGTTTTGTTGGAACCATTTGTTTGGATATGTAGTAAATATTTCCAACATTGTCTCGTAGGTATCGTTGGTTAGGTGTTCCACATTAGTGGAACCTAACTCGTTAAACTTTTGGATTATGTTTTTGGAAGTCATTGATTATAATACCACATATTACTATATATATCTTTTGCGCTTGATTATTGGAGATTTGGCGGCTCATGATTTCTATATAGTTCCTATATAGTTTTCATTGATCTATATAGATTTCTGAATTTCTATAGGTTTGTTTTGTTTGTTCATGGTTGACTCCAAACTTCCGAGGACTTGGCGGCCGAAGCGCGCCGAAGTTCCGATTACATGGCTCATTAGGTTAACCTACCTGGACCGCGCCTCAAATCTTGCAAATATCTAGGGCGTCGTTGTAGTGTGCGGCCAAATCTTGCTTATTTTTGGCGCGTCGTTGTATTGAACGTGGTAGGTCTAACAACCTACGATTCCTCCGCGGAAATGGCGGCCCGCGCTCGATAAGTCAAACCAACGAGTACGCCGCGTAATCAGTGGTCGGACTTAACGTAATTTCGTTTTTCGAAACCAAAGGTCTAACCACTCATTGCTCGTAGTAGGTGGCGTAAAATAAAAATTTGTCTCAACTTATATGATACCAGATCCCTAATATAAATGTTTCAAAATTTTGGTGACTTAGACGAAATCATGATTTTTGTTGTTTTGAAATAAAAAGAAAAAAGAAAAGAAAAAAAGATAGTAGGATTTCCTACTGAACCTTTTTATAGAAGTACTTTCTTTTACTTCCTTCCCTCAATATAAACTTTGACTTTAAAAGTTTATGTAGTTGATGATTTATGAAAGGATTACTCTTATTTAACTGTTTCACAAAGTCATCTTGAGTGAAGAACTTATTCGGATATTCAGTGAATACTTGACTCATTGAATCAAAAGTATCGTTTGTTACTGAAGATACTTCTGTTGTTCCTAAAGTACTAAACTTTTCAACTATTTTCGATTTCATTTTCAATCACAATTCCTCGAAATTGAAGTTTTGATTTCGATTGATTCTTTCTTCATAATATACATATCTCTTTAGCTCTATATATACTGTAGTTTTTCCTGTCTCTTTATATATGAAGTCAGATTTACCGGTCTGTCATATACCTAATATGAATGTTGCGGTTGTGCAGCTCTACCCCGCGCCGACGGCGGTCGGACTTATAAAAAAAAAAATAATTCAGTTTTTATAAATCCTGAATTATCCATCCTCCAACAACTTCATTCCAATTCACCACATAACCTCTTTCTTTCAATACTTCCGCGATTACATCGATTCTCGAAAATCCATCATCAGATTCCGAATCCGAACTTACCGAATTCATAACATTTTCAAAGTTTTCTTTAAAAACATCTTTTCCGTTTATTTCAGTCATCAGATATTATATAGCTGTTCCGTTATATATACCGTCTGAAAAACAACGGTATATATTGAGCATCGAGGTATACTATATCATGACAGAACTACAAGACGTTTACTCTTTCTTAACAAAGAAAGATAAACAAGATCTAAACGCAAACAAATTAGCTCTTGCGACAGGTAGAAAATGGATCGAGTGTGATTCATTTTTAAGATACATCGCAGAGTAATTTTTTTTTTCTCTAAGTCACCACTCAAACCGGTCTGTGCAATCCCTAATATAAACGTTTCAAGGGAGCCGCTCAAAACGCAACATTCATATAACCAAGAGGAGATATATGATATATGGTGAAACTGACAGACGTAGGACTTTGCATTTGTCGCGAAGGACATATATGTGGAGCAAGAATGACTTGGATCGATAATCCCAAAATGATGTGTGATTTTTGTCTAGAAAACCACCAAAAGGGAGTTTGGAAGATCTAGCGCAACAGTTATATTACCATAGCGCGTATAGATAATTAATGACTTACAAACAAAGAACAATCGAGTTTTACTTAGATCTATTAAAAGTAAAACAAGAAAACAAACAACTAGTACAAAAAGTAATTGAGGAAGTACTACTAGATGTTTATGAGGAGAACCTAAACGTTAAAGAGTTTAACGTTTAAACTTTTTTTTTTTTATTAAGTCCCACCTCTTAGTAGGACCCCCTACCTATAGCCCCCCGCCATATAGAGACCCCGTATATAGACCCCTCTTATATACCCCCGTCTATATACCCCCCCCCCATATAC
>SDBS01004450.1_pt1 | contig 13712 bp, 19 predicted proteins | sample 2277091 | NCBI WGS metagenome assembly SDBS01 (sample SAMN10404972, study PRJNA504765) | marine sediment metagenome | isolation source: marine sediment core GS10_PC15, 163 cmbsf | place: Arctic Ocean: Southern Knipovich Ridge | collected 2010
CGACCTGCTTAGGGGTATCATCGGCGGCACCGAAGAGACCACCACCGGCGTTATCCGACTGCGCAGCCTGGAAAAATCGGGGGAGCTAAAGTACCCCATCATTGCGGTAAATGATGCCCAGACCAAGCACCTCTTTGATAACCGCTACGGTACCGGACAGAGCACCATTGATGGCATCACCCGCGCCACCAACATCCTGTGGGCGGGCAAGAATGTGGTGGTCTGTGGTTATGGCTGGTGCGGGCGTGGTATCGCCCTAAGAGCCAAAGGACTGGGCGCCCAGGTAATTATATGTGAGATAGAACCGACCCGTGCCCTGGAGGCGTTTATGGACGGCTACCGGGTTATGCCACTGATAGAGGCAGCCAAAATTGGCAGCGTCTTCATTACGATTTCCGGTAACAAAAATGTCATTGATAAAGCCCACCTACAGGTGATGAAGGACGGCGCCATCCTGGCCAACAGCGGACATTTTAATGTCGAGATAAACATTCCGGCCCTGGAAAGCATGGCCAACGGTAAACGGCGCATACGGAGCTTCATCGATGAATATACCATGAACGACGGGCGCCACCTGTGCCTGCTGGGAGAGGGGAGACTGATTAACCTGGCCGCCGCCGAAGGACACCCCGCCAGCGTAATGGACATGAGCTTCGCCAACCAGGCCCTCTGCCTGAAATATATAGTGGGGAACAGCGGCAGCCTTAAGAAAAAGGTCTACCCGGTGCCTGAAGAAATAGATAAGGAGATAGCCCGGCTAAAACTTCAGTCTCTGGACATTCAAATCGACAAACTAACTCCCGAGCAAGAGAAATACCTGGCTAGCTGGGAAGAAGGAACATAAAAAGGAGAAGAGATGACTAACAGTTTTAAGAATGCACCAAAATACCTACTCACTTCGGAATCGGTCACCGAAGGACACCCGGACAAGATGTGCGACCAGATATCAGACGCTATTCTGGACCATATCCTGGAAAAAGACCCGTATGCCCGAGTCGCCTGTGAGGTAGCAACGACCACCGGACTGGTAATTGTTCTCGGTGAGATTACCACCGACTGCTACGTTGAAGTCCCGCAGGTAGTCAGGGGAGTAGTCCGTGACATCGGCTACACTGACCCCAGTTATGGTTTTGACTACCAGTCCTGTGGGGTACTGACATCCATTACCGAACAGTCAGCCGATATCGACCTGGGGGTGAGCCAGTCGAGGGAGGCCAAGGAAGACACCGCCATCAGTGATGAACTTGACCGGGTTGGCGCCGGTGACCAGGGCATGATGGTCGGCTTTGCCTGCAACGAAACACCGGAGCTTATGCCGCTGCCCATCTCTCTGTCACACAAGCTGTGCCAGCGCCTGGCCCAGGTGCGAAAGGACAGGACCCTGCCATACCTGCGCCCCGACGGCAAGTCACAGGTAACCGTTGAATACAGCAAGGGCATCCCGAAACGCATCAACAACGTAGTTATCGCCGCCCAACATGACGATAATATCAGCAGCGAACAGATAGATAAGGACATCAAAGAGCAGGTAGTAAAGGCAATTGTTCCCTCCTCATTAATGGATGACGAGACCAGGGTCTACGTTAATGCCACCGGTCGGTTCGTGATAGGCGGACCGGTGTCTGATACCGGTTTTACCGGCCGCAAGATTCTGGTCGACACCTACGGCGGTATTGCCCGACACGGCGGTGGCGCTTTCTCGGGTAAAGACCCGACCAAGGTTGACCGCTCGGCAGCCTACGCCGCCCGTTATATCGCCAAGAACATCGTAGCCGCCGGGCTGGCTGAGCGGCTGGAGATACAGATCGCCTATGTTATCGGCGTCGCTCACCCGCTCTCCGTATCCATTGAGGCCTTCGGCACCGCCAGGGTCGACCACGAGGTTATCGTTAACCTGATTAACAAGCACTTTGACCTCCGACCGGGAGCCATTATTCGAGACTTTGACCTGCGCCGTCCCATATACCAGCAGACCGCCTGCTACGGACACTTTGGGCGGGATGACCTCGACCTCCCCTGGGAAAAGACAGACAAAGTGGAAATCTTAAGAAAAGAAGCACCGGGATAAAACCCAAGAACGGGGAGCCGGAGGAGAGAGAACAAAGGGGGTGAAGTAGAATAGACAACCCCATTAAATTCGGTACCGACGGCTGGCGAGGGATTATTGCCCAGGACTTTACCTTTGATAACGTGCGGGTCTGCGCCCAGGCAGTAGCCGACTACCTGAAAGAGACGGGACTGGCCCGGCAGGGACTCGTTATGGGCTATGACACCCGCTTTGCCTCCGAGGACTTTGCTGCCGCGGCCGCCGAGGTAGTTGCCGGCAACGGAGTCAAGGTATACCTCTGCCCCAAAGCCACTCCAACCCCGGCAGTAAGCTTCGGCATCGTCTCCCAAAAAGCGGGGGGAGGTATCATCATAACCGCCAGCCACAACCCGGCCCGATGGAACGGCCTTAAGTTTAAGAACGAGTCCGGTTCCAGCGCCGCACCCGAGGTTACGGCCAGAATAGAGGAAATCATTGCCCGCATTCTAGTCACCGGAAAGATAGACAAGCTATCATTAGCTCAAGCCCAAAAGCAGGGGCTACTGGAATATCTTGACCTGGAGCCGGTCTACTGCCGACAACTCTCCAGTCTAATTAATCTGGAGGACATACGCCGGGCCCGGTTAAAGATAGTTATTGACCCTATGTACGGAGCCGGTGCGGGGTATTTTGAGAAACTCCTCGCTGGCGGTGCTATCAAACTTATTGGGATAAACAGTGTGCGGAACCCCGCCTTCCCCGGCATACAGCAACCGGAGCCAATCGGCACTAACCTGAGCGGGCTTACCGCTACAGTCAAAAAGGAGAAGGCCAACGTAGGACTGGCCACTGACGGCGATGCCGACCGCCTCGGGGTTATCGACGAGAACGGCACCTTTATCAGCACTTCCCATGTTTTCGCCCTGCTCTGCCTTTACCTGCTGGAGGTACGCGGGGAAAGGGGACCAATAGTCAAGACACTAACGATGAGCAGTATGATCTACCGTCTGGGAGAGCTATTTAATGTACCGGTCTATGAAACGCCGGTAGGCTTTAAATATGTGGCACCAATAATGCAAAGTGAGCAGGCGCTTATCGGCGGTGAAGAAAGCGGCGGCTATGGTTTCAGAGGCCATGTCACAGAGCGGGACGGTATCCTGGCCGGTCTCTATTTTCTTGACCTGATGATTAAGACAGGAAAACGCCCTTCAGAGCTAATTGACTACCTGCACAGTAAGGTTGGCCCTCACTACTACGGGCGCATTGATGTAACATTTAGCGAGAGTGAACGCCAGGCCATCAACAAGCGGGCCAGGGACTACTCTCCTGAGTCGATAGATAACATCAGGGTAGACAGTTCGGATACCAGAGACGGTTTTCGGTTCATGCTGGCTGACACCTCCTGGCTACTCATCAGGTTTTCCAGCACCGAACCACTGCTCCGCCTTTATGCGGAAAGCGACTCCCGGGAACGGGTGGAAAGGCTGCTCGAGCTGGCCCAAGATCTGATTAAGGCTTAAACCGCAGTCCAGAGAAGCTTGAAGACAAAAGGGTTGGTCCACACAGTGAAATAAGGGGGTAGAGTCAATGGATGTTTCTATCTTAGATGACTCTCAGGTATTTAAGCAATACGACCGGGAAGATATGCTCACTCGCCTCAAGGAAATGCCATCGTTATGTCAATTGGCTTGGCAGATGTCGAACAATTTCGACTTGCCCCCGGACTATACCACCATTGACAAGGTAGTTATTTTAGGTATGGGTGGTTCGGCTATCGGCGGTGATTTAGTCAGTAGCCTGGTAGTAGCTGAGGCCAAGCTGCCCGTTATTACCTGCCGCGGCTATCAACTTCCCGCCTTTGTTGATGACAAGACCCTTCTTATCGCCTCCAGCTACTCAGGAAACACCGAGGAGACCCTGTCTGCATTTGAGCAAGCCCTTAAGACAGGAGCAAAAAAACTGGCCATCACTACCGGCGGTAAACTTAGAACGATGGCTGAAAAAAGAAATATCCCCGTCTTCAGTTTTGACTATAAAGCCCAACCCAGGGCAGCGCTACCCTTTAGCCTGATACCAATCCTCTGCTTTCTACAGAGGTTAGGCTTAATAAGCGATAAATCACAGGAGATAGACGAAACAGTGCCGGTCCTGGAGGACTTATCACGAAGAATAAGTGAAAGCATACCCCTATCCCAAAACCCGGCCAAGCAACTGGCTGGCAGGCTCTATCGCCACCTGCCGGTAGTATATGGCGCCGGCATAGTCTCCGAGGTAGCCCACCGCTGGAAGACCCAGCTTAACGAGAACAGCAAGGCTTGGTCCTTCTACGAGGTCTTTCCGGAGCTGAACCACAATGCTGTTGTCGGTTACCAGTTTCCCGAAGACCTAGCCGGCAAGATAGTGGTAGTGCTGCTCCGTTCCGCCCTGCTGCCGGAACGGATCCGGCTCCGCTACCAGGTAACCTGCCAGCTCTTAGAACAAGCAAGGGTTGACTACCAGGTTGTCGATGGCAATGGCGACTATCCCTTGGGCCAGGTAATGAGCCTGGTGCTCTTCGGCGATTATGTCAGCTACTACCTGGCAATACTCTATCAGGTTGACCCTTCACCGGTAAAAGCGATAGACTTTCTCAAAGAGCGGCTAGCCTGGGATAAAGAGAAAAGGCAGTCTGCCGATTAGATTTTACAAGGTGGGAGAATGTACTATTTTGCCTACGCCTCAAACCTGAACCAGAAACAGATGCAAGAACGCTGTCAGGAGAGCAAGCCCAGGTTCACCGCCACACTGCATCACTATCGACTGGTCTTCGTCGGATGGTCCCGAACGTGGCGGGGGGGAGTGGCCACAATCCGATCGTTCAGAGGGGAAAAGGTCCGAGGCGGTATCTATAAAGTCAGCGAAGAGTGCTTGAAGCGGCTGGACAAATGCGAAGGCAGTGATTATCAACGGCTAAATGTCATCGTGAATAACGAGGATAATGAGCCGATAGAAGCGGTAACCTACATCAACAACCGCCAGGCCCAGGAAAGCACGCCCTCCGCCGAGTATCTAGCCGTCATCCGTCAGGGCTACAAGGACTGGAGGCTTATCTAGGCCGACAGAGAAAAAAATACCGGAAACAAACAGTCATAATCAAACAGTCAAAACAATTAAAACAATCATAAACACTGACCGATGATTCCGGCATTTCTTGTCATCTAAGCTGTGTCATAGACCTTATACACCTTAGCCCCATGTCTGCTCTTGCTTACTAACTTCGTCACCGGCTGTAAAACGAGTGTGGCTATCCTTCCCCGATAAAGCCTAGCGCTTGGTGTACTGAGGCGCTTTGCGAGCCCGTTTCAAGCCGACCTTCTTGCGCTCCTTGACTCGAGAGTCCCGCGTCAGCAGCCCCTCCTGACGCAGTAACAGCCTAAACCTTTCATCGGCTTTTACTAAAGCCCGGGCAATGCCGTGGGAAATAGCCCCGACCTGTCCTGATATGCCGCCACCCTCCACCTTAGCCACAACATTATATCTGCCGAGGCTTTCCGTAATGAGAAGCGGCTGCTGTATGGTACGCAGATGCTCAAGGCGGGGAAAACGCTCCTCATAGGGCAGATTATTTACGATAATAGTGCCCTCCCCCGGCATCAGCCTTACCCTGGCGATCGCCGTTTTACGTTTGCCAGTTCCATAAAAGTAAGCCTGTGTTTCCATTTGAACCATATCTCTTTTCAGGATGATAAAATCCTTACTCTTTATCCCCCTTCCTTGATATTAAGGAGAAGCGGTTATACCCGTAATGCCTCATTCCTCTCCTTTACCTTCAGCCTTAGCCAGCGCAGCCCCTGTCTGAGCCAGGTGAGGGTGCTTATCGCCGACGTATACCTTCAATTTTTTTATTATACTGGCGCCCAATCGATTATGCGGTAACATCCCCTTAACCGCATATTCAACTGCCCGGGTCGGATGAGTCTGCATCAGCTTTTCAAAGGTGACACTCTTCAATCCGCCGGGATATCCTGAGTGCCGATAATAGACCTTCTGCCTGGCCTTATCACCACTAACCCTGACCTTCTCAGCATTGAGAACAACCACAAAATCACCGACATCCAGATTACGACAAAACATTGGTTTGTGCTTACCCATCAGCAATTTAGCCACCTCGGTAGCTAGCCTACCCAAAATCTTGTCCGAGGCATCAAAAACATGCCACTCCCGCTTAATCTCAGAGACCTTGACGCTATAGGTTTTCATTATGCCTCTCCTCCGAAAGAGACCGGGTAATTTACCCGCATCAGGCACAGTCCGCAGGCCGGCGCCATCGGACCGGCCAGACCCGGCACCCTCGCCTCAATTATACTACAAAATTCGCTGGTACTCACTCTACCCAATCCAACCTTTATTAATAGTCCGATTGTATTACGCACCTGATGGGGTAAGAATGAATTAGCCACCATATTGAAAACGGCCAATTCCTCCTGCCTCTCCATCACCGCTCGATATACATGCCGCACCGTGCACTTCTTCTCCACACCAATACGACTGGCAAACGAAGCAAAGTCATGCTCACCAAGAAGAGCCTGACAGGCTTCATTGATAGCCTCAATATCCAAGTGCCCACCAACAAGGTGAGAAAAAACCCTCCAGATTGGAGACCGGGTCAAGCCGTTTAAGATATAGTAATTGTATTCCCGGCTAACAGCGTTACGCCGAACATCAAAAGAGTCTGCTACTCGATAGGCCGCTTTAACCGCGATATCCCTCGGTAAATAGTAGTTTATCCCTTTAACAAAGGTCTGCTCAGGGAGGATTGAATCAGTACGAAAACTGACCACCTGTCCGCGAGCATGAACCCCGGCATCAGTACGGCTGGCTGCTGCTATCCGGCACCTCTCCCCGGTCAGTCCCCGGATTGCCTGCTCTATCTCTCCCTGGATAGTAGCTGGTCCGGCCTGGAGCTGAGAACCGTGATAGCATCTACCATCATATTCTATTATTAAGACAACCCTGGTGACTGCCACCAACCTCGCAACCTTTTTACTCTACCAGTTCCAATCTAACCATAGCTGCGCCGTCACCTAATCTAGGACCTAACTTAACGATACGAGTATAACCCCCGCTACGCTCGGCATATCTAGAAGCAAGTTTATCAAATATCTTCTCAACCGTCTTGGCGTCGATAATAAATGATAATGCCTGACGGCGGGCATGAAGCCCCCCCTTCTTGCCCAGGGTAATAACTCTCTCAGCCAGGCCGTGCACCTCTTTAGCTTTAGCCTCCGTAGTAGTAATCTTCTCGTAGCCCAAGAGGTCGGTCACCAGGTTACGATACATTGCCCTTCTGTGCCCCGAATGCCTGCCTAGTTTTCTACCAGATAATCTATGTCTCACCTTCCACCCCTTCTTCCACTGGTGTGGTTGACTCTTCTGCTTGCGGTTTAAGAGAAAGCCCCAATTCCTCAAGGCGTTCCTCTATCTCCTCTCTAGACTTCTCCCCGAAATTCCTCAGCGCCAGTAACTCGCTCTCCCCTTTACCGATAATCTGCCCTACCGTCTCAATATTACCCCGTCTCAGGCAATTCATCGTGCGCACCGATAGCTTCAGGTTAGTCACCGGCATATTGAATAACTCTTCAGGGATAGACAGTCGGATGACATTCTCCTCTTCGTCCGCCCGAGAGACCTGGGCATAATCGGCAAAGGCGGTCAACTGCTCCACTAAAATCGCCGCACTCTGGGCGAGGGCTTCTACCGGTGATATTGTACCGTCCGTCCACACCTCTAGAGACAACCGTTCGCGACTGGTCACCTGGCCAACATGTGTCGGCTCAACGGTAAAGTTAACCTTTCGTACCGGAGTAAAGATAGCATCAATGGGAATCACTCCAATAGGCAGGTTATCACTAGAGGAAGCCAGCTGATAACCTTCACCTATTCCCACATCCAGTTCCACATAGAGTTTAGCTTCAGGCGAATCCAGAGTGGCCAGGTATAGTTCCGGATTGGCAATGCTAAGGTCAGTCGATTGCCTGATGTCCGAAGCGTAAACACGCCCCTCTCCTTCCGCCTCCAGTATCAATTTACCCGGCTGCCCGGAAAGGGGGATTAGCCTCAATTCTTTAACATTAAGGACAAGCTCGGTAACATCTTCCTTTACATAAGGAACACTAGAGAATTCGTGCTGAATTCCCTCAATCATAACCGCGGTTACCGCTGCCCCGGGGAGATAGCTGAGCAGCACTCTGCGCAGGGAATTCCCCAGGGTAACGCCAAAGCCCTTTTCCAGTGGCTCAGCCAGAAACTGGCCAAAATTGTCCTTACTCTCAACACAGGTAATCTTCGGTACCACTAGGCGAGACAAAATGCTCCCTCCTTATCGACTGACTTATCGCGAATAGAACTCAACTATGGTCTTCCCCTCAAATTTAGCCCCAATTTCATCAGGGGTAGGCAGTGACACCACCTGGCCAACCAGGTTCTGCTTGTCCAGGCTCAACCAGCCCGGTAGGAACTTGGCACCGATATTCTCGGCCACTTCCTTATAATATTCGGTTCTGGTGCTGCTCTCCCGCCAGGAAATACTATCGCCCTCCTTAACCAGGCAGGATGGTATATCGGTCTTACGTCCATTGAGCTTGATATGTCCATGACAGACTATCTGTCGAGCTTGAGCACGAGAGTCAGCGAAGCCTAACCGATAGACTATATTATCAAGCCGCCGCTCCAGCAGCACGACAAGGTTCTCTCCGGTGATGCCCTGCTGCCTTTCAGCCTGAGCAAAAAGCCTCCGGAACTGCCCCTCCATGATGCCGTAGGTATAACGGGCCTTTTGCTTTTCCCTTAATTGGACACCACGGTCAGAAACCCGCCGCCGCCGACCGCCGCTCTGCTGACCATGCTGACCGGGCGGTTTCGCTCGCCTATCAACAGCACACTTAGGGGTAAGGCACCGGCCCCCCTTAAGCATTAACTTTTCGCCACTACGACGACACAAACGACAGACTGCTTCAGTATATCTTGCCATTTCTTACCCTCTATACCCGCCTTCTTTTTGGAGGACGACAGCCATTATGCGGAACAGGAGTCACATCCCTAATACTGGTAATATAAAGGCCTGAACTCTGCAGAGAACGAATCGCCGCTTCGCGGCCGCTGCCTGGACCTTTAACATAAACCTCTACCTGACGTAAGCCATGTACCATGGCTTTCCGTGCCGCATCACGAGCCGCCACCTGGGCTGCATAAGGAGTACCTTTACGCGAGCCCTTAAACCCAGCCGTGCCTGAGCTTGCCCAGGCAATAACACTCCCCTCCGGGCCGGTGAGGGTAATTATGGTATTATTGAATGTCGACTGGATATAGGCCTTTCCCGCTGGAATAGACTTCTTTTCCCGCTTTCGGGCTCTGGTACGCTTCTTCTCTGCCATTCCTACCTCCTACTTGACTATATCAAACAAAACCGGCTACTTCTTGGTCATACCTCGTTTCTTACCTCTACCGGCCACCGTCTTCTTAGTGCCACGACGGGCACGAGCGTTGGTCCGCGTTCGCTGCCCCCTAACCGGCAGGTTATGCCGGTGCCTGAGGCCGCGGTAGCTGCCAATTTCAATGAGGCGCTTGATATTAAAGTTGACCTCTTTCCTGAGGTCACCCTCAACCTTATACTCCCGGTCAATGACCTCCCGGAGACGGTTGACCTCATCTTCAGTAAGACTATCTGCTCTGGTATCAGCACTAATACCTGTTTGCGCCAGAATCCTCCGGCTCAATTCAGAACCAATACCATAGATATACTGTAACGCTACCCATATTTGCTTGTTTTTTGGTATATCTACGCCGGCTATACGTGGCATTAAGACCCCTCCTTACTTCAATGGATGGTTTAGCCCTGCCTCTGCTTATGCCGGGGGTTGGGACAAATGACCCTGACCACCCCCCGCCGCTTAACCACCTTACACTTCTCACATCTAACTTTAACCGAAGCTCTGACTTTCATCACAAATTCCTTACTTACTGCTTCAAGCGATAGGTAATTCTACCTCGACCCAGGTCATAAGGAGAAAGCTCTACTATCACCTTATCACCCGGTAATACCCTGATATAATGCAACCTTATTTTACCCGAAATATGCGCCAGCACCTGATGCCCGTTAGATAACTCAACACGGAACGTGGCGTTAGGTAAAGGCTCCAACACCGTCCCTTCAACCTCAATAGCCTCTTTTTTAGGCATATACTACCCCTCTAGGCAACAGTCAGCACCTCCGCTTCAGCATCGGTAATGGCAATGGTGTGCTCGAAGTGTGCGGAAAGGCTGCCATCAGCCGTAGATACCGTCCAGTGGTCACTACCAAGCCGGGTACGCCAATCACCCATACTTACCATAGGCTCAAGGGCAAGGACCATTCCCTTTTTCAACACCGGCCCTGTTCCCTGCTGCCCGAAATTAGGTACCTGAGGCTCTTCGTGCATCTGGCGACCGATACCATGACCGGTATACTCCCGGATTACGGAATAGCCCCCTGACTCCGCACAGCGCTGAACAGCAGCGGAAATATCTCCCAGCCTCGCCCCGGCATAAGCCTTGGCGATACCAGCCTCCAGGGCATCCTCAGTAGTCTCAATAAGCCGTTTAGCCTCCGGTTTAACCTCACCGACACTCACCGTCACTGCCGCATCCCCCTGAAAGCCGTCATAAATTGAACCAAAGTCAAGGGATACAATGTCGCCTTCCTTTAAGACCCGCTCCCCCGGAATCCCATGCACTATCTCATCGTTTACCGATACACAGAGATTAGCCGGGAAACCGTGGTATCCCTTAAACGACGGCTTAGCTCCCAGTTTCTTTAACTCTCTACCGGCGATAACATCCAACTCTTTAGTCTCCATCCCCGGCCTTATTGCTCCGCTCAATATTTCCAGCACGATGGCTACTGCCTTGCCTGCCTGACGCATGGTCATAATCTCCCGCTCTGACCTAATCACAATACCCATTTCTCAGCGAACTCTCTCTAGAGCCGCGACAACCCTCTTACCAGCATCTTCTACACTTCCCTCCCCGTCTACCTCAACCAGCCTGCCTGTCCTGATATAATAATCAATGAGGGGAGCCGTCTCGGCAGAGTATACCTTAAGCCGCTTCTTCACTGTTTCAGCGGTATCATCAGGACGCTGATATAGCTCACCGCTACACCTATCACACCTTCCCTTAACCCGGGGAGGAGAATCTACCTCATGATATGGTACCTGGCAATTACGGCAAATCCAACGCCCGCCCAAGCGCCGCAGGAGCACCTCCGGAGAAACCTTGATATACACTACACCATCGATAGCTTTGGAGCTACCGGCTAAAGCCTTATCCAGCGCTTCAGCCTGCGGCAGATTCCTGGGGAAGCCATCCAGGACTACCCCGGACTCACAGTCCAAAGCCGCCAAACGCTCAAGCACCATCTCTGTTGTTATCTCGTCAGGAACCAGTGCCCCCTTCTCCATATAGGACCTGGCCTGCCTGCCTAACTCGGTATCCTGCTCCAGCGCCTGGCGGAAAAGGTCACCAGAAGCGATATGGACCAGATTCATGTTTTGAGCCAGATAAGCAGCCTGTGTCCCCTTGCCGGCACCAGGAGCACCTAGAAGAATAATATACACTATTTTCCCTTTTTCATAAAGACTTCTTCAAGCCCCAGCTAAACTGTCTATTTGATAAAACCCTCGTAGCGGCGCATAACCAGCTGTGCCTCAATCTGCTTCATGGTATCCAGAGCAACACCAACCACAATCAGCAGCCCCATACTGGACAACTGTATCACCTGAATACTGGTAGCCTCCCGGGCCAGGAACGGTACTATCGCCACTACCGCCAAGAACAGGGCACCGGCCCAAGTAATACGCTTAATAACCATATCAAGGTACTCTTTGGTATTCTTACCCGGTCTGATACCGGGGATAAACCCCCCCTGCCGCTGCAGTGTACCGGGTAGGTCCTGCTGCTGGAAAATCACCATGGTATAGAAGAAGGCAAAAGCCATCGTCAGCACAAAATAGAGCCCCCAATAAACCAGGCCAATCGGCAGCGCCGCATTTGGATTGAACAGGTTCTGAATAACGTTAGCAAAGTTGGGGTCAGCCCCGACGGGGGCGACGAAGTAACTGGCTATCATACCAGGGAAGATAACTATCGACATAGCAAAGATGAGCGGTATCATCCCGGCTGTATTTACCCGCAGGGGGATATGGGTTGAGCCCGATTGCCTATACATACGACCACCCTTAAAGACACTCTTGGCATACTGGACCGGGATACGGCGGTGCGCCTCGGTAAAGATGACGATTACCGCAATGACAATTAAAACGATAATGATATAACCAACGACGTTAGGTACACCGACGCCCTGGGCGGCAAAATAGCCCTGCTGCACCAACCCACCCAGGCCAGCCACGATACCACCAAAGATTATTATCGAGATGCCGTTACCGATACCATACTCTGTAATAAGCTCGCCCAACCAGACCATGAACATAGTACCCGCTATCAGTGACAGGACCATAGCCGCCATGGGCAGAGCGGCAGCACTACCAACCACCCCTTCCCGCTGGAGCAGGACTATCTGGCCATAACCGGAAACACCGGCCATCGGTATGGTCAACCAGTGGGTTATCTGATTAATCCTATTCCGACCCGTTTCCCCCTCCATAGACAGAGCATGTAAACGGGGGATAATCGGCGTGAGCAGCATCATAATAATTGAGGCAGTGATGTAGGGGTAGACTCCCATTGCGGCGACACTGAAATTCCTCATCGCACCACCGCTGAACATATCAAGCATGCCCAACATCGCATTGCGAGCAAATAGGTCCTGCATAGCGCCGGCGTCTACTCCGGGCAGAGGGATATGAGCCACAAAACGGCAAATCACCAGCATGCCAACGGTAAAGAGAATCCGCCGCCTCAAGTCAGGCAAACGGAAGGCATCAAGCATTGCCTGGAGCAGCCTTGGTCTGCTAGCCTGTCTCTGTCGCACGCACTACCTCCTCCACGGTACCGCCTGCTGCCTCAATCTTAGCTCTAGCAGCAGCAGAGAACTTATCTGCCTTTACCGAAAGAGGATAACTGATATCACCCCCCGCCAGAATCTTGACCGGGTGCCGCAGCGACTTTACCACCCCCGCGACAAGCAGCCTTTCCGGCGTTACCTCACTCCCCGCCTCAAAGAGGCTAAGTTTATCTAGATTAACAATGCTATATTCTACCCGGAAAATATTGGTGAAGCCGCGCTTCCGCGGCAAGCGCCGAATTAAAGGTAGCTGGCCACCTTCGAAACCGGGCTTCAGGCTGAAGCCGGAACGGGACTTCTGCCCTTTCGAGCCGCGCCCGGAATAGGTACCGTGGCCGCTACCGTTACCACGACCCACCCGTTTCCGTTTTTTCTTGGAACCAGGGGCTGGAGATAGTTCATTCTGCCTCACGAGTTTGTTTCCTCCACCTTAACCAGATGTCTTACTTTATTAATCATACCTCGGACTGTAGCGCTGTCAGTGTGAACAACGCTCTGATTTAGCCGACGCAAACCAAGAGCCCTTATAGTTTGCTTCTGATCCTTGCTGTAACCGATACCACTCTTGACCCAAACAACACACAGTCTAGCCACCAGTCACCGCCTCCTCCTCAACCCGGGCAACCGGCCGGCGCCTGGCCAACTCCA
>SDBS01004451.1_pt1 | contig 13711 bp, 10 predicted proteins | sample 2277091 | NCBI WGS metagenome assembly SDBS01 (sample SAMN10404972, study PRJNA504765) | marine sediment metagenome | isolation source: marine sediment core GS10_PC15, 163 cmbsf | place: Arctic Ocean: Southern Knipovich Ridge | collected 2010
GGTTAGCGGTAATACTTTTGAGACCGTTTGCAAGATTGACGGCATCTGCTCAATAGGGAAAAGAACACCACTGAGAAACATCATAGGAAACTGAAGGAGCCCAAGTACTAATTGTGCAGACTCTTGCTCTTTAGCGATAGCAGTTGCAACTATTCCCAGACCAAGGAAACTAATGGTTCCAAGAAGTAAGATCAAAAAAATTAAGAATGGATTTCCACGAATAGTGATTCCGAATATTAAAACTGCTATGGTTATGGTTATCCCTCCTTGTAATAAGTTTCTGATAGTATGGGCGATTGTTTTTCCTAAGATTATAGATGTGCGTGATATAGGACTCATAAGAACACCATCCAATGTCCCAGATTCTCGCTCACGAGCAAGAGCCGCACCAAGAGCGGTCAACCCCGACATCATAACATTCATGGCTATGAAGCCAGGAGCGACAAAATCAAAGGAGGAACCTTCCCCAGTTACAATGCTCTCCACATTAATCGAGATTGGGTTTACAACAAACTCTGAATTAAAATAAGGCATTCCGGTCTCAATCAATTGTTGAGAGAGTTGATCAGATGCGACGTTTATCATTCCATTGAAAAATTGTATTAAAGATTGTGCAATTGCGGGATTACTCGGATCAGTCACAATGATCATTTTAGCCTGGGTCTGATCTTGAATAGAACTGGAAAAGTTATGTGGAATAATTATCGCCGCTTTAATCTCTGCTGAAAATATTTTTTCTTCCGCTTGAGCTCTCGTCGTGACCTCTATTACTTGAATGGAATCCGAATTCGATGAAATATCCCTCACCATCTCCGCTATTTGCTCTCCATACATCCCATCGTCATCAATAATCATTCCGACAGGAACATTATTGAGTGCACTTGTTGAATCTTGAAAGATAAAGCCGAACATACCCATCATTAGTATAGGCATGATTAAGCTGAAAATGAGTGTAACCCTGTTTCGTCTAAATTCTGTCAGATCTTTCCGTGCAATGACAAGGGAATGTCTAACAATCTGAATAGGGCTCTTCATCTAAAACGTCTCCTAACCGATCCGAATCGACGGGGCATGACAAATCTTTTCTTCTTCGGTGCATCTCTCATCTTATTACCTGTGAGTTTAATGAATACGTCCTCTAACGTAGCTTCAGGTCCCACCTCAGTTTTAAGATTCTCTGGAGTATCTAGAGCTATAATTTTTCCATTATCAATAATACTAATCCTGTGGCTTAGTTGATCAGCCACTTCCATTTGATGTGTTGTCAGAATGATTGTGCACCCATCATGATTGAGCTTAGCGATTATTTCTCTTATGTTGCGGGCAGTTGCAGGATCGAGGCCAACTGTTGGTTCGTCGAGGAAAAGGATTTTTGGGTTATGAATTAATGCCCTCGCAAAATTCAGTCTCTGTCGCATTCCAGATGAAAAGCTACCGACTTTACTATTCCTCCAGTCCCAAAGGTCAATGACCTTTACTAACTCTTCACTGCGTTTATTCAATTCATGATCTGGTATATCGTAGAGTTTTCCGAAGAACTTGAGGTTCTCTAATACAGTTAACTGGTCATACATGATGAGTTTCTCAGTAACTACACCTATCTTCTTTCTGACTTCATCTGCTTCTCTAACTACATCATAACCCCCAACGGTCGCTTTTCCTTCAGTTGGTTGCATCAATGTACAGAGCATATTAATCGTTGTCGTTTTACCTGCACCATTTGGTCCAAGAAAACCAAAAATTTCTCCCTCCTTGACATTAAAGGAAACGTGATCAACTGCAGTGAAGTCTTTGAACGTTTTAGTTAATTCTTCTGCTTGAACCGCATTTACACCGCTCACGCTTTTACGTTGATTTACCAGTTTTTCTCTGGTCTCTTCAGTTATATTTTTTGTTAACCTTTGTTTTTCAACATCTTTTATTTGTTTCTCTGAGAGATAGTATTTCCCATTCATCTCCAAGAAGAGACCTGATTGTCCCAAACGTCCATTCATGAGACGTGTGAAGCGGGATGGGAGGCCCAATTCCTTAAGTGTCATTGCACTTTCAGGACTGACCGCGCCTTTTTCACGAAATACCTCTTTTATTTTCTGCAACCTTTCTCTGATCATACCTCGCCTTCTAAACATAATGTTCTACAACCATGGTGACGTTTTAGATAGACTTCATCAATATATTGCTACCAAACATATTTATGTTGGATATATAAATATTTCCTTAACATACTTTCACTGGGTGATAATGATGGAAAAAGTAGCTGAAGCATGGGGCGTAGAAATGCGAAGAGGACACACTAAACTTATAGTTCTCACCCTTCTCCGAACAGCCTCATTAACAGGATACGATATTATGAAAAAGATTAGGGAGAAAACTCTTGGTTTTTGGAGATTAACTCCCGGAGGAGTTTATCCTATTCTTCAGGGACTCGAAAAAAGGGGCTACATTAAAGGCACAAGGAAACCGGAAGATAGTCGCCGACGAAAGACCTACGAAATCACTGACGAAGGAAAGAAGCTGCTCGAGACCGCCTTACAAAAACAACAACAAATAGCAAAAACAATGCGCGATTTAATAAGTGATTACGCTCGAGACATATTACATATTGAGCTCCCTGATAATATTCCACCTTTCACATCAAACATGTTCTCTATTGTAAACTATTTGAAAGGAAAACCCATTGAAGACCAAGTAAGGATTCTAACAAAAACTCGGGAACGTATGCTCAAATTAATCAAGCGAATAGATGAAAGAATATTGCAGATGGACGTAGAAAATGCTAAAAAATAAATCAACCCCATTTTTTTACTTGTTCAACATTTTTAAGGAAAGATTAAAAGATTTGAGTAAACGCGAAACAAATTCATAAAACAATATCATATATAAACAAAACACTTGATTAACCTATTTCTTCTGAAAGAATCCCCCTTCTTTCACTCATTACGTTTTTATAATGTAATCTGTTGAATGTTAGCTTTTTTACAATCAACTTAGTAACGTGTTAATGTTGTTGAGACCCTTTAAGAACGTAATATGTGTTGCATAGAGGACTAAATCGCGTTACATTAAGGGACTGACTTATAAAAAATATACCTACTGATGATGGATACTTAATTTTGATTTAATTACAATGTTCTCGTGAAGCACTTAGGTTTTAACTTTCTAAAAATAATTTTTGGATCCAAAACAATAGATGTATTCAATTTATTTTCTTTGATAACAGATGAAGCATTATTTTTTCAATATTTTATTAATTTTCGTCATTAAGTGGTAACCTGGGTGTTATATTAAAAAAAACTGGGATTGTTTCACTTCCTTTTTACTATCTTTATGCATCTCGATGGTTGACTGATCAGATGAAAAAATTTGCCCTAGAGATCATTACTATAGTTATCGATTAGGTATTGTCACTGTGAATTATTAAGGATGATTTAGAATCCTTATTGGTTCCAAGCTTTTGGATGAGTCCTAGGTATGCTTAATCCTCCTCTGAGTAACAACCGTTGTAACTTGAATTCTAAAGAGTGTAAAATGATCAGAAACAATGCTTAAAATCGCCTTCGTCTCTGAGACCATTTATGGGTAATCCAAGTTGGAAAAACCCTGTTAGATACTCATTCGCTTATGGAGGGAAAGATAGTGTACCGTATCCTGTGGACCGTGAAGTCATGGACGATTCTGTTAGATTTCTGAAAGATGATGTTGAACATTCAAAGTTGGGAAACAAGGTGAAATTCACTGTTTTAAAAAAGCTATAGGACTTTAACAGGGCGTAGAGTGAGTTTGTATGTGACATCTAAGGCTATGAATGTTTGTGATGAAAAAAAATTCCTATTGATAAGCAGGCTGAATACTTATTTAACATTGAGTAAATCTAGCATTTTTCGGATATCTGTTGTCGGTATTTTACAGGCATAGTTCAAACAGATATATGCAGTGGCTTTTCCATTGATTCCTTTCATAAATTGAGTAAACGTGGCAAGATTAACTATTTCAGGTGTTTCTTCTTCGGTTGGACGAAGAATCACGACCTTGTTCGGTATAAATTCCTTCCAGATGTTTTTCAACATCTCTTCAGTATCCTTTGCACTTGAGTTTCCTGCAATAATCACCTCATAGGACGGGCCTATCTTAAAAAATACACTGATCATAAGGAAGGTATGTGCTGATGGTGCTTGTTCAACATTTACTCCAAAGACACGTCCAATTTCTGCTGCTTTTTTTTCTAAATTAGAATTGGCGATTAATCGTCCTAAGCGGAGTAAGTTTAATGATGCAACTGAGTTCCCCGATGGAATAGCTCCATCGTAAATCTTTTTTCGGCGTCCAAGTAACTCTTCTCCATCATCAGCTGTAAAAAAGAATCCTCCATTATTCTTGTCCCAAAAATGTTCTATTAAATCATCATTCAAGTTAAGAGCCATCTGAAGATACTTCACTTCAAAGGTTGTTTGATATAATTCTATCAATCCCCAAATAAGGAATGCATAATCATCTATAAAAGCGGGGATTGCGGCTTGGTTATCTCTGTATCGATGAAGCAATCGTCCGTTGGAGGTGCGTAATTCTTTAAAGATGAACTCTACTGTTCTTTTGGCAGCTTTAACATATTTGGGTTCATTAAAGACTCTTGCTCCCTTAGCAAGTGCAGCAATCATGAGTCCATTCCAATCAGTTAAAATTTTATCATCTTTGAATGGATGGACTCGTTTCTTCCGGTAAGTAAACAGATTCTGTAGTGCAGTTGATAGAGTTGTTTTAAATTCATGTTCAGAACCGTATAGTTCAGGAATAGGTTTTTTCTTCACTGTTTTCAGATGTAAAATGTTTGCTCCAGTTCTCTTTTTAGTTTCTTGTTTAATGAAATTACCATTTTTTTTAATGTTGAAAACCTTTAAGATAAACTCTGCCTGTTCAATTTTGAGTGCATCTCGGATTTCATCTTCGGTCCAAATATAAAACTTTCCTTCTTCACCTTCGCTATCTGCATCCTCTGCAGAGAAAAAGCCACCTTCTGGTGCGGTCATGTCTCGTAATATATATGTAAAAATTTCTTGTACTGTCTTTCTATATTCTTCTTTTCCTGTTGCTTGATAAGCCTCTGTATAAGTCATAGCTAACATTGCTTGGTCATATAACATCTTTTCAAAGTGTGGTACGAGCCATTGAGAATCTGTAGAATAACGGTGAAAGCCGAACCCCACATGATCATAAATACCTCCATTTCGCATGGCTTGAAGTGTTTTTTCGATAATTTCCAGAGCTTTTTTATCATCTGTATGTTTCCAGTAACGCAGTATGAATAGGAGGTCCTGCGCTATTGGAAACTTTGGAGCGTCCCCAAACCCTCCATACTGTTGATCAAAACGTTTAGTAAGTTGTTTATAAGCTAGATTTATAGTATTTTCGTCTAGTTCTTTATCAGAAGGCATCTGCATTGTTTGTTGGATGGCTGTACTAATTTCATCAGCTGATCTTAAGATTTTATCTCGTTGTGTTTCCCAAATCTCCTTTATATGTGGGATCAACTCTAACATCCCGATCTGTCCAAACTGGCTCACTTTTGGGATGTAAGTCGCTGTAAAGAACGGTTTCTTATCAGGTGTCAAGATGATGTTAAGTGGCCATCCACCACTACCTGTCATCATTTGAGAAACTGCCATGTATAGGTTATCGATATCTGCTCGTTCTTCGCGATCTACTTTTATGGATACAAAAACTTCATTCATTAATTTAGCAACTTCAATATCCTCAAAAGACTCTTTTTTCATTACATGACACCAATGACAAGACGAGTATCCAATAGACAGAAAAATTGGTTTTTTTTCCTTACATGCCTTGTCAAATGCTTCAGGTCCCCATGGATACCAATCCACTGGATTATCTGCATGTTGAAGAAGATACGGGCTCTTCTCATCCTTTAATCTGTTCAATTGATTCTCACGTCTCTACTTCAGATTCAAATTTCATACTTCCACCATTTTCTTCGATCATAAATATTATTAATGTCTGCAATTCAATAAATGTCTATCACTAAAATTGAAAGCTATAAATTTATTTTAAAATTAAAATACTTCCCTATAACTTTTGATAATTGTCTATGAGTTAGAAAAAAGTAACTCATTCAAAAAAGAGCAAAATAATTCAAATTACTATCTACTACTTTTTCTTTAGGAGAAAACAGGATTGAACTGGACTAGTTTAGTAGGCACTATTATAGTTCTAGGGATTATACTTTTCAGACTTTTCATGTTAAGGGATTTTCTTATTTATTACTTAAAAAAAATATTTGGAAAAGAATAATCGTCTCTTGAAACAAAAATATATTGGTTATAATGCTTTATTTTACGTTTCTTTTTTTTCGGATCTTTTTCTCACTATTTGTAGTTTGTTAAAGTTCTCGATCTTTCAACTTTAATAAAATAAGATAAAGCCAAAGATGCTTCATTATGTAAAAAGAAACTTAATGTTTGAGTGTGTGCTTTCCAAGATGTGACAAAGCTTTCATAAGGGATATATTCTGTTAAAAAAATTAGTAACTTTCTTTTCTAAAATATCAGAATATTTTTCAGAAAGCTTCTTTACTTCTTCATATCATTTTATTTTCGACTAAACCATATCTCCTATTCAGAAACCGTTAAGATATCAATCTAAAATTAGATTCTAAAAATATATACCCTTAAGACTGGAAGTATCATCCAATCGAAGTAGAACTAGACTTATGTTCAAATTTATACGATAAAAAATTTATGTGTAATGTAAGTCAAGTTTATTTATTCTCTAATCAGACTTATGTCTCCATCGTAGTTATTTATCGTGACTTTCACTATTCTTTTACTATCACCATAGTTTTCAAGATTTTTAACAGCAAACTCCTCAGTTAATAACCCCGTATAGGAATTATAAGTTATTCTATTTATCCATCCTTTCTCAATGATCTGTGTATTGTTTGAGAATAAGTAGGTCACTGTCATACCGGGATTTTCTCCACTTTTAGTCTCAATAAAGACTAAGTGTAAGGTGATATCGCTGACTGGAACATGATAATCTAGAAGAAACTCTGAAATATTCGCCACCCAAGGTTGGCTTTGATGAGTTATACTCCATTCAACAATCTGTTCAGCTGTCTCTAATTCCAGTCGATTTTCAGGAAACGGTACCGTCTTATTGTAATTTTTCTCGATGTCTTCAATATTAAATCTCTTGGTTGGTGTAGATCTTATTTGGCTTAAAGCTATTTTACTAGCCGCTTCTAAAACTGCGAACGGATTATTATCAAAAGCATCTCCCAAGATCGCATATTGATTCACTAAATAAAGACCTATACTAACTCCGACAGAAAAAAATACACCTACTGTGATTAAGATAACTACTAAAATCTTGTTTCTAGGTTTCATGTTTATGCATCTTTCTTAAAACTAAGACATTGATAGATAAACTATTACATACTTTAGATCACGTTGTTTTATGAGAAGCATAATGTACTGAATTCTTTAACGAATTCCCATCACTTGCAAGGTGTAAATTTCCTGTTCATTAATACTTCTCTTATTCACCATAATTCAATTAGAATAACCAACTTTGATAAAAATAAGGTTAAAACTGGTTAGTTGAACTTCTTTACGATTTTCGATCAAAGAATATGTTCTTTCCCTTGATGGATAGAGGTATTCCTTGGATTTCGTCTGCTTTCATTAATCCCATTTTTTTAGCAGCTTGACCAACACTATACATAATTCTATTATCTACATTTAATTCACTTGCGACTTTCACAGCAGATCCTAAAGCTATACCTAAATCTAACAATTTCGCTTCGAAATTTATCCATTCTTCCTTTGGCTTTCCGAAATCAACACCGAGTAATACCACTACTCCTGATTGCTTTACATTTTTTGAATCTCTAACTCTTCCAATCTTCTCCATCATGTTTGCCAATTTATCCTTCTCATCTCCGATAACAATAGCTGCTTTGATTTTGTCTTCTCCTCTTGCCTTTGGAGCAGTTCTCGCAGCAGCAACCATCAGTTTCGCTACATTTAAAATAGTTTCATCTTCTAAATCTTCAGAATTTATAATCATCTTTCCACCTAAAATTAACTTTGACTTTAAAAAAAGTTTCAAACTACTGATAAACTTTTCAAAAGATGTTTGGTTAATTATATATTCTTCACTTTATCTTCTGAGTACTTTCTTCAACTCTTCCACTGTAAGAGTGTTACAGACATCTTCTGGTCTCAACCATCCGCGCCTTGCAACTGCAACTCCAAGCTCTATGAATCCTAACTGATCAATTTTATGCGCGTCACTTCCAATGGTCAACTTTACATTTGAATCCTTCGCATTTTGAGAGTGGATGTCAGATAAATCTAACCGGTTTGGGAAAGCGTTTATCTCCATAAAGACTCCTTGTTCTGCTGCAGCGTCAAAGATTTTTGGTAAATCCACCTGATAGGGCTCCCTCCTATTAATAAGTCTCCCAGTCGGATGTCCAATCACATTTACATACTCGTTGTGGATAGCGGTAAGTAATCTATCCGTCACTTGTTCCTTTGACTGTTTGAAGCCTGAATGGATACTAGCTATAACTATGTCCATTTCATTTAATATTTGATCTTCGACATCTAAGCTTCCATCAGTTTTAATATTCACTTCAACTCCTTGCAGAACTGTGAACTCTTCAATCTCACTGTTAATATTCCGAACTTTCTCCAATTGTCTTAGCAGGTCTTCCCCTGATAAGCCATGAGCGACTCTCAAGGTTTCAGAATGATCACAAACCGCAATATACTCTAATCCCAGTCTCTTGGCTCCTATTACCATCTCCTGGATAGTGTTAAAACCATCGCTCCACTTTGTATGTACATGGAGGTCACCTCTCATTTCATTGTATCTAACTAACCGAGGAAGTTTCTTCTCTAACGCTTTCTTGATTTCACCTCTGTTCTCCCGAAGTTCAGGTTCAACGTAATCTAATTCTAAAGCGTTGTAGATTGATTTTTCATTCTCTCCAGCAAGAATTCTTCCGGATTTCTTATCTTGGAGGTCATATTCACTTAACTTCCACCCCTTCTTAAGGGCCAGTTCTCTCAACTTGATATTATGCTCTTTGGAGCCTGTGAAATATTGGAGCGCTGCTCCAAAACTTCTATCTTCAACAACTCTAAGGTCCACTTTAAAATCGTTTGACAGGAAAACCGTACTCTTAGTCTCCCCCTGAACCATGACGCGGTTGACTTGGGGGAGAGTGACGAAATACTCCATAACCTTTAATGCTTCTTCTGATGTCACGAGGATGTCTACGTCACCTATCGTTTCCTTCCTCCTCCTGATAGAACCTGCAAGGCTCACCCTCTTTACAGCAGAGCACATCTCCAACATCTCCCTCACTTTAACAGCTATTGGCAGTGCATATCCTAAAAGAATCCGTTCTTGTCCACGCCTGAACATTGCGATTCCTCGGAGAATATTCCTTTCAGTTTTCTCTCCGAATCCTTTAAAATCTTTAAGCTTTCCCTTTTTAACAGCAACTTCAAGTTTATCAATACTGTCAATATTTAGCTTCCTATGAAGGATCAATGCTTTTTTAGGACCAATGCCCTCAATCTCCATGAGACTGAGTAACCCTTTAGGGAATTCCCTCCGTAATCTTTTCAGATACTTTAACTTCTCGGTATCTAAGAGTTCTTGGATTTTAGCCGCAATGTTAAAGCCTACGCCTGGAATCTTTTCAAGTTCACCTCTATTACTGATGTCAAGCAGAGTTTCTGGCAAAGTTTCAATTGTCTGCGCTGCTCTCCTGTAAGCTCTAGACCTAAATTTATGTCCCTTAATCTCTAAGAGGTTAGCGATCTCATAGAAGATTTGAGTAATTTCCAAATTGTTCAAATAATCTCCTATAAAAAGATGAGCATATTCATACCTATAATCTTTATAATTCGAAAATATTTCCACTCATTTCTTTAAACAGATCAATAGCGTATGTTCTCACAACTATCGAAGAAGAGATTGAGTTGAATATCCAAGGTTTAAAAACATTTTAACCTAGACGTATATTTGTTTAACAAAAGACATATCTTATAAAAACTTTAGGCGTTTCATACGCGTAATTGCAATGCGTCCCATTGCTACTATCCAGATAACAGCTAATGTCCAAATAATTGCGATAAACCAAGGATTGATATGTATCATAAAGCGTTCTAGTAATATTACAATAATCCAGATGTTTGCGTATTCAACAATATAGCGGTATCTCCCCGGATTAATAAAAATGTAAAGAGAAAAATTGAGCAGTATCAGTGGGATAGTGAGATAAAGACCTAAAAGAAAACAAAATATGAGGCTAAAAGCATAAAAGATTACTAACGAAGTGCGTTTTACGGCTAAAGCTGTTTTAAAGCCTAAGTACTGAACTGTATTATTGGAATTAGTTTTTTTATCCACATCAAAATCACGTAATTGATTACTTATTTGGCTAACTAAACTTACGAGTAGGATTATCCCCAGTGTTCCGTACATAAAGGGATTCACCACTGCCACATTTATCCCAAAAAAATAGAAATAACCCGCAAAAATAATGATTCCTTTCCAAAGAAAGACAAAGATCCAATCCCAGTAAAGACGGTCACGTAATTTGATAGGGGGTGCGGAATAAGAAAAAGCAAGAATGTTAAGAAGTACGATGAATAAAAGAATTGGATACGAAACAATTACGCCAAAAAAGAGACTTAGCCCTAAACTTGTATATAACATCACTTTTCCTAGTAACTTCGTTTTTGGGGAACAAAAAATATTTCTCACTTTTTTTTCGTCATCTTTGTGATCAGAAAGAGCATCAAAGAAATCGTTAACCACAAATCCAAATACATTGGAAAAAAAGAAGCCTAAAATTAAGGCAATATATCCCAAATTTAATCCTATTAGATTATTACTGAAAAAGCCTCCTAATAATAAAGTTGAAGAGACGAGTGCATAATTCAGACGTAGTTTAAACATTAATTGGATTATAGATCGTCCATAAAACTGCGGGAGAGTATATCTTGAATGCGTCATTAGTATAGCCTTTTCAACACTTTTTCTGTGCTGTATTAATATTCAAATTGACAAGTTTACAATGAAAAACATATTACTGTTTAGATCGAATATAAGCCTTTACTTGTATAAAGGATAATCTTGCTTTTAGGTTTTAATAAATGAGATTATCTAATCTTTTATTACTTTGATAACGATTTTTAGTTTCAATTTAATGACCATCTTTTCAAGGAAAGGTGAAATTTAATCTCTTATTTTCCACTTGTAACTGTGAATTCGATGATCCCGAAATATTTATCTCCATTTTTCGCTTCAGACATCTTTAATTCTTTTTTATGATTAGATTTCCATTTAACGAGAGAATACATGTCATCCACGAATAATTTTATGGACGTATTTGTTAGCAAGTTCTCTCCGACTAAACCTTGGACGAATTTATGGAGAAAACTTGTACTGCTGTCCCATCCTATTCGCGTATTTACTGGAAATTTGAATGATTGAGTTGTAGGAAGCGTGGTCGTGTAATTGAACATTCTTTTTGAAGAATAATAAAATGGGTATTTACTAATATGCGGTCCAAGGAATCCATAGGTTGCCCATGTAAGCATTCTTGGTTTAAGTGAGTACCATTTTGAAAACGCAGGTGCTATTTTGAATCTTTGCCATTGTATTAAGAAGGAGAATTGGTTGGTATTAATCGTCCACAATTTTTCTTTACTCTTAGTAAATACGACTTGAATAGTGGTTGCGCGATAAGAATCTACTTTACCTTTTAAAATATGTTTATGAATGAAAAGTAATCCTTCCAATTCCACATTTGTGTATTTGTCTGGAAAGAGTGGACCATAGGGGTAAAATCGTATTTTTTGGGTTCGACTAATCTTTTTTGATCTAATCTTCAGTTTTTGAGTACCAGAGGAAATGTTTACTTGTTGAAAGCTAACTATTGTTCTATTTATAAAATCTAATGGTCCTGTTAAAGATGGGTTCCCTAAAGATTCATGATAATCGTGCAATATCGATTTGAATTTACTCTTAAGACTTTCATTTAATTTCATAATAATGAACCCAAAATAATTTTGATATCATTATCTAAGCTAAATATTACATTTCTTTTCATAATATTCTATATACATAGTACTAACTATTTTAGATTGATTAGTGAAAAGATAAGAAATTACATAAACCAGCGAAAGAAAAATTCGATGATATAACTAATGAGGAAGAATAGACGAGGGCGTGTTAAGGTTTAAGAAATTAAGATGAAGTGAAGGCTGGAAGGAGGATAGGTATGTAATTCCTCCTTTTTTCTTAACAACAATTTTTTTTACTATATTGTGTACTTCTCAATTATGTTCTTCTTCAATTCTACGCCTATACCCGGTTCTTCAGGTATTTTTATCATACCTTCCCTATCGATTTCTAGTGGGTTTTTGAGAAGAGTTTTACATAATGCAAAATCGGTTGTATCGAACTCCAACCATTGACAAATGGGGGTACATGCCATGACTTGTAGAGTTGCTGCTAATCCAACACCTGTAGCAAAATGATGTGGTGTACATATTACTTCAAATGCTTCCGCCATGGCGCATATCTTCTTTGTTTCAGTGATTCCTCCACATCTAATAACGTCTGGCATAGCGAAGTCTACAGCATTCTTGAGGAATAATTCTTTGAATCCCCATTTCGTGTACTCATTTTCTCCAGTTGCAATAGGAATATCAAGTTTTCTTTTTAAATATGCATATCCATCGATATCATACGGTGATAGAGGCTCTTCATACCAGAAAACGTCATATTTCTCAAGCATCCGTCCCACTTTTAATGCATCTACTCGTGAATAACCACAATTCATATCAACCATTAGAATCAGGTCTCCAATGCTTTCCCTCATCATTTTCACTCTTTTCTCATCTTCTTTTAATCCTCGTCCAAGGTGGGTTTTCATAGCCGAGAATCCAAGGGAAGCATATTTTCTAGCCATTATAGCCATATTCTCTGGTGTATCCCAGAACAGATCACTGGCGTAGGCTTTTACTTTACCATCTCCATGAGCGTCCCCCCCGAGAAGTTTGTATACTGGTACATCATAGTGCTTTCCTGCTATGTCCCAAAGAGCCACATCAACTCCGCTGACTGCTGAAACATATCGACCTTTCTGATCCCAGTAAACAGAATCCATCATCATCTTGCGCCAAAGTCTTTCAATATCCAGAGGATTTTGACCTATCAATAATGACTTTAATTTATGTTCAACTATACTCTTGAGAAGATAAGGTTCTGGCACATAGCCTTCTCCGATACCTTGAATCCCTTCATCAGTTTGGATAATAACTAAACCAGCTCCTCGAAAATTAATTTCTCTACCTTTGGAAAATCCAAGGGACTTTTGTAGTGGAACGCCAAGAACAATGACTTCAATATCTGTGATTATCATATCGACACCACTAAAATACAATTCATCAATGCCGCATCTATATTAGCCTTTATTTTTGAATGCCCACTAATTAATGAAAACCTTTCAGTCTTCATTTTGAAGGGTTAAATAGTTCCTTATAAGCTAGGAATGTTTCCTCTCTTAGGATTTATTGTTACAGCTTCTTTTAGGGATAAAGCTAAGGATTTAAAGGCTGCTTCAACTTTATGATGATCATTGTCGCCATATTGAACCCAGATGTGCATGTTG
>SDBS01004452.1_pt1 | contig 13711 bp, 14 predicted proteins | sample 2277091 | NCBI WGS metagenome assembly SDBS01 (sample SAMN10404972, study PRJNA504765) | marine sediment metagenome | isolation source: marine sediment core GS10_PC15, 163 cmbsf | place: Arctic Ocean: Southern Knipovich Ridge | collected 2010
TTATTCAGAACTTTTTAAAAAAGCAGAAACCGCTTTTTCAATTCTTTCATGCATATTTTCACTGTCTGGTCTCTGAAATTTATTCCCTGTAATGCTTTCGAACAACTCAATATACCGGTCAGAAATACTGTTGACCAGTTCTTCTCCCATTTCAGGAACTGTTTGCCCCTCTTTCCCCTGGAATCCCTTTTCCATCAGCCATTCGCGAACAAACTCTTTCGACAATTGCTTCTGTGGCAGATTTTTTTCCTGTTTCTCCTCGTAAGTATCCAGGTAAAAATACCGGGAAGAATCAGGTGTATGGATTTCATCAATTAAAAATATCTTTCCATCCTTTTTACCAAACTCATATTTTGTATCCACAAGAATGAGTCCCATCTTCTCAGCAATTCTTGTACCGCGTTCAAACAATCTATAGGTATATTCTTCCAATTTCTCATAATCCTCCTTCTGCACAAGACCCTGGGAAAGAATTTCCTCCTTTGAAATATCCTCATCATGTCCAACATCTGCTTTAGTAGTAGGAGTAAGAATTGGCTTTGGAAATCTTTGATGTTCTTTCATGTTTTCAGGAAGCGAAATACCACAAATCTCACGGTGCCCGGATTTATAATGCCTCCATGCATGTCCGGTCAGGTAACCACGAATCACCATTTCTACCTTAAATGGTTCCATATAATAACCAACTGTCACATTCGGATCCGGGCAGGCCAGTTTCCAATTGGGAACAATATCATGGCTTGCATCAAGGAATTTTTCAGCAATCTGATTCAAAACCTGTCCCTTATAAGGAATTCCTTTTGGCAAAACTATATCAAACGCAGAAATCCTGTCTGTAGCTACCATGACCAGGTAATCTCCCACATGATAAACATCCCGTACTTTACCTATGTATTTATTTTTTAAACCAGGAAAATTAAAATTCGTTTTAACAATTGCGAAACTCATAAATAACAACTTTTTATTCGATAAATACTATCTCGAAATTATAATAAAATCTTACTAATCACCCTGCTCATCATCATTCTCTGAATGATTATTTTCATTAACTCCGGAAGGATTCTCAATATTTTCATAGGCGCGTACAATATCTTTCACGAGTTTATGCCTCACAATGTCTCGTTCATCAAACATAATAATTGAAATTCCATCAATTCCCTTCAGTAGCTTGATCGCAAGAATCAAACCTGAATCATCTTTCCGTGGAAGATCAATTTGTGTAATATCTCCGGTGATAATAACCTTTGAATTTACCCCCATGCGTGTTAAAAACATCTTCATTTGATTACTGGTAGCATTTTGAGCTTCATCCATAACCACGAAAGCATTCTCCAGAGTCCTGCCACGCATAAAAGCGATTGGAGCAATCTGAATAGTCTGGTCCTCAATATAATTCTCTAATTTCCTGGAAGGAATCATATCTCTTAAGGCATCATATAGTGGTTGGAGATAGGGATCCAGCTTCTCCCTGACATCCCCCGGCAGAAAACCAAGATGTTCACCCGCTTCAACAGCCGGCCTGGTCAGGATTATTCTTCTCACCTCCCTGTTCTTCAGGGCTTTTACTGCCAGTGCTATGGTAGTATAGGTCTTGCCGGTACCCGCAGGTCCTACGGCCAGAATAATATCATTATCTTTCGAATCATGAACGAGTATTTTCTGATTCACAGTACGGGCTCTTATCGGTTTTCCACTATTCCCGTATACCAGAACTTCGTTCTTCCCATTACTGCCAACCATAAGTTCATGGGAATTGTCTTCCAGTAATAGAGATAAATCCTCTTCCGTGAGTTCATTATGAGTGCTGATAAAATCAATAATTTCATTGATTTTGTCCTCAAATTCCATAATCTTTGTCTCCTCACCAATAACTTTAAACTCATGCCCCCTGGCAATAATTTTAACCTGGGTAAATACATCACTAATCTTATTCAAATGCTTGTTATGAACCCCGTATAAAGTTTTTGGGTCAATTCCTTCAAGAGATATTTGTTTTTCAATCAAGGTTGATTAATATTAATTACTTTTGTCCTTTTACAAAGTTAATCTCATTTTGTTAAGGTTTGTATAAATTTTTTGAAGAATTTTGTTTAAATGCCTGTAATCACTTTAACTTCTGACTGGAATCGAGATGATTTTTACCTGGCTGCTGTCAAAGGAGAAATTATTCAAAACTGTCCAAATGCCAGTATAATTGACATTTCCCATCAGGTGCAAGCCTTCAATATTGCCCAGGCGGCATTCAGGATAAAAAATTCTTATTCTAACTTTCCAAAAGGAACAGTTCATATTATTGCAGTAAATTCAAACTCTGAAAAGAAACCAAGACTATTGGTTTTTAAGGTAAAAGGTCAATTTTTTATTAGCTATGATAGTGGAATTTACAGTTTGATCTTTAAGGAAGATCCGGATGAAGTAATTGAACTGAAATACCCTGATACCAGTCCTTCCACCTTTCCCGAACTCCACATTTTTGCACCTGCAGCCTGTAAAATTGCCAAAACCGGAAAGATTTCAAGCCTTGGGGAAAAAACAAAGAAATTTAAAAAAACCGTACCTCTTAGAGCGACTATCGATGATTCTGCAATAACTGGCAGTGTTATCTATATCGACTCCTATAAAAATGCAATTACCAATATAAGTCGCAACTTATTCGAAAGAGTTGGTCAAAATCGTGATTTTGAAATCTTGATACAAAGCAACCACTATAAGATTTCAAAGATCAACTCTAACTATAATGAAACAAGCATGGGGGAGATCCTGGTCATTTTTAATTCAATAAACTTACTGGAGATTGCTATCAATCAGGGAAATGCCGCTGATTTACTGGGACTGGAAACAAGTTCAAGCATACGTATCGTATTCAAGAATAAATAAAACATATCTTATATGAAGGGGAAAGGCAAAAAAGACCCGCTTAGAGAATTTGGTCGTTTACTAAAAATAATGGATGAACTAAGACATGGTTGTCCATGGGACCGGGAGCAGACTATGGAAAGCCTTAGAAAACTCACAATTGAAGAGACCTATGAACTTGGAGATTCAATCCTGAAAAAAGATATGAAGGAGATTAAAGGAGAACTTGGAGATTTGCTCTTACATATTGTATTTTATGCTAAAATTGCCTCTGAATCAAATTCTTTTAAAATGGTTGATGTCATTGAGGGAATCTGTGATAAACTGATCTACAGACACCCACATATCTATGGGGATGTAGTTGTTAGAAACGCAAACGATGTGAAAGAGAATTGGGAAGAATTGAAACTTAAGGAAGGCAGAAAGGGTGTTCTTTCAGGCGTTCCACTTTCACTTCCAGCGCTTGTTAAAGCAAACAGAATTCAGGAAAAAGTGCATGGAGTGGGATTTGACTGGAAAGAAAAACATGAGATCTGGGAAAAAATTGAGGAAGAGACCATAGAGCTAAAGGCTGCCATGAAAAATTTATCAGAAAGTAAAAATCAAAAAAAGTTAGAAGCAGTTGAGGAAGAGTTTGGAGATCTGTTTTTTTCACTTATCAATGCAGCCAGGTTGTATGAGATTGATCCGGAAAACTCCCTTGAAAGAACCAATATAAAATTCATTAAAAGATTTAATTTCATTGAGGAACAAGCAGCAAAAACGGGAAAAACAATCAAAGATTTAAATCTGGAAGAAATGAACATACTCTGGGATAAAGCGAAAAAGGAAATTAATACCTTATAGTCTGGTAAACAGCACATAAGAAAATAAGGATAGAGGGAGTTATAAAAATTAGAATAGTGGGAATATTTTGCCAAGAAGTGGCTAAATTTGAATAACCGTCCCGGGTGAGTCCACTGTTCTGTGTAATCAGCTATAATATTTACTTTATTCTTTAAGGCAATTTCGAAAGTTCATCTGCAACAAATTCAATAAGCTCCCTGACGTAGCCAGGTGAAAAATCAAAGGAAATTCCTGCTGTTTTGTATATCTCAGGAATCGGAACTGAATACCCAAGGGATAATGCTTTTTCATAATTTGCCAGGGCTTTCTCAGGGTTCTCTTTATACTTTTTCCAGATAGCAATAGCACCCAACTGGGCCATTCCATATTCAATATAATAAAATGGCAGCTCGTAAATATGAAGTTGTTTTTGCCACATCAATGAAATGTGCTTATCCAACTCACTCCAGTCAATAATTTTACTGCCAAACTCATTCATTACTTCTAACCATGCCCGGTTTCTTTCCTCAGCTGAATGATCAGGATTTGTATATAGCCAGTGCTGGAATTTATCAACGGAGGCAATCCATGGCAATACCTGGATTATTCCTTCCAGTTGACTTCGTTTTGCACGAAGCAGTTCGGCTTCCGAGTTAAAAAACAGATGCCACTGGTCCATTGAAATCAGTTCCATAGACATAGACGCCAGCTCTGCAACTTCAGCCGGCAACTCCTTATATTCAAGCAGATCCTGTTTTGAACTTAAAAAACTATGAATTGCATGGCCTCCCTCATGGAACATTGTTTCAAGATCCCTGAGGTTTCCGGTAGCATTCATATAGATAAAAGGAATATTGCTTTCGTACAATGGATAATTAAACCCACCCGGAGCTTTGCCAATGCGAGATTCCAGGTCCAGAAATCCTCCCTCATTCATCAGGGCAATATTTTTCCCGTATCCGGGTCTGATTTCCCTGAAACTCTGAATGGTTTTTGAAACAAACTCATCAATTTCCTTAAAGCTCTTCAATGGTGGCAGTAAGTCCGTATCCACATCCAAATCCCATGGCCTAAGGCTATCAAGAGATAATTTCATCTTTCTCCTCTCCAAAATCTTATCTACTAAAGGACAAATTTCAACTCGTATTGATTCATGGAACTGCTGAACATCCTTCACATTATAGTCAAATCGTCCAAGATCAGCCCATTTATAATCACGGAAATTATCGAACCCTGCATTCCTGGCTATTTGTTGTCGCTTCTTAATCAGGGAACCTAATAAATCCTGTAAGCGTTCAGCATCCTGATGCCTTCTTTCATTTATCTTCCGGTAATATTCTTCACGAATACTCCTTTTCGGATCTTTTATGAAATTAGCGGCTTCCTGCAGAGTAATATCTTTCCCCTGATGAGGAATAGACATTTCAGAAGAAATTTTACCGTACTCCTGCTCCTCAACCTGTAGTTTCGAAATAAGGGGAATATTCTCTTCCCTGAATAATTCCATTCGTTTTGTCAAGGCACGTATAAATACCTTATACTTCCCTGTCATAAGCTTTTTCTTTACAGGAGTATTTTGGAATTTATGATCCAGGAGATTTGAATATCTTGAGATCCCGGGTTCAATATTGCTGATAAATTCTGTATATTTCTCAGCCAGATCATTGTCCGATGTATCGCAATTCATATGGATATACCTCCAGGCAAGATCCTCCTCCAGAACTGAAAGAAGTTCACTCCTGTTTTTAAGCCACTTTTCCAGCTCCACTACAGTTCGAATTTCCCGGGAATGCAGCTCTTCAAAATAGGACTTTACCGATTCCCATGATTCTATTTCCTGACTTACAGAAACATAGGTTCTTTTTGATTTTACCAGAGGCCCTGGATGGGTCACTTCATTAAGCCTGGATTTATTTTTTATCATTCTTCTCTTTCTTTCCGGTATTTTTTACAGGCTTTTTAACACTTTTCTTCTTTTGCTTTTCAGGCTTATCCTCTTTCCCGGTTTCAGCACTTTCTTCCTTGTCATCAGTAAAGTCAAGTAATTCCAGGCGGCATAAGATATTGTACCATTGAATAACTTTTCTAATGTCTGAAAGATAAACTCTGGCCTCATCATATTCAGGTAAAACCTTAATAAAATAATCTTTTAATTCATTGGGTGCAGACTTATGAGAAATCACTTCCTTTCCATTTCCCAATTCATAGATTGCCTGAAATACTTTTTTCAAAGGTTCTTCTTCGGCAGCTGTGAATATTGCTATATCCTCAAGTGCACTTATTTTATCTGTGGCAAAAGCACTTGTACGTGTCTTATCTTCAATATTCTCCACAATCATTGCATTCCTCCCCTGGGAGATAAATTTAAATAAACCGGGTTTCCCCGATATCGCCATAATGTCTTTTAATTCCATTTTCCTAATTTAATATATGTTCGGTCAAACTATATGTCTTTCTTTTTTTATCTTGGTATAGGCATCATTCACCTTCTTAAATTTCGCATTCGCAAGTTTCTGGAAATCAAAACCCAGGTGACTTACTTTGTCAGGATGATATTTCACAGCCATTTTTCTATAGGCCTTTTTAACTTCATCATCGGAGGCTTCGGATTCAATTTCAAGAATTTTGTAGGCTGAATCTGTTTTTGGCACAAACATATATTTAACAGAGTCATTGTCTTTTGCAGAAATTCCCAGTTGTAAAGAAATGGATTGAATCAAATCTAATTCACTTTTATTAACTCTTCCATCTGCATTTGACAAGCCATATAGAATATGAAGAAGTTGCAACCTTGATGAATAATCCATATTCTTCTTTACCTGTCTGCAAACATCATATACCGGAATATCCTGTTCAAGAATACTCTTAAGCATAGTAAGAGCTTCCCTTGCAGATTCAGGATCAAAAGCCCGGGAAAGGTATTGTTTTACAAAATCCAGTTCAGAGCGTAACACTTTTCCATCCGCTTTCATCACTGCTGCCATAAGTACAAGCATACTCATTGCAAATGCCCCTTTTGTGGTTCTGGAGCTGGTCTGAGTTTTTATATTCGGGCTTCCCTCTAAAAGTGCCCCCAGGGTAAAACCCAATATGCCTCCAATAGGGCCCAAAAAGGCCCATCCCAATCCCCCTGCAATCCATTTACCAAATTTTGCCATATCTAAATCAAATATTTAATTTCCTGAACTTATTTCAATTCCAAAAAATGTGCCTGATTAAATTACAGTACTGCTTTTTAATTTCAGTGTATTATGAATCTTGATAATTTGTGGTATTAACATGCTCATTTCATCATTCACTATTATAAAATCTGCCTTTCCGGCCCTCTCCTTTTCTCTCCACTGGTGACTCATTCTGGCAACAACGTCTTCTCTCCTGACTTTATCCCTCATCATCACTCTTTTGATCCTCATTTCTTCAGGAGCTGATATATTAATCACTGCATCCAGGAATTTATATGCACCAGATTCAAAAATAATGGCTGCCTCCTTAATAACATAGGGCAAATCAGAATAAGCTTCAGCCCAGGAATTAAAACCCGATAAAACAACAGGATGAATAATAGCATTCATTTTACTTAACAGTTCAGCATCTTTAAAAACTCTTTTTGCTGCTTCCTGACGATTAAATACCCCCTCTTTGTATATAGCCTCTCCAAATAAGTCAGAAAGTTTAATTCTCACTTCAGAATTATTATCAAGAATTCTTTTTGCTGTTTCATCTGCACAAAAAACCCTCACCCCCATATGCCTGAAAATACCTGATATATAAGACTTCCCGCTGCCAATCCCACCGGTTAAACCTATTTTTAACATTACTTTTTCTCAATAATAAACTCAACATATAGCGGATGTATCCGGACGTACCGGACAAATTCCGGGGCAGATGCAATATTTACCTTTAACTTTCCTCCCAGGCTCTGACCTATATCCTGGTAATCCACTTCCAGTTGAAACACATGTGCAGAAACTTTATCGTAATCACTCAGCCCGGCATTACAAGTTAAAGATACTTGATTTGGAAATGTCTTCAATACAAGAGAGTCAGGAACATTAATAGCCTTTATGTGAACTTTTAAACTGGCTTCAGTAAACTGCTCAACCGCAGCAAAAAGAAACACAGTTTCATTATTAAATTCAACTCTTGGAATGGGCTTCAGTTTGATCTCCTGTTCGACTGATGTGTTCAACTCAATAAAATTTACAGCTTTGGTACTCACAGCTTTTAAAGTATCAAGTACAAGACCCGGTCCCGACACCACAATACTATCAGGAGTGGTCTGAAACTCATCTCTTAGCATAAATTGTCTGGCCATAGTATATTCCACACTGGGAGTCACAGGAACTTTTTTATAAATTATACTATCAAATTTAAAAAACAGTGAATCAGGTTGAATGTCAATTATCGTAATAGTAGAGCTGAGTCTTCTTTCAAAGCGCCCCCTCAGTTCACGTGTTAAAAGATAATAATCAGAGGAATTCTTTCCTGGCAGCTGCCTCAGGAAATAAGATTCCATGTCCAGATTCAATGGAATCAGGCCCGAACTTAACTTAAACCTTATTAAAGTATAACCAGGTGCCCTCAACTTTAGATTTAAACGCTTTGGCACTTCATTGGCAAGCATTTTATTTCCTGGCAGATTAATATATTTAACCGGATAGGATATATCCGCAATTGCTTCCCTGCTCAGTTCATTTAATAGCCAGAAAAGTCCGGACAAGAACAAGAAAATCATAAAAATGAAGAAGTTCCTGTCAAGTTTTTTCCTGATTTTCTTTAAAAAACCCGATAATCTACGAATTTGTACCGGCTCCAAAATTTATTGGTTTAATCAACTAAAAAATTATTTCCGTGCACCAATATCTCCTGCTTCTTTCAATATTGCACTTTTGTCTACTTTGATCCTGATATTATCAGCAATCTCAACCAGGACTATTTGTTCTTTAATATCAGCAACCTTTCCATGTATACCTCCGGTAGTAATAATTTTATCTCCCTTACTCAAACCTTCCCGGTAAGTTTTCAATTCCTTCTGTTTTTTCATTTGTGGCCGAATCATAAACATATAAAAAACACCAATAATAAGAACCAGTGGTAAAATTTGAGCCAAAGGATTTGAACCTTCACCCTGTGGCATCATCAGTAATACATAAAGCAAATTATTCATTTTCTTCTTGTTAAATTAATTAATAAAAATACATATAAATATTTCAATTTATCTCTTGAATTATCTCGGCGGAAATCACCAGGATATCCCTTCCTTTTTTTGCATTTGTTCGAATGGCAATTGTCTTATTCTGGATACCTTGTTTCCCGTGAGAATCAAAAACCACTTCAACTTTCCCAATTTCTCCCGGTGATACCGGTTGCTTGCTGTACCTTGGCACTGTACAACCACAACTTGCTGAAGCAGAAGTAATAACCAGTCCTCCAGTACCTGTATTTCTGAACTGAAAGGTATAAGCTACAATTTCTCCCTCCACAATTTTTCCAAAATCATGAGAATCCGTTAGAAATTCAATTATTGGGATTCCTTCTTCATTATCAATCTTAAGTCTGCCGGCATCCAAAATATTCGCTCCCTCATCCCGGTTACAGGAAAAAAAGACTGCTGAAAAAATAAATACAAATAAAACAACTAGTTTCTGAGTCCTCATAAATAATATTCAGGGTGCAAAGTAAATTGTTTTAGCTTGATTGTACAATATAATTAACACTTATGTTGGTAATTCCCCTATCAAACCCTTTCCCTTCTTAACAATTTTCCCGTCCTTTCTAAGCTGACTAACGATTTTATCCAATATTCCATTAATAAAGTTAGGACTCTTCGCTGAGCTATAAGATTTTGAGATTTCAATATATTCATTCAAACTTACTTTTACAGGAATATTTGAAAACTCCACTATTTCCGTCAGAGCAAGTTCCATGATCAAAACATCCATTAATGCAATTCTTTCCACATCCCAGTTCTTAGCATATTTTTCAATTAATCCCTTGTATTTCTCCTGGTGAAGAATAGATTTTCTAAATAAATTTTTAACAAACAATTCATCATCCTTTTCTTTAAACACCATTCCTGGCTCAGGTAGACTTAAATTCCCGGGACTCGAATTTTTAATATCTTTAAGAATTCTGCTAATAATAAACTCAGAATCATCATTCCAATATATACTTTGATCCTCAAGTACCTGGTAAAGATCATTTGAGGGAGCAATAATTTCAATAAAAAGACGAACAAGAAGTTTTTTCTCACTGTGCTCACTGGCTTCCTCATCAGACATAAATTCATTATAAGCCTTTGATTCTACAAGCTTAAGGAAAAGAGTTTTAATCAGGTCTGGATTATTTGTCCAGCTTAAAGCCTTATTACCAATTTCATTCGTAAATACACTATGATTCCGCAGTTCTTTCACAAACCATATATCTATAAACCTGGTGTTTGGATTCAGATCGGTTTGGGTAGGCAATTTTTTCTGCCTTGCCAACTCAATTCTCATCTCTGCAAAATCAATAATCTCAACCAGTAGAAGCAGCAGTAGATAATAAAGATCAAATGACTTCTCTATGCTATGCAACAGCTCCTTTTCAGCCAATGGTAGTGACTCAGTACCTCTTTTTGTATAGGCATAAAAAGCCTGAAGTAGTTTGATTCTCAATAACCTTCTGTTAATCATTATCTTAAAGAACTTTTTAGAACTCCACAAAAATACAATCTTTTATTTTATCACCAAAATAAATAAGAAATATCCCGAAAGGTGAATTGAAATTGAAGCTTAGCTGAAATTCTGAAAAGTGAAAATTTCTAAATTTTAAAATTTATTTTTTACTTTTGAACACAACTATTAAGCCAAAAACATAAAATAATCTAAGTATGGAAGATGCAATTGAGAAAAAAGAGGGATTTGATAATTATGATCGACAGGACATTTTTTCAAAAGCTGTAAGAGCAGGAAAACGAACTTATTTTTTTGACGTAAAGGCCACCAGGCGAAATGATTATTATTTGACCATTACCGAAAGTAAAAAGAAATTTAGCCGTGAGGGGAAACCATTTTTTGAAAAACATAAGATTTTCTTATATAAAGAGGATTTCGAAAAGTTTTCTGATGGATTGGCAGAGGTAATTGAGTATATCAAAAAAGCCAATCCTGTTATTCTTGAAAAAATTCCGGAAAAGAACCTCAATGATTCAAGTGAATCAACAAACACTGAGAGCTTTACAAATGTTAAGTTTGAAGACCTGGGTAAAAAGTCAGACGAGTAAGAAGCTTAACATTTTTCATAGGCTTTAAATAGAATTTGTCCTTAGAGTCAAGTTTTTTTATACCTCTGTTCATGTATTTCAAAATATACCAATAGTTGGGTATTGATGGTACCTATAAATATGGTAATTTTGTATCCTGCAATCACATACTCATGAATTTATCGGAATTAAAGACAAAAGACACAGCCTTTATTACTAAAGTTAAGGGAAGAGGTGCATTCCGTAAAAGAATTATTGAAATGGGCTTTGTTAAAGGTCAGAAGGTTACAGTTATTAAGAATGCCCCGCTAAAAGACCCGATTGAGTACAAAATAATGAATTATAACATTTCTCTAAGGAGAAGTGAAGCCCGCCTGATAGAGGTGATTACTCAAAATAAACCCATTCCTGCTCAAGCATTTACATCCAATGGGGTGTTTATTGATAATGATATTCGAAACCGGTCAAGCCAGGGACAAAAAACTATTAATATTGCCCTGGTAGGAAACCCCAATTCAGGAAAGACTACATTGTTTAACCACGCTTCTAACTCACATGAGCATGTAGGAAATTACAGTGGTGTTACAATTGATTCAAAAATTGCCTCGTGCAAATATAAAGGCTACCAGCTACGTTTTACTGACCTGCCAGGAACATACTCTCTCACAGACTTTACACCCGAAGAGCTTTATGTAAGAAAATATATACAAGGCGAAATGCCAGACATTGTTGTCAATGTGGTGGACGCCTCAAACCTGGAAAGAAATCTTTATCTAAGCACTCAACTGATCGATATGGATATTAGGCTTATTATTGCCTTAAATATGTTTGACGAACTTAAAAGATCAGGTGATAAATTTGATTATAAATCCCTGGGTGATATGATGGGAATACCATTTGTCCCAACTGTCGCTTCAAAAGGAAAAGGTACGCATGATCTTTTTGATAAAATAATTGATGTTTTTGAAGGTCGGGATGAATCAGTCAGACATATTCATATTAATTATGGAGTAGAACCTGAAAAATCCATCCATTCGATACAGGAAGCCATCTGGAAAAATAAAATTATTACAGACAAATTTTCTTCAAGATATTATGCCCTTAAACTACTTGAAAAAGACAGGGCTGCAAGTTTTTCACTTTCACGATGGAATAATTTTCCGGAAATTGAATCTACTGCCAATAAAGAAATTAAAAGATTAGAAACAGTACTTCAGGAGGATACTGACACCCTTATAGCGGATGCCAGATACGGGTATATATCAGGAGCCCTGAAAGAAACCTATGTAAAAAATCCAGTTCTGAGAAGGCAAAACTCTGAAATAATTGATGAGTTATTAACCCACAAAATCTTTGGATTCCCAGTCTTACTCTTCATTTTGTTTCTTACTTTTTATTCCACTTTTGAGATTGGCAAATACCCGATGCAGTGGCTTGATCAACTGGTATATCTCATCTCGTCCTTACTTAATAGTTCACTAACACCGGGGCCACTCACCGACCTGCTTGTGGATGGGATCATTGGAGGAGTAGGAAGTGTCATTATCTTTCTTCCCAACATATTAATCCTGTTCATTTTTATCTCCCTGATGGAAGATACAGGATATATGGCCAGGGCAGCATTCATTATGGATAAAATTATGCATAAGATCGGACTGCACGGGCGATCATTTATCCCACTGGTGATGGGATTTGGATGCAATGTCCCTGCAATCATGGCCAGCAGAACAATTAAAAACAGGAATAACCGTCTCCTGACCATGCTTATTAATCCTTTCATGTCTTGCAGCGCCAGGTTACCTGTGTATATACTTATTATAGGCGCCTTTTTTCCTGAAAATCCAGGAGTGATATTGTTTTCATTGTACGCTCTCGGAATATTGATGGCTGCATTGATTGCCATACTCTTTAAAAAAACCATTTTTCAATCTGAAGAAATTCCATTTGTTATGGAGCTTCCTCCATATCGAATCCCAACCGTTCGCACCACATTAATCCATATGTGGAGTAATGGAGGGCAGTATTTAAAAAAAATGGGAGGCATTATTTTTATTGCCTCCATTCTTATCTGGGGTTTGAGTTATTACCCCAGAAATGACGGAAATCCTGCTAATGAAATATCCAGACAGGAGATACCAGTACCAATGGCTAATTCAGAATATCTTAGGAGTTTCAGAACTTCTGACAACAAATCATCAAAAAATATGACAGCACATTCTCTTGAGTACTCATACATTGGTAAGATTGGTCACTTAATGGAACCAATTATGAGCCCCTTAGGCTTTGATTGGAAAATGAGTATTAGTGTTCTCACAGGAATAGCCGCCAAAGAGGTGGTAGTAAGTACCATGGGAGTTTTATACCAGGGGGGAGAAGGAAGTGATAAACGATCAGAAACCCTGATCCAGAATCTGAAAAACGAAAAATACACCTCTGGTCCCAGGAAGGGACAATCAACATTTTCTCCTCTTGTTGGCCTCTCCTATCTCGTATTTATCCTGTTGTATTTCCCTTGTATAGCTGTAATTGCAACGATACGAAAAGAATCCGGAAGCTGGAAATGGGCATTGTTTACAATGTTCTATACCACTTCCCTGGCCTGGATCATGTCTTTCCTGGTTTATCAAACAGGCAAATTTTTTAATCTATAATTCCATTCATAAATGCAAGAAACTACTGCCTTAATCATCTTTATATCAGCTTCTCTGTATACGGTATACAAATTTGCATACATGTTTCTTGGCCCAAAACCTGTTTCAGGATGTGCAAGCTGTATTGGGAGCTGTG
>SDBS01004453.1_pt1 | contig 13710 bp, 23 predicted proteins | sample 2277091 | NCBI WGS metagenome assembly SDBS01 (sample SAMN10404972, study PRJNA504765) | marine sediment metagenome | isolation source: marine sediment core GS10_PC15, 163 cmbsf | place: Arctic Ocean: Southern Knipovich Ridge | collected 2010
ACCATAAGTTCGAATCTACTGAACCCGCATTGGTATGATCTAGGCGTCCTGTCGCCACGCTGACGTTATTGGGTATAGCCCCCAATTCAGATTGCTGCCCACCCAGGGTGTGCAGTGAAGACCACAGACAATTTTCGTGCCCAGGTGAAAGCAGCGCGCCCAGTGAGGTGATCACGCTGTCACGTGCCCAGACGTGAGGATATCCTTCAGGTGAGGCCATTAATCCAATGGGGCTGCATTCACTACTCAGGATTTCCTGAGCCTTTTCGAAAGCGATATCAGTCAGGATAGCCATTTATAACTCCTATACAAAAATCTATAAGGCAGCAATTTAATCCCTTTCAACAGGTATCGAATGGGAAGAGGCCAATTGAGTGTTTAACTCTGGTGAAAGCCTGCCAAAAAGTACTTTCTTTCGCCTCATCGGAGAACTCCTAAAGATACCAGAGTTGCCTTTACTGTTTCGAGTTCATCGGCACTCAATTCTCTCATGACGGGAAATTCACAAAGAGGACCCGTCAACTTACCCCAAGAGATGTGCTCCCATATCCGTTCGTGAAAATAATACAGAAAAAAACGGATACTATGGAATAAAACCGTAATTATGGTCATTTCTTGCCAGCTTTTAGTTATCAAATACGAAATCAGGCTCAGAATGATGATACCTATAACTCGCCATGTAATAGATTTAACCAAAGACCTTTTTTTCGTGTCCATCACTTCTCCCCAATTTCCTTTTATGAAAAAAGAGCATGTTTGTTCTAGAGACGACCAGGAAAAAGACATGCACCATTTACCGACCAGGGATTGCAATATCTCTGATGATGAGTGTTTTGTCCGTTATTGACCTCATTATGACGAAACAGGTCTCTTAAAGAAATCTTTATCGTCATGATTTGTATCCCTTTGTCTTTCAAACTTTTCGCTTTCTTAGCGGCGTAATGGATTTGGACCCGCCTTTCTTATACATTCCGTCATCTCGTTGGCAATCTCAACGAAGCGCTGCGCCTCAGCTGAGGACAGGTTATACATTTCGACGCGCTCATCACCCAATCCAATATGGTTCAACAATTCTTTGACATAACGCACACGGCGAGCAGCTTGATAATTGCCCGTTTGGAAATGGCAATCACCGGGTCGACAACCGGCTACATACACTCCGTCAATGCCATCCTCGAATGCATGTAAGATGTTCAATTCACTCACCTTTCCCGAGCATGGTACAAGCAGGGGTTTGATGTTGGGGGGATATTGCAGACGCAGATTGCCAGCCAGATCGCCTGCTGCATATGCACAGTATTGGCAGCAGTAGGCGACTATCAGCGGTTCAAAATCATTGTTCAAATCAATCCTTTTTTCGTCCCAAAATTTGCTCTTCTATAACTTATCCATAATCCTTTAGCCCAATATTTCCATACCAGACTTTCAAGAAGTACATTATTTAATATAGGCTTTTCCGAATTTCACAAACCTGGGTTACATGGTGGATATCATCTAACTGCTGGCAATTATTACAGTAATGGACCAGCAGGTCGGGCAGCTTCTTTTCAAAACCATAGTCAAGGTGGTGGGTGACCCTCCGACCAGCATTGTTCAATTCTGTCACAATGATTGCTCCGCCGTTGGAGCAAACGCGAAACATCTCTGCAACTACCGCGACCGGATCAGCAGCATGACACAGGGCATCAAACACTGTCACAACCCGGTATGAGTTGTCCAGGAAGGGCAGACGGGTTGCTTTGGCTTGTTGCACCTTCAGGTTGTTGATCAGGGCACCGGTTACCCTCTCCTCGGCGATGCGTATTGCGCTGGAAGCGTGATCTATGGCAGTAACCGTCAGCCCGCTTCTGGCCAGATCCACCGCCATACAGGCACAAGCCCCCGTACCCACGTCCAGTTCTGGGCTTCCGTAGCTTTGAGCCAGTGCTACAACTTGATCGCGAACAGACGCAGGATCATAACCCGTTGCCTCCAGATTTTTCTGCGTCTTCTCGATCTGTCGTTTCAATACAGCCACCACTTCTTTCTCTGTAGCTTCTACTTCAATGCACTCCTACATTGTGAATGGCTCGCCACAATCGTTCCGGTGTAACAGGTAAATCATCCATCCATATACCGATCGCATCGTGAATGGCATCCATGATGGCCGGAGCCAGGGGAAGGAAGGGTAATTCACCCACACCTCGCGCTCCCCACGGTCCGCGCGGGTCAGGCACTTCGATGATAATCGGTTCAACCAACTCAGGTACATCCAGAACTGTGGGGATCAGGTAGGTGCTCAACTGATCGGTTAATACGTAGCCATCCTTCATTTGGAAATTTTCTTGCAAGACGTAGCCCTGGGCCTGCACAACCGCACCTTCGATCTGACCTTCGACTAGGAGAGGGTTGATGGCCTGCCCAACATCGTCTGCCGAGACGACTCGTGCCAGACGCACGAAGCCGGTTTCGGTATCCACCTCGACTTCCACGGCCTGGGCGGCATAGGCGTAGGCAAAATTAGGCATGGATTGGCCTGTCTCTTTCGTAAAAGGCGTGGTCTGAGGGGCCAGATACTTGTATTCAGCAACTGCCGGACGTTCCTCGGCAAGCCACCTCTCCAGCGCGGCCTCCGCCGCGCCCTTAAGAGCATTGCCAGCCATGAATGTCATGCGCGAGGCCGAGGCACTGCCCGAGTTGCCCATTATGGCCGTATCGGATGTCACCATGCTGATCTTCTCCAGCGGCACGTCGACCACCTCAGCGACCATCTGCGCCATGACGGTGTGCGTGCCCTGGCCCACATCTGCCCCGGCGTGAAAGGCGATCACGCGCTCAATCTCGCCTTTGCCGTGCAGCTCGACACGCGCCCAGCAGTTCTCCTGGTAGCCAAAACTGAAGCCGACGTTTTTGAAACCAGCAGCGAAACCACGGCCACGAACGACGGTCTGTTGTCTATTGTCTATCGTCGATTGTCTCTCGTCAGTCTTCCATCTAAACTTCTCCGCCGCTGCCTGAATGACCTGCCCGATGCTGACCGGCCCGGGCGGTTCTGTTCCGACCCCCAGTGTGTCGCCCTCTTTGAGGATGTTCAGCATCCGAAACTCGACCGGGTCCATGCTCAGCGCCTCCGCCAGTTTGTTCATCTGCATCTCGGCGACGAAATTTCCCTGCGGGGCACCAAAGCCACGGAACGCTCCGGTGGGGATGTTGTTAGTATAGACGGCGTATGAATCCACCTTGACGTGGGGGATGGAATAAGGCCCGGTGCATACCACGGTGGTATTACCGAGCACCTTGTTGCTGGTGTACATGTAAGCCCCTGCGTCAGCAATGATCTCCATTTTGGCAGCTGTTAATTTGCCTTCTTTTGTCGCGCCCCATTTAACCCGCATGGTCATAGGATGCCTTTTGCAATGCCCAATAATGGATTCGCGGCGGCTCCAGACAATTTTGACGGGTCTCTGGAGTTTCCAGGCTGCCAATGCCAGTACGATCTGAACTGACATGTCCTCGCGACCTCCAAACGCCCCGCCGATGGCCGGGTAGATCACGCGCACCTGCTCATCCGGCAAACCCAAGGCGTGGGCGATCTGCGCCCGGTCGGTGTGCGGCCACTGCCCGCCGCATTGCACGGTAACGCGGCCATATTCGTCTATGTAGGCCAGCCCGGCTTCGGGCTGCAAATAAGCATGCTCCTGGAAGGGCAGGTAGTATTCGCTCTCGATAATCACGTCTGCCTGTGCAAAGCCATCGTTCACATTCCCTTTGCGAATTTTGTAATATGCGCACACGTTGCTCTCGCCCCGCTCCGGGTGGATGAGCGGCGCGTCGGGTTGCATGGCCGCGAGCGGGTCCGTCACGACCGGAAGATCCTCGACCTCGACTTCGATCAGGTCGCGGGCAAATGAGGCAGATTCCTCTGTTTCGGCCACCACTAAAGCGATCTGGTCACCGATAAAGCGCACCACATCCGCACCAGGCTTACTAGATCCAGGACCGCACAAAACCGGTTGGTCTTTTCGCTGCAACCCATATTCATTTATAGGAACATCGCTGGCGGTAAAAACTGCTGATACGCCCGCATATGCTTCGGCTGTTGATGTATCCAGCCTTCTTATTCGGGCGTGCGGTCGCTCAGAAAATAGGATTTTCATATATATCATATCAGGCAAACAAAGATCCCCAGGAAACAAAGCCGACCCTGTCACCTTGGCGACTGCATCCACCCGAGGTACCGCTTCACCAACAATACGTGCTTCACGCATTTTTGCGATCCTTCCCATCTCTCACAATAATTTTAGGCGAGTATCCCTTGACACCACGTAGACACTGTGATATACTTTAGTCATCAGGTTAATACCATAGCGTCACATAAAGAGGTGCTTTTATGACTAAGAGAAAGTGGCTTAAGAAGAAAAAGTCTCCAATGGAGAAGTACACCATCAAGGACATTCAGCAGGATTTCCCTAATGACGACACCTGCCTTGAGTGGTTGCGCCAGTACCGCTACCCAGAGATCATCACCTGTGAAGGGTGTGGAAAAGAAGCCAGGTACTACCGCATCACCACCCGCAAGGTATACGGGTGTGAGTGGTGCGGTCATCAACTCTCGCCCACCGCTGACACGATCTTCCACAAATCCAGAACTCCCCTCACGATCTGGTTCTATACGATCTACCTCATGGCGCAGACCCGAGGCGGTATAAGCGCCAAGCAAATCCAGCGTGAAACGGGTGTGACCTACAAGACCGCCTGGCGCATGTGCAAGCTGATCCGTGATCGCCTTGATGAAGATTACGACCCTTTTGATGGCGAGGTGGAGATTGATGAGAGCTACTTCGGCGGCAAGAAGAAGGGTGGCAAGCGTGGTCGTGGCTCCGAGAATAAGACGCCCGTTGTCGGCTTGGTTGAGAGAAACGGGAAGCTGGAAGCCACCGCTGTTCCTAATGTAAAGAGTATCACTATCCTTCCGATGGTCAATCAAAACATCGAGAAGGGTGCGCAAGTTTTCACCGACGAGTTCAAGGTTTACCTTGCTTTGCCTGCGATGGGATACCACCACGCTACTGTTCCCCATGCTGAGAAGGTCTATGTCTTGGGAAATGCCCACACTAACACGGTTGATGGGTTCTGGTCGCTGGCCAAGAATGGTATCCGGGGCGTCTACCACGCGGTGAGTGCCAAGTATTTGCAACATTATCTTGATGAATACGCTTTCCGCTACAACCATAGGGATGATGTCACTCCGATGTTCTGGTCTTTTCTTTCTCGGATGTCTTTACCTTCTTCTTAGGGCGGCTTACTTTTTTTAGTATTTGAAGAAACTCATCACGGGTTAGTTTTTCCTTAGTCTTGTCCTTCTTATCTTTATCACTCATCTTCTACCTTCCGTCTAGTAACAAATCGATGCCATTAGTATAGAGTATCATTTCTTGGGTATATTTCATATTATGCCCTTTCCATTTACCTGTGACTTGAATCGCAAGCTTGTATTCTCCGTTTTGGAAATACTGTTTAGGACCAGAGCCAAGAGTAAAAAACCCAGGATTTATTTCATCTAGTGGATTCAGCACAGCAATGTTGCATAAGCGGTAATTTTGTCCATAAACTATTTTTGATTCGCCAATTCCGCCATTTCTTTCACTTTTTTCTCTTTGACTCCACGTTAATACTTCTTCACGTCTGAGTATTGCCCCATTGTCGTTTATTCTAACCGCACTTGTTAGTCGTAACATACAATTATCAACATCAAAGGCAGTTGGATTGTCTACTCGCACAGCGCGTGCATACTGGGTCACCCCATCCAGTACATCAGGGTGGGGTTCTGGGATAAGCACTAGAGGTTTTTCTACAAACCCCCCCAACTCTTCGTACATTTTGACTGGAGCTACAAAAATGGTATACAAGAACGCTACAATCAAAATAGATACAATGAACAAGAGTCCCACTGCGACCCCCTCTCTTACGCTACTCAGAATGTCAATATCGATACTTACTACCCCTATTGAAAACAATATCGGTAATATTATCCCAATAAAAATCAGGATAAAGGCATCTTTCAAGCCCTCCCCGATCTTATGTCTTATCATTTTCGCCCCCCTCCAAAGTGCGCGATACCAAAAACGGAGTATTTTCATGCTCCCATTGTACCCCAATACGTGTTATTAAGGTATACTCGCCTAATTTTATACCTGTCCAGTATCTCACCACAGCACTCAGCCACACAGGCCTGGTTAGCCTGGTAGTATACGTATTTCCCTACCCGTCTGGAAGTGACCAGACCAGCGCGGTTCAAAATGGCAAGATGGTACGAGATCGTAGGCTGGGTTACATCCAGGTGCTGAATCAATTCTCTTACATTCATTTCGCATACCCGCAAAATCACAAGGATTTGCTGCCGCGTTTCACCGGCCATTGCTTTAATAAAATCTTCGATATCGCAGCAAGGTTCTAAGCCTTTCAACACAGAGACTCCAGTGATGTTTTCGCGGATCCTTGCGGCCATACATGAGGATATCCCTCCAGAGAGGCGACAAATCTATTCGAGCTGCATAAATTGAGAAAGATGGTATGTGCTTTTTCGAGAGTTATCTTCTTGAGAGGTGTCATTTGTACAAACTCAAAATTATTAGAGTATCGCCTCCAACATTTTAAACCGGTCAGTGTAAGCGGGATCCTTCTGCATGGGTGGGCAATCTGCAGGCTTTCGTTTGTTTATTAGTAATCCGACAGCAAAGGCCAGGCAGGTCGCCTCCCCACAGTGCCTGCAATTGGTCTGTGGAAGCAGATCGTAAATATCCAGGTGACCGGGTGGGCGTTTTCTGACCTGGATGGGTGACAGGGTATGGCGGTGTTCCCAGGTGGCGTTGATAGCCTCAGTGAGCGCAGATAGCAGTTCAAAGCCTTCTTCAACATCTTTGACCCGGGTGATGCTGACACGATGGGTGAATAAGGTTATGAGGCCGCCAGGGCGGCGGAAGGTGAGCGTCAGCGGTTCGGGGTTGTAGCCAATAACATTAGGAAGAGACGCCAGGTAAGGTAAGACTTTGTCCAGCGAGCGTGAGGGTTCGCCAGTGACGATGATCTTGCCGGGCTCAGCCAGGCAGGGCGTTGTATGAGTGAGAGCGATCGATTCTAGGAACATTATCTTGCCCTTGATTTACTATCTGGTGAATATAATATCGCTGGTCTGCAGCGTGCCTTTCCCGGGCACCTCGATCATCACTTTTCAGCCGCCTTCCAGCAGATCGCGCACTTTACTTTTGAAGTGAGTCTTGAGAAAGACCAATGCTGCCTCAGCATCGTCATCCATCATGATGCGCATTAATTCGATTAATTCCTGGTCATCGATAGCTAATTGAATTCCTTTCTTCACAGTAATCTCACACCTCTCATGATGTCTCCAGACCACCATAACGGCTGTATAGATTTATGGTTCGGAATCATTCTGATAAACTTCGGCTGCAGACATAGTTGCAGTATGTTCAATCGAGTCTATCTCCTGAATCGTACCTTTAAACCGGATCGGGTCGGCGATGAGTCCATATAGGGAGACAATAGTGCCCTCCTGCCTGACAATTAATATATCGTCTGCTAGCTTTTCGAAATGTCCATCCGGGGTTCTGATCTGCACAATTGATTCGCACATGGTTGGCTCTTTCTTCAAGTTTCCGTTGGTTTTTTAATAGAATTAGAGCTCAGTTTTCATCCAGCCTAAGACCTCATCCACTGACGGAATTCGCCCGGCGCAAACCAGTTTTTCATTTAAAACCAGCCCAGGTGTGAACAGGATAGGGTACTTCTGTATCTCCGTTGGGTCCTGGACATGCTGGATTGTGGCTTCCAAATTGGGATTCTCCTCGAGGAGAATTTCTAAACTTGCTGCAGTTACCTGTTCAACCAGGTGACAGTTGTAGCATCCTGGACCCAGAATCTTTATATTCATCTTCGGTATCTCTCCTTATTACTCTACCCCTTGGTATTGTGTACCTTTTTTTCGCAGTCGTTACAGAGGTCGGTCTGGCGATTGGTCCAATAAATCAGGCCGCACCCTGGGCAGGTGACTTTACGGAATTTAGATTTCCAGGTCTTCTGCTTCGGTAACATTTCAGGAGGCAGAGAGGTGAAAGGGTCAGCAATACAGGCGCAGTCCGATGTATCATCCTTGAGTTCCTGACTTTCTTGGTTGTTTAGTCCTGATTTCTTTTCAATCATGGATTCCTCTTTTTTATCCGATCGAGGGTGCCTCAACGATCATGTCCTGGAGGGATTCGAGTTGATCGGAGTATTGTGGTTTAAATAATTGCGGGCAATCTGCAATTTTCATCTGGGAGACCGTGAGTTTGAGTGCAAATGTAAAGCAGGTTGGTTCCCCACATTGTTTACAGTTTGTACCGGGAAGTAGCTGGTAAACAGCCATCGGCGTTGGACGCTGGCGGCTTTCATGACTGGGAGTAATCTCAGCTCGCCGATCCCAGGTGCGGTTTACCATTTTTACCAATCCCTGGATTTCTTTTTCTGCTGCCTGCCGGTCTTCCACATTGCTGGTAGAGATTTCGAATGCGTTGAAGACTAAGTTATGACCGCCCTTTTTCCATGTCAGGGAATTTGCAGCTTTATGATATACAGCCCCTCGCAGAGTCGCGTTCAAATAAGGCAGCACATCGCTGATATCAACAACCAGGCTGGCTGTTGCCGCAAACCGTTCCGCGCCCGGCTCGCAGGGGGGTGTAAAAACCCTCAGTTCATAGGTTTTAATCAATTCATGTTCCATTATCAATCCTCACTGTTGCATACCTAAAAATTGTATTTCTAGCTCAAATTGATTTAGATCAAGCGGCAGATCGTCATTAATCGAATAGTCCTGTTTCCACATCAATTGTCCCTGGCTGTCGAGCAAGAGCAGGGCCGGAACTCGAAATATGTCATACTGCTCCGCCAGGTCTGGGCGGCGTTCAATGTCGATTTTGAATACAGGTATTTCCTGCCGGGTTTCTTCTGACCAGGAAGCGATTTGGTCATTGGCGTTGTTTGACACAACCATCTGACATTCACAACCTCTGGAAACATTGAAGAACAGCAGGGCAGGCTTCCCGTTCAGATCCAATGGTCGACGGAGTTCAAACCAACCAGACCGAAAGGCCTTGAACCCAATAATGGCAATAGCGGCGCAACCTAATAAAAACAGAATAAGAAATCGTTGTCGATTCTTCAATTAACTTACGCTATCCATAAGAAGTACAAACCTACTGCGATGATCAATACCCCACTGGCTCTTTCGATCCTTCCGGACCATTGACCCAGACTTTGCATCCGCTTCAATGCCCCAGTAAAAGTCCCGGCGAGTACTACCGGTACGCCTCGACCCATCGCATAAACGAATAACAAGGCCGCGCCAAGAACAATCGCGCCTTTCAACATCACATAGGTCAGGACCACGGCTAATACTGGAGTAGCGCACTGGGAGGCGACCAAACCGGAAACCAACCCCAAAGCTAGCGCACCGGGGATTCCTTTCAAACCGATGCGTTCGCGCAAACCGCCAAACCAGGAGGGAATGGATAGACTGTACACCCCGAGCAGGTTCAACCCTATAACGATACAGATCGCGGCTACCAGGTAATACCACCATCTGCTGCTAGAATTGAAGAATCCACCCAGCAGAGCAGCGGCAATTCCCAGGAACATGAAGGTGATCGCCAGTCCGATAGCGAATGTTAGAGAGATAGCGAAAGAACGTCCTCGAGTGAGTTCCTTAGCCCCGCCAACATAGCCGACAATCAATGGTATTGTCGCCAGGTTGCAGGGTCCAAAGCTGGTCGCCAGCCCACCCAGGAAAACCAAAGGAAAGGCGAGTACGGAACCTGCTTGTAAAATACTTTCATCGATCGGCATGCTTACTCTCCTCTGGTTAAATCGTTCAGGGTCTGGCGCAGCTGGCTGGCTTCCATCACGCCTATGTGGGTTTGATGATTGCCTGAAGTGTCGTAAAAAAATAATGTTGGGATGTACTGCAGACCAACCTCATTAAGCAGCGATTGGTTTTGCCTGTCATATACATTCACGTCCACCAGGGTGACCGAATCAGCGAACTCGGGGAAAACCTGATCAACTATTGCTACCATTTGTAAACAAGAATCGCATGTGTTCGAATGGAAAAAAGCCAGAACCGGCTGCTTATTGTGGGTGGCGGAGGTTAACAATTCTGCGGGCGATTCAGCAGTTGTCGCCTCTGCCTCCGGTTGGTTTTTCACCACTAGGATGGTAGCTGCCGCGATCACCACACAGAGGACGAACAAGGTTTTGAGAAGTCCTTGATATTTTTTCCTGTTCCTAGATTTGAGAGTCAAACGGTCCTCCATTTTTTAAAATGGCGGGTGACCGGTCCCAGGCTCAGCAGGAGAATCAGCGTAATGATCACTGCAGAGGTCAGGCACCATACGCACACCGCATGGATCACGAAAGGTTCAAGATAGGTAAGGTACAGCGAGAAAAGCGTACCCCCGAAAGCAATGATAAACAGGACGAACCCCGCCCAGGTTGCTGAATTTCCTAAGGGACTGCGCTGGATATACCAGGCAACCAGAATTAAGATGTAACCGATCAGACCCAACACGCCCACCGGCAGCAGCCCTAACAAGCGGGCATATGGACTGCTCTGAACGGCGTTGCAGTCGCCAACCGGACCGCAAACCGCAGGCACAGCCTGGGTCTCCACATAGGCCAGGTAACCTGAGACTCCGATCCCAAGCAGCGCCAGGATTGGTATCAACCATTCCAAACGCCCCACACCAGGGGGATTTGAAAGTGAATGGCCTAAAACGGTTCTCATAAAGACAAGCACTGCGTAAGCCAGTACAACAACCATCATCAACATAACAAGGATTGCCGGGAGGAACCCGTTTGGTGTGTTGGTTGTTGATTGTGCAAATCCGGTTGGTTCAGTAGAAGCAACATTCTGCATTGGAGAAGGATTCGCGGTTGGTGAAGGTTTAACTTCGGGGGTTTGCATTCCAGTATGCTCTAATAATTGAGGATAATCCACACCACCGGCAGACAAATACCCTTCGATCAATTCTGGCAGGTCGCTGATTATCTTCTCTCCAACCAGTACAGAATCCCCAATGATCAACAACGGCAGATCAACCTGTTCCGTCTGGAGACCATATACAGCCGCGGCCTGGTACAGATAATCGACATCCTCCAAAGAGACGATATCGATGGTTTGTAATTCAAATTTATCTCCAAATTTCTCACGTACAGGGGCGATCGCCTGCCTGAAAATCAGCTCGCAGTCGTGGCAGCCCGGGGTGTTGAATAACACCGCGTGAACGATCCCTTCTGAAGACCTCCCGTTTAAAGTGGGAGATCCCATCAGTTGGCTTATGGTGGGTGATGGGGTTGCATCTTTGTCTGCAGATTCAAGACCAGAAATTTCCGGCCAGTCCACACCGCCGGAAGTGAGGTATTCTTCGATCAGGCCGGGAAGTTCAGCCGGGATCTGTTCGGCGCCAATGAGTGTATATTCTCCGATCACCAGAAATGGAACCTCGACCTTTTCTTTGGAGATGCCCCTGCTCTCCGCCAGCTGGTATAGAGCCGTTACTTCTTCACCGCCCACAAGCTCGATCAACTTGATTTCGAGTTTTTCGCCATATTTTTCCTGTATGGACGGGAGACCATTATCCAATACCTCATGACAGTGCGGGCAGCCATCCATCCAGAACATGATGGCCCGCACGACAGAGGTTAACTTGTCGGGTGCAACGGTGCTTGTTGGTTCTGGCATGGCTGAACCGCCGACAACATCATCTCCGCAGATGTGACAGACTTTCATGGTGGGGGTTGGACATTGCGTAACCTCCAAGACTAGCCTCGTGCAGACTGGCCAGGCCCGCGCAGGGCTAGCGAGTAGTACAGTGGCTAGTAATAATAAAAGTAATGCAAGAAAACGTGTTCGGTTCATGATTTTGATTCCGCTCTCAATCACCAGTTCACATTTTTCGCCTGGGCGGTCTGGTGCGCACCAGTCTTCAAATCTGCTGAGAAGAGAGTTGGGGTGGAATCAGGTATTACATTCATAAAACACTCCTTATTGTAAAAGATGTTTCATCTCCAAAATACCTTGAATGCTCGGTGGGCACAGGCCATATTCCTGCAATATTCCATACAAAATCTGGAGCATTCGCTGATTGACTTTCAAGAAGGTCTGAGTATCTCCGAGCTTGTGAAGATCGAGGGCTACCAATGAAACCTGATCCAAGGCCTGCGCGGAAACGGCTAAACGATCCTGTCTCATCCAGGCCGCCCAGCCAAAGATCTCTCCAGGTGAGGTTAATTCGAGGCTGGCTTCTCCGCTGCATTGACCGCTTTCTGTCATCATTCGAAGGTTTATGGCTACCCGTCCCTGGGCTAAGCAAAACAAGCGCTCGTCCTGGCCATCAGGTACGAGGATAGTTTGTCCTGGATTAAATTGGTAGAAGCTCCCACTGTTCGAAAGCAATCGCAATTCGGCTTCGCTCAAAATAATTGCCAGGGGACTGCCTCGCAATGTGCGAATGACCTTACCTTTTGCCATACAGAACGTTTTTTCCTTCTTCTTGTATTATCTAGCCAGGATCACATCCTCTTCAGGGGCATCCCAGACCAGGTTGACCAGTTTCATCTGCTCACTTTCGGGAATCTCATTGGCCATAATCCCGGCAGCGCGCTTCTGCATGAAAGCCGACTCGGCAATTTGTTTGCGCAAAGTCGGTTTGTAACTGACGCGTACGGCGCGGTTGGTATCTTTCTCGATCAGGGTAACAGCCAGCTTTCCCAACGGCTCCTTGCTCAGGTTACCTTTGCCGAAGGTACAGCCGATGGTATAATGCACGCCGTCCTCAAAGCACATCTCGCCGTGTTCTTCGCCAGTCTCGACGATAGCGTACAGTTGTGTTCCTCCCGAACGAGGAACGCCAAGCGTTCGCAAAGCTTCCAATCCAGTTCGTACGCCAACTACGCTGGTCCAGCACTTGTGACCATGAAATTTAAGGGCGTCTTTGAGAAATTGTCTATCGTTCATAATACCTACTTTGCTTGGGATAAAAACTGTTCTATGGAATCAAGCGCGTGGACCGCATATATTGAACCCGGGCCACCAGCCATCATGACTCCAACACCGATTGTTTCAAGCAGTTCGTCCCTGGTAGCGCCTGCCTGCACCGCGTCGTGGGTATGGTAGGCGATGCAACCCTCGCAACCCACGGAGATGCTGATGGCAAGCGCCATCATCTCCTTCATCTTGCGGCTCAATGCGCCATCTGCAACAGCTTTCTTGTGCAGCCTGGCAAAACCGCCCATCTGCATGGGTATCTGTGACCCAAGTTTTGATAATCGTTCATCAAGGTATTTGTGTAGCTCAATATAATTATTCATATTAATGCTTTCGAACGTAAGGCGAAAATCCTAGCCCAACAACATATGCGGGAATGCGAATGTTTATATATCCCCAAAAAATCCCCTGCATGTCAGGGTAATTAATCCAACCTAGTCTACAATTTCGAACAGGGGTTCGATGATTACCTCCGATTTAACTGAATTTGCCACCAAACTAAACTTCTGGGCCGCTTTCATTGCTCGTCGGGCGCGCTTTTCCACTTTGTTGGGATCATCGCCGTTAGTTCGGATACGTATCACAGGCCAGAAACGCAGGTGAGTGAATATCTCGGTGCGATCTAATTCAATAAG
>SDBS01004454.1_pt1 | contig 13704 bp, 23 predicted proteins | sample 2277091 | NCBI WGS metagenome assembly SDBS01 (sample SAMN10404972, study PRJNA504765) | marine sediment metagenome | isolation source: marine sediment core GS10_PC15, 163 cmbsf | place: Arctic Ocean: Southern Knipovich Ridge | collected 2010
AGAAACCCCGCCTTGCCGAATAGCCGATCGCTCAGAAGCAAGCAAGTCAACCCAGTCGGCAGGCGTGTATCCGTATTCCCCAGCCTCAGATCTTTCAATGGCCGTGAACAAATAGTCGGACCTGTGGACATCGAGCGACGTCGGTTCATACGTCGTGCCTGGGACGACATCGGCGGCGATCACAGCCGGTCTCTGATACCCAGGAATCGTCACGGTTGCGATTGGCGCGATTGGAGTCACCGGACGGATTAAACCGGCGCCGGTTATAAGCTGTTTCTTTCGAGCTGGTGATGTGGACCCCGGTGTCGCCGTACTCGGCATCACCGCGCCCAAATGATTATTGCGAAGATAACCCATATTTCAACTCACCTTCGAAGCAATAGAAAGGCAGCAACGCCAGCCGCGATCAGGATCGGCGTGTTACCTGTTAGCAATTGAGAAAGCGAATCAGTTTTTCGAGTCGCCCCGGCCGGCGCCGGCGTCCCTACTTTTACTTGCACTGTTTCACCCGAATCGGTGATCCACTCGACAAATTCCTCAGCTGTATATTCAACAACCGTATCCAGGACATCCGAACCAACGTCCTTGACCGTGTCCCAGATATCATCGTACCAGTCCCCCAGGCCGCCCATTCCGCCAGAGGCATCCGGTTTTACCGATTCGACCTTATTCATTTGAACATAGTCGACGAATGATGCGAACGCCGCCCTGGTAGGCTCGAGCAGGAGGGGTTGACGGGTCGGAAAGCCGCCCCCGTCGATCACCCGAAGGTACTGTTTAACATCGTTGAGATTGATCCGACCGTCCCGCCAGAAAGACGAAAGAATCTTTTCGACTCTTGCCTTGACGAGTAGCCGAAAATCGTTTTTGGATATTGCCCGTTGATCTACGTACGCTTCCATATTCACCACCTCGCCATTTAGATTATAAATTCGTTGGAACGGCAGATCGGTCGGAGTCCAGCCGAAGCCCCGATCCGGTTCAGTCGTGTCGGCCCCGACCCATGAACCACCGACAAACAATTCCGGTAGTATATGCTCTATATGATCTTTCGAGTATCCGACAACTTTCAACCTTGCAGGAATGCCAACGGATTGAGCAAGCCCGACAACCAGGCCACTATGATCGTCACAATCGCCAGCACCAACAGACAACGTGATAGTCGGACTCTGGACAGTCTCAATACCCACCGGGTCTTTTTGGTATCGGATGCGCCGAACGACAAAGTCGTACAGTGCCTCCGCTTCTGCCTGATGGTTTTTCGACTGAATATTCGCATCTATTAGAATCCTCGTTGCTTGTAGTCGCAGTTGTGGGCGGTCCAGATCGTACTTGACAAGGCGGCCTATCTCCCGGACCGTGGCGTCGGTTCCCTCGAGGCCGCCCGGAATCTGAGATAGTCGATAAACCGTTTCCATGTGAGCAGCCTATTGCACAATTCTAAGAAAGTCAAGCAATATTTTGCCTACAGGCAGGCGGTTGCCGGAAAGCTGCTACGATTTGCCCCGAATATGCAGACGCTACGAGAATTCAGTGTGAATTAGTTTTCATACTGCCACATTGACGGACAGCTTGGCAGTCCAACGGGTATAACTCCGCTGGGTAACAACTTGACAATTTCTTTGAGATCGTCCAAGTCATAGAGATCAGGATTTTTGCGAACATGATAGAGATTAAAAACGCCCAACAGATGAGAAATACAACCAACACGCTCGTACCTCAGATTTGTGATACAAAACGGACAATTGTCAGGATCGTGCTTTCGCTTGGGCATCTTGATTTGATTGTAAAAAACGCCGCCCGTTCTGATCCGACGTGTCCCCTTGGTAGCTTTCAGAAATTCAACAGCACGCCGAAGATCGTAGAACCGAGGCGGTTTTGTAACGTACTTGGCGACATAGTGAGCAGCTTTTTTCGGATTGCGGATCGGTTCAATAAAACAACCACGGTCGCCGCCCGTGATCTTAATCCAGGCGTTCAACAGTTTCGCTTGAGGTATCCACGGGCCATAGATGAGAATGTGCGAATGGAGGTTATTGTTTTCTTGACCGAATTCATTTACGGCAATCGTCCCGGCGCCCTGGAACCGCTTTCGATCCTCAACTATCTTTCCCGTTCGACTGATCCGGCCACGGAATCTTCCATAGAACAACCGGCAGAAATCGCCAACGCTTTTGTTGAATCGTTTCGTTTCATCTTGGTTCGGAATCCGGCCTCGGTACTTGGCCGTCGACTCCGAAAGCGTCAACATGGCCAGAGTCCACCCTTTTTTCCGATTAGCGAAATACGGTTTGACCAGAGACATGATTTTCTTTTGAATCCGTCCGCCGTAGATACGCGAACAGATATCGCAGAGACGAGCTTTGCAAAAGAAACGAGAATAGAACTGACTTTGACAAGTAGGACAATAAGAACGCCGACCCTGCTGACCACACTGGCGAAAACGTTCAATAATCTCGAGCTGACTATTAAGATTGACAGAGATTTTCAACATAGCCTCTTCGACCAACAACGCCGCCAGGTAATCGCGTTCGACCTGGGGCATATCGTCATCGAGCGAAAATGATTCTGGCGGCGGCGCATCCTGGCCGTACCCGTCAATCAGGCTGTCGGTTTGTATGGCCATCCTTGGCAACTACAGAACCCTCCAATCGCTTGATTGAATAAGCCACGAATTCAGGATCGATATCAATCCCATAGTACAGGCGGTCGAGATCCTTGGCAGCCTGTAAAGTTGTCCCAGATCCACAGAACGGATCAACAACGAGCATGTTTGGCTTGGTCAAATATTCGACCAGCTTTCGCATGTGGTTCAGATTCCTAAAGCATGGATGCGGGTTATCCCCTCGAGGTCGAATACCGGAGTTGATTTCACCGCCGATAACCCTGTGAACACCATTCAACCGCCTATGACCAAAAACATAGGCAACGTCGGAGCCGTACAGCAACGATCCGCGATAGACAGGCGGAATTCGGCGCAACCAAATAACTCGAAAAAATGGCAATGTGATCGGCGCAAGAAAGTTTGGATTTGTATCACAGCCCAGGATGACGACCAGCCGGCCAGTGATTCGGCAAATCTCACGGCAAGCGTTCGCCCACATAAAGAGCAGCTCATCGAGATCGATCCCAAAGTCTACGGCAGTCGACGGCCAGGGCGGATCGGTCATAACGACGTCAACCGATCCTTCCGGTAAAACCGAAAGCCGCTCGATCGCATCACCACAGACGACCGTATTCGTCACTTCCTGTAGAAAAAGCTGCATTATGGATTAGCCTCAAAGAACGCAGCGGCGAACCCCGAAGGAGTCACAGCCCGGCGACGCGCCCGCTTTTTATTTCCGCCCGGCATATCTCGAATATAATTTTTCAAAACAGGTTCGACTGGTGTTTTTTCCGGTATCACAAATTTCCCCCACAGCCCGGTTTTTTTGGTGTACGGATCTCCATAGTCGCAAGGATCGAACCAAAGCGCCGGCGGCCCGATAAATCGGCGTAACCTGCCGACCGGATTCTCTAATACCCACCACTTTGGCCGAGCCAGTAAAATGATCCGGAGGCAGGCATCGACAACCGCAAGCGACTGCAATAGTTCCGCCTCGGTAGGTAGTTTGTTCCGAGCTATTGAGAAAAACGTACATGGAGGCGCAGCAAGGACCCCATGAACAGGATCATCGAAAAACTCAACCAATCGAACGTCGCCACCGGTGACAAGATCAGAGGGGAGAGTCCAAAGACCGATGCACATAGGATCGATCACCCGCACGGTGTAACCAACATCCTTGTACGGTTTCGACCAGGAGCCAGAGCCACCACAGAGGTCGAGAATGATTTTGTGACTATTTGATATCAACGTAGAGGTCAACCACCGTGTTTCATTTTTTGCTTTTTGTCATAGGAACGGGCGCCAAAGTAGAACGCGAGAATGCTTGTAATCATCGCCGCAACGGACGATGGAATATCCGGCATGACAACGATGATAGTTTCTTGCCCACAGACCAACAACACCGTTTGAACCATGGGGACGATAATCAAATGTAGAGCCAGGATGATAACCACCAACCAGCACATTGCCGGTCGAACACGCCGGACGAACGGGTCTTCGGATTGAATTTCAAGAGCCAGGAGCTTACGAATTCCCGCCGCGTCTTCATTGAGTAGCTTTTGTACGTCCGGGTTGAAACCGGCCTCACCCTTCAAACTGGTCATAGCCTCGGCTATCTGAGCGCCTTTTTCGCCGCCGATCAGCCTGGCGGCCTTACTTACGAGTCCGATTACGATATCAAGCATCGGGAGCCGCCTTTTTCGCCGCCGCCAGAAAGAGATATAAGTCATTCATCGCACCAACCGCGTCGATCATTTTTGATTTTGGCAATATATCAATAATCGATTTTGCGCAGGCCTCAGCGTGAGCAGCCTCCTCTTTTGTGAATTCACCTTGTGCCATGATATTTCCTTTCAATAAGTTACGTTTTCTAAGAACTTGTTTCTATTTCAACAAGTAAAGGCCGCCGAAGACGGCGGCAGAAGAGATTAAGAGCCAGCCCATTCAAATAGGTCGATATTCATAGATTCAATCTGAGCGCACCGCGTACAAAAATGACCTGTACGCCGAGACAATAGGTCTTTTTCGCAAGTATCGAAATAGATCACACCCGGCACGATCTTATCACCACAGCCCGGATCAGGACCATGCAGGGCGCCATCACAAACATGCGCCGACCGAGCGGTCCGAACTTTGCCGTTTGGATAGACTTCTGAGATATATGTTTGATTCACTTTCGGACCTTTCAAGGACGTGGCACCCTGGGGGAGGGGGACAGGGCGCCACGTTCATCGAGACCACCGAACGACAACCAAGACCGGGAGCCGGTTACTGACCGTCAGTGGCCTCTTTCGGGCTTTTCACGACCTCTGAGGTCGGGTTATCTTCATCCACAAAGAACTTGACCGCCGTCTTTCTATCCTCAGCCTCGGCCTCGAATGCCCGCCGCAGCATGGTCTCAACGGCTTCTGGCGTTCCCTCGTTACCCTCAATATTGAGGTAGACAAGCGCGGTATATTCGCCGCTTCCACCCGCTCCCGGTTTCAACACCCCGTTGGCAACTTCCCTGTTGAACTGTTGAGCAAGCTTGAAATAGGGCACGTTCGATTTGAAGACGCAACGAATCGTACAGACCCGTTCGATCTCGGGCTGACCGCCATTACCCGCCAGGCCGATCCCGCCTTTTTTCGCCAGGGGTATGAGCTCGTTGTACCTCAAGACGAAACCGTCCAATCGCATGAACGTCGAAATCAGGACAAGCGGAACCCGGCCCTGCTCGAATCCCGCCGCACAAGTAGCCCGATAGGCTCCCACGCCAGCGTCGTCGACGGTTTCCACTTTCAGATTAGGATTAGCCGTTACAATTTCCTCGATGGCCCGGACGTTGTCTTCGGAAACGTCAACCGCAAATTCAATTATCTCGTTGAATTGAGACATACTTACTCCTTCTTTGGTGCCGGCGTCTTTGGAGGTCTCGCCGTTTTGATAAGGTGAACGATTTCAATTAGTGTCTCGGCGATTGCGCCGAGCGGCGTACTTTCAGCCGGTTCCAACATCTCCCGCAGTTCGATAATGGCGGACGCCCCGGCAGACGTTTGTTCGGCGATGATAGAGATTGAACATCGCTCAGGGACTTGACGCCACCAGGCGCACCTTTCCTCAGCACAAGCGACGTTCACGGGAGCCACCGGAACCGCATTCGGCGGCACAACCATCGACGCCGGAGTCGGCACAAGTTGACCCGACATCAATGGACAGATCGGAACGTCTTTTTTCAGATTGGTAGCGTCGCCGTTCAAACCAGCACCACCTTTCGATCAGCATCGACGTACAATTCAAAAACCTGAGTACAGAACTCGGCGAACGCCTCACGACTACCGATAGACGATTCGGGATCGTCCCAAAAATCGACCAGTTCAATTTCCCCGAGGCTCTTGATCCGTTCGGCGAATTGATCCGACAACGCCGCCCGAACAGCAGCATTCTCTTGCCTCAGAATCATATCGACCATATCGACGACTTTCGAAACTTCCGTAGGCGGACTCAACCGCCAGCACTTCACAAACACAGATACAACGGCCATGACGGCCTCTTGTTGCGAGATAGACATAGGCTCTCCAATCTCTTCGGGCGATTCCGCACCCGGTTGGTCTAAGGTTTCCGGTTTGGGCGGTCCATCGACCGCTTTCGGCACCGGCGTTTTGCCCATCGGTGCGCCCGGTAGTCGCCCAGGAGCGGCCCCGCCAGGTACCATCATTTTTTGAATGACGCCGCCCGCTTGAGTGATTGCGCTCGATAATATATCCCAAGGCCCTGTTCCAGACGGCGCGCCATCGGACGTCAACAACGATCCCAGTTCTTTCAACTTGATTAGCTGTTCGAGCGGGTCCGGTTGTGATTGCTTTTCGATAGCCATTTTGAGCAGAGCATCGTTAATACTCGGCGGTTCAGGAAAGGCATCCTTGAGCATTTTGACGAAGAGAATCATTTCCTTCATCTTGGCCATATCGCCGCTGAACGGCACCGACACCCCGCCGATATCGACCTGCACTGATTCAATGCCACTCGCTACATCATCGGACCTACCCACTGGCGAGAGGGCCGGAGCCATCGGCAATTTGGGAAAGCCCGATATATCGATATAACGAGTGGTGATAATCCTATGACTCGATGAATCTTTTTTCTGGATCATGTACCGGCCACCGCCGAACCGTTCTTTCAAATACTGTTCATCGGCTCCCGGGACCAGGCGTTCAAGATAGCCGGCAATCGGCACGTCCTGAAATTCGGCCGGTTTTACCCTGGTAAGATTAACATATTGTGAATTTTCATCGAACCCCTCGAATAGAGCGGCGAACGGATCAATAGGAGTGTCCTCGGGCGGATCGGTCTTTTTCGATTTTGGAGAGTCGTTATCAGTCGATATTTTTTTCTTCCCGGCCATCTTTTCCCCTTTGGTTTACAGGTTCACTTTCTACTTACGTACAAGAACACCAACAGACCGACAGCCAACAAAACCCCGGCCTTCGATACCGATGGAGTCACGAGATCGGAAACAGTTTGCAAGGCGACATAGGTCCAATCGGTTTCATCGTGTTCTTTAACACCGCCCCACGTCGCCGGATCACTCGGAGTCCGATCAATCCGATTGTCGACGTGGAACGAAATCGCGCCGATGTCATTGATATACATCCCGAATCCGGTAAACCGCTTGAGGTCCCGAATAGTGTCCAGCACGAACGTCGAATCGATTTCAGGATAGACGAAATCGATCGCTCGACCTTCGGGATGTTGCCCACGGTAGCCCACTCGAAAATCAGACAGGACAAACGCTTTTTGATTCAACCGAGTGGCCAACCAATCGAAATCCCGCAAGAGTCGATAGTCCAGTTTTTCGGGATGTTTGAAGTCGGACGGACCATACCAACGAAGAGTAGCCCAACGATCCGGCGTCATAGACAGGATCAATTTTGAGTCCAGATCTTCATATGCAGAACCGGATTCGCTAATTGATCGGTAGGATCCAGCGAGGTCGCGCCAATATGTAGCGTCCAACCGCTCTTTAAATAAAATTCATCGATGAGCGGAAACGCAGCATGGAGATTCGGCATGGTCGTTTGTTGGTACTCTTCAGTACCTGGGCCGACGTGGTAAGTGTAGCTCGTATTACCCGGCTGGACGAACTGAGTCGCGCCGCCATAGGCGATATTTCCGCCAAGGTCTTCGGACTGTACAAACATCCAATGAACGCCCGGACCGGCATCCGTACCTAGGCTCCAGAATGCGCTCAGAAGTTGCACGACGGTATTGACAGGCACAACCCACGAGACATTGACGCCGGCAGCCGGCGCGGCGACAGGAAAGCTTTGAAGGTCGAATCGACTTTCTCTGAACTTGTTGAATTCAGTATCCAAGGGCATAGAGCACCTCTTTCAAATAGAATGTATTTCGGGAATTTGTTGTCATGGACAGGACCTTCAATCTTGGGCGCCACCGCCGAAAGGTCCTACAAACAACGGCGACGCCCAATTACGTAGACTTCAATTTCAAGGCCATAGTAACAACGATTTCGATTTTGTCAAGAGATTTCTTCCGAGCAAACAAAAAAGCCGCCGCCGACACCGTTACCTACAAACGGATCGACAGCGACTATTTCAAAGGGGTTTTCTCTTTAACGCCAGACCCGCGCCTGCAATTCAAACGGAGTCACAATGTTTCCAGAGACGTTCCGCACCCGGATCGCGATATAATTGGATGTTATTACAAGGAACCCGTCACGGTTGAACGGACCAGGCAGATCATAGGTCGTATTATGGCGCAAAGCAGCCGGACAGACGAGCATCGTTAAGGGAGTGCCACCGCCAACAACAATCGGCTCCATAGTTGGAATGATATCAATCTCAACCTCATCGTCCGTTAGGACATCGATTGAAAAATACCGTTCCGCCATTGTCGGCATATTTCCGCGACTGTTGACGTGGTTTTGTTCCGGCTCAAAAAGAGCCTCTTCGTTACCGGGACCGACCAGAAAGTCGGCGCCGATAGCAAGGTCGGCCCGATGATTCCACCATAAATCCAAAGTGTTCGTTGTTAACATATTACAACCCCCTCAACATCATATCACCCTCGATTATCGATTGACCATTTGGCGCACCGTTTTCGATTCGGAACCGACAGAGGATACCAGGTATCCGCAAGCCGGTGATAACGTTCGGGACGCCACCGCCAACCAACGCAATAGGAAGCCAGTCAATCGTTTCAGGATAAGCCGGAATCAGCGATGGGAACTCCCGACCGATTTCGATTATCAAGGTTGCCTGGCCGTTACTCGTTTCCCCTATGCCCGGCATGACCGTAATCCACGCATCGAGCACGGTCCTGGTGTAAAGGCACCAAGACGTAAAGGCGCCACCGACGTCGTTACCAGGAACGACATACTGAGGCTCAATCGGCGCGGCCTCGAACAAGAATTGGAAATTCGCCAACAGGACAGCCGGTGAAGTTTCCACCAAGGGAACGTTGCCCGGCGCCCTGTCGGTGTCAGTATTAAATGGCATTCTCAGGCCCCTTTCTTAACAGGTCGACGCAAGCGACCCGTCACTGTAGCAGTAGCCCAAACCTGTTCAACCCATACGCCGGCAAACGCAAACGGAACTACCAACTCGGCTATTTGAACGCTCATTATTGCGTTGGTCGGAATGACAACCGGGAATATCTGAGTGGTACCGCCCATCGTCTGCGAGAGTGGCGCGAAGAGATAGGTATCCGCCGACATATTGATCGTTGTGTGGTTCGGTATCTGTTCCGAATTGATAGCCAGGCGCCAACCGAATTGGCGATTGCCGTACAGAAACGGTTCAGACAAAACCAACTCAATCCTTGTGACTTCCAACGCCCGGCCGGGAGGGACCGTGTACGTACAAATGTTCATCGGAACGCCAACGATCGGGAATCTCAACAATGATTGTTCGGCCCGGTAATAAGATTGATCCCGGCCAATGTCCTCCACTCTCAAATCGCGGACACCCTCGCGGACCTGTTCTTCTTCGGCGATCCGCTTGACGACGTCGGGATTGACAACAGGCGGCGCAATACTCGGCCCCGTGGGGAACATCGGACCCCGCCTTTTACTAAATACGCTGTTTCTCCTGTCGGCCATGATCCCTCCTTTCCGCTATTGTCTATACAGCTTGGCGCCGTGTAGGCTCAAATTGACTTCCGTCCGAGTGGCGACGTTCGTGGTAAAGCCCACGATGATCGTTGAGATAGCCGCAAAGATTCGCGGTGGACTTAAGTTGTACGGCCATTGACCGTCACCGTTCAGAGCAGCAGCTGGAATCGGAACGTTCATTAGATCCTTACCGATTGACGAATCATTGATATTCACATCACCCGCCCAGTTCGCGACTATCAATTCGGTTCCGATGGCGCCCTGTCGGACTTGCAACGTCAGATAGTACGCCTTGAAATCCGCGTCGGACGATATTGTGATATCCATCTCGACGGCTTGACCCGCAACAATCAATTGCGGAGACCAGCCGGTCGAATAGACAAAATTTTCTTCGCGCATTATAATCCCTTCTTTCAATGTCGATTCATTCTTAGCGGCGCCGGTCGATTAAACCGACGCCGCCCAGACGAAACCAAGAACCAGATTTCTATCGAGCTGGTCTGGTGTACAGACCCCAGAGCACGAACGTCACAGCAGTCGGCGCGGCAATCACGTCCATGTTCTCAAAGACCACCGAGACCGACTCCTGATTTCGCAAGGTCAGAGGCTCGTAAAGATTGTAACGGTTGGCATTGACCGAGACGCCATTGCCGTAGGTTTCGGCAACCGTCGCCGCCGCCAGGGCCGCATCCGTCTGCAATACCGCATCACAACCGGCGTTCGGAATGAACGAGAGAGGTCCCTTGCCAAAGTCGGTATCGCCACCAAAGAGCAGGCGGAAACTACCGGCCCGGATCGCCTGAATGTCGGCGACGGTCGGATCAGCACCAGCCTGGGCACTACGGGGGAAAAACATCGACATGGCGTCGATGATGATCGTATTGTCACGCTCCAATCGACCAGCCTGGACAAGGTTGGTGTGTCGGATGTTTTTGATGACGGCGCCCACCAGAAGACCGCCACGCGGCACCGCGAAAAAGGCCCCGTCCACCGCACCGGCAGCACCGGCAGGAAATACAACCGTATCATAGATCGGTTGCGTATACTTAAAAGCTCTGTTCGTTTGTGGCACTTCCTTATTCTCCTATCATAGATTCAATTGTCTTTTGCGATCGCTATGGACCGGAACGTCCAGTAATCAGCTGTTCGCTATCAATAAGCCCCGCGTACATGCGTAGGATGAACGTACGCATTCAAACTCGGATCGATCGGGACGTATCCGGCGACGTCGGAAATATCTTCGAAGGACAACGCACCCCCGAATCCGGCCAGCCCGATCTTCGGCGCGACGTACTGCCTGAACAGATCCACGCCGATCAGGGCGAGACCACCAGCCGCCGCCAGTTGTCCATTCCGTTTGTTTGTGACCTTGCCGACCGCAAAGCCCACCGCAACGGCGGACGCCGCCTTGACGAGATAGCCCGTCACGCCAACGGTCGGAATTCCCGCCCAGGCCTTTCTGGCCAGACGCGGCACCAACTCGGTCCCGAACATTCCAAGACCGATGTACAGGGCGGCGCTCATATCGACGCCGAGCGGTCCGCCATAGGACATATTACGCCGACGCGGACGCGAAACGCCAGTCACGGTATAGCGTGGACGCCTGGATCTCGACCGGCGTCTCCGGGGATTGCCGAGACTCGCCATCGACGGATTGCGCCGACGTTTAGTTCTCCGCTTTCCGGTCATTGAACGTTTGCCACCGAAGCCCGCCCGTCTCTGAACAGCCGACAACCGGCGCGACCGTCTTTTCCGACGTGGGTTTTCAACAACTTGAATTGTCGACATTGTCAACCTCCTGTTTAGCCGGCGATACCGTCCGGCTCGATAGTGAACTTACCAATAATTATTAACATGCAATTCCCATCCGGCTGTGGTTCCGAATCACAGTACAACGCAGCCGGTTTCTCGAATTCATGGAAGTAGCGAACCACCTTTCCGTCAAACTTGTCCGAGACGTAATCGACTCGAGCAGCTGATCCGAGACAGACAAGGCTCTCAGGCCATTCAATATCGACCTGGTGAACCGCTCGAGGCGCAAAACCATAGAACTTTTCTGACAACTCGAGAGCGCGCGCTCGAGCTGCGATGCCGGCCATCTTACCGAAGGCCGGACCACGGCACGTCTGCACAGCTTGAGCAAGAAAATTGAGACTCCCGACCCGGATAGTATTGTCCGTAATGAGGTCGGTGAAAACATAGAGCATCTTTGTCTCGATCCGCTTTCTACCGTCGTATTTGAGTCCGTACAGAGTAGCATACTTTTCCGCCGTCATTCTCATTTTTTCGTTGCCATATAAACCACGTAGGCAGCAACCGCGAACATAACAGGACCGAGCGCAGTCGTCAGACCACTAAACAATCCTACGTCTTGTTCGGCGGCTATCGCCTCACTCAGGACGTCAGCCGGTAAGTTTCCGGCGACCACTTCGCTTATCATATCCGACATGTTTTGTTGTTTCTGAATGTAACCATAGGCCCAAAGCCCGGACGCCAGACCACCGACCAACAAAACGCTACCGATCAAAACCGTACTGACAACGATACCCAGTTGACCACCACGATCAGCCTTGCGAATGCGGCCGACAAAATCATCGACACGCCCGCCGAATTCCCGACCCGGATCGGTCTGGATGAAATTCAGTCGGATAGCCTCCCACAGTTCAGGAAATTCAAGGTACCACGATTTGACTTCGACTATTTCCGTTTCACTGAACAAACCATGTTCGACGCCTATTTTGAACTTGGCAAAGTCGACCAGGGCGCGTTCAAATACGGACGGAAAATCGTCAACCAACGACTCAACCCTCTTTATCTCCCAGGCCGTAGCAGTAACATCGTAAACAATTCCAATCATCGACGGATTGAATTGTCCCATTGCGCCGGAGTAGCTCATTGTCGCCTCGTGCTTTTCGAATAGTCATAGAACGCCCAGGCAAGTATCCCGCCAAGAATCAATATAGCAGGAGAGATACCTATCCCCGCCTCAACCACAGTCGACGTCTCCGGCGGACCAGCCTCAATTATGTTATAGATGGTGCCGGCATAAGAGCGTTCCGACGGAGACATCGACATCCAATCATTTAACGGAATGCCGTATTTTTGAGAGTCGGATATCTCTTTCATTGTTGGAACGCCGACACCGTCACCCGATGGCGGTGTGTCGCCCCCGGACGCGATCATTTGTTCATACCGGCGCCGAACATCACTCCGCACACCTGGACCGGCATTGACCCAGGCGTAAACATCCCAACCGTACTTTGTTGCTTCTGCTATCTCAGCCGGAGTCGGTTCAACAGCAACACCACCCTCGACCCTCACAACAAACCCGGCCAAACCTCTACCGCATGTCATCGCCGGCCTCCACTTCCAGTATACTCCGATATCGCCCACAGAACAATTCCACCTATCAGCAAGTACATAAGGGGTCCGCCACCAAACAATCCCGCCGCAGAGATAGCTTGACCACGTATTCGATCGCGCTCTTCACGGGTCAAACGCACCCAATCATAAGTTGTGTATCCATGTTCGGTAGCCTCGAAAATCTCGTTTCCCGTTCCCGGCCTCGTAGACGTCGACGGAACGTACTCGCCCGCGTGGTCTTCGGCATACTTATCTCGCCAATCGCGACGTTCCACAGGATTCAGATTGATCCAATCATAGACACTAAACCCGTACTTCTCAGCCTCCATCCGCTCGTGAGACGTTGCAGTCTCAACAAGACGTTCTTCGTGTTCTGTAAATATCGCCTCTTGCGGCATTACTTTCTCCGCGTTCCTTTTTGGTATTCCAACAACGCCCACACGACGGCGCCCGCGATCGCCAAATACGTCCAGTTTTCACCACCTGGGAAGATGCCCGCCTCAGAAACCCCGCCTTGCCGAATAGCCGATCGCTCAGAAGCAAGCAAGTCAACCCAGTCGGCAGGCGTGTATCCGTATTCCCCAGCCTCAGATCTTTCAATGGCCGTGAACAAATAGTCGGACCT
>SDBS01004455.1_pt1 | contig 13698 bp, 16 predicted proteins | sample 2277091 | NCBI WGS metagenome assembly SDBS01 (sample SAMN10404972, study PRJNA504765) | marine sediment metagenome | isolation source: marine sediment core GS10_PC15, 163 cmbsf | place: Arctic Ocean: Southern Knipovich Ridge | collected 2010
ATCGTCAACATAGAGGACTAAGTCCTGAAAAAAGAGATAACTACTTTGCTTGGTACTTTAAACTGAGACCTAGATAGACAAAAAGGCCACATATTTGTCTATTATGCCCATTGCGAGGAGTCCAAAGGACGACGAAGCAACCTAACAGGTGAAGGCTCTTATGAGGATTGATGGAAGTGGAGATTAAGGAATTAAAAACACCTTTAAAAGAAGAAAACATTGTTTCTCTGCAAGCCGGTGATCGGGTGACGATCAGCGGAGTAGTCTATACCGCACGGGATGCTTCTCACAGAAAGATCGTTGATTCTATAGAAAAAGGGCAGGATCACCCAGTCGACTTTACAGACCAGATTGTTTACTATGCAGGCCCTTCACCGGCCACAAAAGGAAGAGTCATCGGTTCTATCGGTCCAACGACGAGTCATCGGATGGATGTATATACGGAGCATATGTTGAAACTGGGTGTGAAAGGTTTTATCGGTAAAGGACGACGCTCACTAGAAGTAAGAAAAGCCCTTAGTCAGTATAAGGCGGTTTATTTCGTTGCTTTTGCCGGCATCGGCGCGCTGCTTAGTCAGCATGTGGGCAAAGCAGAAATAGTCGGTTATCCGGAGCTAGGACCGGAAGCTATCTTTAAGCTTACTTTGACCGGTTTTCCGGTGGTTGTTGCTGATGATATTCACGGACAGGATCTGTTTGAAATGGAGTGGAAACGGTGGAAGAAGTAAGAGAAGGTCTTTTTATAACACTTGAAGGTTGCGAAGGAGCAGGTAAGGGCACACAGGTCAGAATGCTCTACCAGCATCTAACAGAAGATGGATACAAAGCGATAGCGACACGGGAACCAGGTGCGACAGCTATCGGTTGTGTGATCAGGGATACATTGCTTTCAGATAAGTTCGAAGAGATAACAGCGAAAACGGAACTCCTGCTTTTTAATGCTAGCCGGGCACAGCATGTCAGTGAAGTGATTAAGCCGGCTCTTCTTAAAGGTAAGCTCGTGCTCTGTGACCGGTATCTGGATTCAACGTTGGCATATCAGGCGTTCGGACGCGGATTGGAGTTCCAGGAGGTATTGAGAATATCCGAATGGGCATCCGGTGGATTAAGACCGGACTTGACGATTCTTTTGGATCTGCCGATAGAAGAAGCGTTTAACAGGATCAGAACCCACCGTCACCTTGACCGGATAGAAAGAGAAGATATGGATCTGCATCGAAGGGTGGCTGATGGATTCAGGGAATTAGCTAGAATGTATTCTGAACGTATTCGGGTTGTTGACGGTACAAAGCCAAAAGCGGAGATTCACAAAACAATTACTGGGATTATTAAGAAACTACTATGATTCTAGTGAAGAGAGAAGAGTAGAGAGCAAAGAGTTAAGAGGGAAGAAGTAGCAAGAGGTTTGCAGGCTCGAGATATCAGCAATGAGGAGACAGCAAGGATTGAGCATAGTTAACAAGTGAGATTAGTTAACAACCTGCTGATTGCTAACTCCTGACTTATAACGAGTGCGAGGTTTTATGGAGACTTTTTGGGATGTAATAGTCGGACAAGATAAAATAGTGTCTCAACTTAAGGAATTGCTGGATTCGGACAGTGTATCGCATGCCCATCTTTTAGTGGGTTCTCCCGGTATAGGGAAGATAAAAATAGCAAAGGCGATGGCGGCGCATCTTCTATGTAAAGATCAAGGGTGTGGTACCTGCGTATCATGTCATAAGATCCAAAATGGAACTCATCCGGACGTTTCGATTATCGGGCCTGAGAAAGGATTGATAACAATACGCAAAGTCCGAAACATCGGACGTGATATTCAGCTTAAACCATTTGAAAGTAGCATAAAAGTCTACATTATTAGAAACGTAGAGTTGATGAACCAGGAAGCGGCAAACGCATTTTTAAAAACACTGGAAGAACCTCCTGGTCATGTAATCTTCATTTTGACTACATCGAATGCCGATCAGGTTTTCGCAACGCTGAGATCAAGGTGCCAACAGCTTAATCTAAAGACACTATCAGATAAGGAAGTGGCCCGAGAATTGACGGAGCAGTATCAGCTAAACAGTGATAAAGCTCGTTTGATCTCCCGTCTCAGCAAAGGTTCTCTGGATAGAGCTATAAAGATTCCCGAGTCTCCGGACCTCTTTGACTTGCGAGATCAGATACTTGCTTCTATTTATCATAGCGGCGGCAAAGAGGATATGACCTGGGTGGCTTTGAAGGATCTGGTAATAGACTGGCTTAAGTCAAAAGAGAAAGAGCAATATTTGGAGAATATCGACTATGTATTGTCAGTTCTATCGTCCTGGTATCGGGATGCCCTAACTCTAAAGGAAGCTGGTTCAAGCAGTCTTGTGTATAATTTCGACAAGAAAGCAGAAATTGCTGAGTTTGCTGATGCTCATTCGTTGGATCAGATAATCAAGGCGCTATCACTGCTTGAGGAGGCTAATCGAAATTTGCGTTACAATATTAATAGGGATCTTCTAGTCGAAAGTACAATACTTAGTCTAAGTGATGCTGAATAAAGGAGAAGGTGGTTTTTTTGCCGGTTGTTGTCGGAGTCTCGCTTAAAAAATCTGGCAAGGTTTATTACTTCGATCCGGGAAATCTGAGGCTTAAGGCCGAAGAGAATGTTATTGTCGAAACTGTTCGCGGACAGGAATTCGGCGAAGTGATCCAGGATCCAAAGGAGCTTCCAGAGGAAGAACTGGTGGCTCCTCTAAAGAAAGTCATCAGGGTAGCAACGCGTGATGATATTGCTCAAGAAAAAAAGAATGTTGCCAAAGAAAGCAGTGCATTCAAGACAGGACTTGCCAAGATAAAGAAACATGGTCTTCCGATGAAACTAGTAGAAACCGAGTATCTCTTTGACGGTAGCAAGCTCATCTTCTATTTCACAGCTGAGGGGAGAGTCGACTTTAGGGAACTGGTGAAAGATCTTGCTTCTACATTTAAAACACGGATCGAATTGCGACAGATCGGTGTCCGGGATGAAGCAAAATTCATCGGTGGTCTGGGACCATGCGGGCGAGATCTATGCTGTCGCACGTTCTTAAAGGAGTTTGAGCCGGTGTCTATTAAGATGGCAAAAGAACAAGATCTACCGCTCAATCCGATCAAGATCTCAGGTGTCTGTGGTCGTCTGATGTGTTGCTTGAAATATGAGTCAAAAGCTTACCAGGAATTCAAGAAGAAGGCGCCCAAGCTTGGAACTAAAGTGGAAACACCGGAAGGAATGGGTAGAATAGTCGGGTATTGCATGCCAAAATCAAGTGTTATGGTTGAGCTGGAAAACAAGAAGCGGGTTCAAGTAAGTTTAGACGAGATTACCAAGAAAGATGTAGACCGGAAAATGAAATCAACTAAGACTAAAGATAAAAAGTAGGTTCGAGTATCTTTGATGCAAGGTGTTTTTTATAGCACATATGTAGTTGGTCACAGCAGAAAAATGTTCTTTATAAATCCCTTGAATACTATACCGGAGAAGCTTAAAACTGGATCTAATCGACTATTCTGAAACTTCTGGCATCAGAGAATACTCCGTAGAGCCCGTCATCATCTAAGGCGATGATCCTCCAGTAGTAGGTCCCTTCATCCAGACCTGATGTGTCTCCGGGGAAAGTAGGAGTTGCGCCGTTTGGTGATATGGCTGCGGCAATTCTATGTATTGACGGAGCATCTGTGTTCTCCTCTGCAAGCTCCGGTGGTTGGCTGAGCAGCTCGACTGCATAATCAGTTGCTCCTGAAACTTCTTGCCAGGTGAAATATACAGGCTCTCGGTCTAAAGTAATATCATCTGCTGGTGATGAAAGTATCGGCCTTGGTGGAGGCGGGACATCGAATGACCAGGCATCAGAGAATACTCCGTAGAGTCCGTCATCATCTAAAGCGATGATCCTCCAGTAGTAGGTCCCTTCATCCAGGCCTGATGTGTCTCCGGGGAAAGTAGGAGTTGCGCCGTTTGGTGATATGGCTGCGGCAATTCTATGTATTGACGGAGCATCTGTGTTCTCCTCTGCAAGCTCCGGTGGTTGGCTTAGCAGCTCGACTGCATAATCAGTTGCTTCTGAAACTTCTTGCCAGGTGAAATCCACTGGACCCCATGCTACTGTACTAGTGTCGGTTGGTGTAACAAGTGTTGTCTGTGCTGGCGGGACATCGAATGACCAGGCATCAGAGAATACTCCGTAGAGTCCGTCATCATCTAAAGCGATGATCCTCCAGTAGTAGGTCCCTTCATCCAGACCTGATGTGTCTCCGGGGAAAGTAGGAGTTGCGCCGTTTGGTGATATGGCTGCGGCAATTCTATATAAGGACCGGGCATTTGAATTGTCTTCCCAAGCTTCGGGTGCCTGACTGAGTAGTTCAATGGCGTACCCCGTAGCATCCGAGACGGTTTGCCAACTAAATGTTACCGGTCCTCTTGTTACCGCTCCTCCGTCAGTCGGAGTCGTTAGAATTGTTTTCGGGTAGTTAGTATCATCGATCACAACAAGAGGTTGAGACCAAGCCTTTGGTTGCCCGGTATTATCGAGGATCTCTACTCTGACATACTTCTCGTCGCCGGTGGGTGTATAAGTATCTGTTTGAGCATCAGTAGTCTTTATGATCTCACCGGACTGCCTTATCCATCTTATCTGATCTCCGGTTGTAGTTGATACAGAGATTGTGTTACCACCGACTATGACCGATAGGTCGAAACCGCGCGACGCATAGAAGTTACCGTTTTCTATCTGTGTGATGATCTCGTTTCTAGTAGGGTTGGCGCTGCTTGAATTGACTATAATGAATCCGTCTCCCCGGTCTCCAGATGTGTGACTGTCGTCGTTTGATGTTCCCCACACTATCTTTCCTGAACTCAACACAGAATCCCAAATACTCGTTGAGTTGTAGTTACCCCTTCCATTAAAGATCTCCATTCCGGCAAGACCCTCAAGACTGATGATCAGGTCATCGATTGATTCATCGCCAAGTCTGATAGGATGATTTATAAAAGCTCTCCCCCCTTGACTCATACACTGGTCGATTCGCTGTTGATCACTTCCACTTGTTATGGGATCTGTGATTCCTATAAGGTTCAAGTGTTGGGAGCTACCGTCTCTTGTGTCTTCTTCAGCATTTCCGAGCCACAGGATACCACCTACTGCGGGATCAGGTGTAACGACATCATGATCAGTGATGGTATAGAAATCATAGCTTTGGTCAGCGTACCACTGTCCGACAACAGACGGTGAATCGGCTCCGTCTGAGTTTGTTGAATGATCATGCAGATTGCCTTTGTAGTTATATGAATATCCCTGATAAGGGTTGATGATTGAAATAGCTAGTCCATCAAACGGCGGCGGTGTTTCCGGATCGGAGGAAGAAACTAAGTATTCCGGAGGGTAGATTGTGGTCACGAGGAAGACAGTGACAAGACCAATAAGGCAGCATCTTAATGCCTGCATTAACCATCTTGATCTTTTCTTACTCAGTGCTAATTTCATCAACATTACTGCTCACAACCGCATTTAGATGTGCTTGTCGCCAATTAAACAAGCGGCAATAATCACATCTCCACTAGTCAGGTTCCATTCACTATTTATTCCTCTATTATTATATATCGGCAGGTCACTAGGCGAAGTGAAACCTAAATATATACATATATAAGGAAAAAGCAAGCTGTATTAAAGGGAATCAATAAGGGAATTGGATGTGAGCAAGCTGAAAACATTTGTGCTAAACTAATTTGAGGATATATTACCTGATGAGAGGCCGGCGTAGCTCAGTGGTAGAGCAGCTCATTCGTAATGAGCAGGTCAGCAGTTCAAATCTGCTCGCCGGCTCCACTCAAACTCCTGTTTAGAAGGGGTGTTAGTGGAGGGAGTTTCCAGTTTATGGTAATTATTACCCGATTCTTCTAACATTCTTCTAACAAAATCTTTTCCGAGTACATTTGCCTGAAGTTTTTCGGCTGCCTCTTTTTGTGTTCCAGGCAATAGATGTCCGTACCGATCAATAGTTGTTGTGATACTGGCATGCCCTAGTTGAGATTGGATAAACTTCAGATTCTCTCCCTGATGAATAAGAACTGCTGTGTACGAATGTCTTAGATCGTGAAATCTTACTCGTCTTAAACCAGCACGTCTTAGAGCAGGAAGAAACTCGCGCCTAACCAGATTCTGAGGATCCATTGGCTGTCCATTTTGATTGGGAAAAACCAAGTTAAGTTCAGAAGCTGCGCAGTTGATCTGATGAGCAAACAAGGCATCTGCCAGGACTGGAGGCATCATAACCTTTCTACATGAGTATCTTGATTTAGGTGTCTGAAGCTTTCCCTTATACAAGGATCGACGAACCATGATTGTTCTGTTGTGCCAGTCAGTATCATCCCATGTCAGGCCTAGTAGCTCACCTTGTCTTAAACCAGTAAGCACTGCTGTTAGGAACAGAGTATGATAGTTTTCGTCTACGTTCTTGAGGAAGACCTGAATCTCTTCAGGATTAAGGAAATCCATCTCAAATCTCTCAACTCTAGGCATCTCTAAACCTTCAGCAGGGTTTCTTGCTAGATATCCCCAGCGAACTGCATGCTTTAGCATTTCCTTTAGTGGAGCCAGATAACGGATAACGCTAGTCGGTTTTAAACCCTCTGACAGTTTTTCTGGTATAAAACCCTGGATCAAGTCTGTCGTAATCTCTGTCAAGTTGCGCTCGCCAAAGAAGGGTATGAGGTGAGTGTCTATTATCTGTTTGTATGAAGCTAATGTTGATGGTTTAAGTTTTGGCTCAGCATATATCTTTAGCCACTTCTTAGCGAATTCGGGAAATGATGCTTTCTTTAGCTCCTGATATGTACCTCTGTTGATTTTGTAAGATACCTCATCGAGCATTTTTTCTGCATCCCTTTTTCTCGGTCCGGCTAACTTCCACCTCTGCTTACGTGTGCTTGGATCTCGATAGACGATGTAGTAGCTATTACCTTTCTTTACAACTGATCCTCTTGCCATGTTATACACCTCCTTTCTTTCTAGATTTCTTTGCTTTTATCTGATGTGAGTTGATGTATTCTTCAATCTCTTCTTGTTTGAATCTTACACCTTTACCGATCTTGTAGGCTTTAATCTCACCGGCATCTATCATGCGGTAGAGTGTAGCACGGCCTATGCTCAGTATTTCAATAACTTCTTTAATTGATAACAACCTTGATAGTTTTGAATTGTTCATAGTATCATCATGTCTCATATTATCTCATATAACAATAATTGTCAAGAATTCTTGTTAGAAATCTGTTAGAAGCCTTTTTGTTTATGCTGGTCATCATAGGTGGTTTTGTGTTGTATCTCATTATGTATGAGATTCATTATCCCTTTTTCTTACTATCTAGCCACTCTAAGACTTCTTCAAGATCGAATCTAACCAGTCTTCCTAGTTTAAAGTGAGGAATAGCGTCTCTGTGGGTCCGATCATATATCCAGGACTTAGGTACATTCAAATACTCTGCTAGTTCTTCAATTGACAAGAGGTTCTTCATTAGACAATCACCATCCTATAGTTTCTATTGGACTTATAGACATCGCACTTGCAATCTATACTTTCAAACCCATTGGTAGCTAAAAGAAAATGATCTTTCTGAGTAGAGCGGAGTCCTAAAGACGTAGCGTAGCGAAGAAAGATCTTATTATAGACATCTATGTTTATATATAGGGGGGATGTCCGAAAGTCCACAAATAGTCTGACCTGCAAAGGATTTAAGGACAAATGGATTTGGCACAATTTGTCTGTCCATAAAAGAAAACAACCTCTGAACAGGTAATGATTTATGGACATTTTTCTCTTCCGGACAATGTCCATAAAAGCGATGTCCTGGAAAGATTTACCAATTGTCATCTTAAACCTTCTTTCTATAGAAGATTGGATTGCCACGACCCTCACCCCTAAATGATTCAAAGAAACCTCCATCCATATCTTTTAGTCTTCTCTCTACTGTCTTTGATGATGCTTCTGTTTTATTCTCAACCAAGTTTACAAGCTTTCTTTTTTCTACTACTCCTTTATCTTCTAGTTCTTGGAATGCTTCAACTACGTCTAGTTCAGATACTTTTGCTGCTAGATCTTCACTAGTCACTTCATACCAAAGAGTCTCAGGATCACGATGTAAAAACATAGGAGGAGGCTCTTCTGCATTTCTAAGCTCAAAGGAAAGCTTTATAAAGCTCCTGGACTCATTGCCACCTTTTCGATTAAGTACAAAGTAGGAGTCTCCATAATCAAAGATTACAGAACTTCCTCTTAGCTGATGGGCGCCTTTGCGTTTAAACTCAGATGGTTTTCCGTGGTGATGGACTATAACAACAGAGAGACCGAATTCAGATACTAACTCATCAACTCTATCAAACACATTTCTCATATCGCTTGCGCTGTTCTCTTCCTTGAAGTGGAACTTATATAACGGATCCATGATTAAGACATCCGGTCTTACTTCTCTAATAGTCTCTCTCACCTTCTTTAATCCATCTCTTCTGTCCAGTTTTATGCCCTTTGTATTAACGAGGTGGAAGTTGCCTTCTAGATCTTCTGGATTGAATTTAGAAAGTTGTTTGCGCAATCTCTTCTGCATGGAGAACTCGGATATCTCTTGTTGGATAAGAAGAACCCTACTTTTCTTACAAGGAAACTTCGAAAGGAAGTTTGATCCAGTAGCTAGACGAATTCCCATCTGCGTGACGAATAAAGACTTGCCAAGCTTGGATTGACCTCCAACAACGGCAATAGAAGCCTTTGGCAGTAATCCTCCACCGATTAAATCTTCTCGTTCAGGAAGTTCGCTATTGATGAAGTCAGTCACGGAAGTAGTCAGGTTTCCTTCTTGTTTTAAGGGAAAAGGGTCTGCATTTTCGATAAGCTCTAGAATCCTACTTGGAAAATTAGTGGGCGATTCAAGGTAGATATCGTTAAGATCTTTTCCTTTGGGGAGTCTCCATATCCATATGTTTACGTAGCGTTGAGTTTGTGTGTATGCGTCGTAAATTAACTGAGCTTTTTTGATTGCACCCTCTAGCCCTTGATCATCACCGTCATCTGAAAGATGTATAGTATCCATACGTCTATCTATGAAGAGTTGGACCCAATCTAATTTAAGCATCTGGGCATTGGTTCCAACAGCCGGATATCCTGCTTGAAGCATAGTAAGAGTATCTATTTCTCCTTCACAGATAAATAAAGTGCTTAAGAGATCCTTATTCCATTCATTTTCCTTATCCGATAGAAGCATTTGGAAGTTATAAAGGTAACGTGGTTTTCCTGCTTGATACTTATACTTTGGTTCTTGTCCATCTAGCGAGCGAGCATTATAAGAGACTTCAGATCCGTCAAGATCAAGATACGGAATGATTGCTTTTCCGTTTTCTTCTCTAAGCTTATATTTATCTATCGTTTCTTGGGTTAGACCGCGCTTCTTAAAATAGCTCACTATTTCTTATCTCCTTTACCTGTAGTTTTGTTCACGAAAATCAACTAGAGTCTTTCTAAGCGTTTCTTTTTGTATGGGGGGATAGAAATGTACTATCCCTTGATCCCCAAACGCGCTACGGCTAAAATTCTTCAAAAACCCATAGCTATACAGACAAATTGACGTATACATATAGACCCTCTTTCAGAATCCTTAGAATCTGCTTTTTCTTGGATGTTGGGAACTTGAATCTCTCTGCTTCCCACTTACCTTTGTGATATCTGGTACCGAAGTGGATTCCTTTAGATAGCTTGTTTAATCTGTAGGCCAGTTTCGTGTCTTTGATGGAGACTGCAAACCAACCTCTTTCGAGGTTCCAGATAACACAGGTGTAGGATTTTAGTTCATTCCATGTGATATCATTACATTGAAGTTTTTTCACTTTAGTTGAGCTCCCCTACACGGGAGCTTTTCTATTTCACCTCCTTGTCTTTTCCAAACAGGTATTCTTCCGAACAATCAAGAATTCGTGAAAGTTCTTTCTTTATCCTTGGATATGGTTTCATCCTGCCTGTTTCAATAAGAGCTATAAGACTCGGATTAACTTTAAGTACTTTAGCTAAATCTTTTTGACGAAATCCTAGTTTTCTTCTTCTGCGTTCTAATCGACTAATTCTTCTTTTCATAACTCAGCTCCTCTGGACTGTTGACTTTACTAATTAGGATTACTAAAATAACCATAGCAGGAACATAAACTGTTTGTAGTGTGACTATGGTTTAGTAATTGGTTTATTAAGAGGCGAAAATGAGCCGAAAAAGGCTAGAACAAGAAAAAAGAGTATGTGCATATAATGGATGCTACAAACCATTGACCATGCATAATACGGAGATATATTGTTTTTCTCACCTTACAGTCATAGCTAATGAGGAGGCGGCATTAAAGGCGAAAAAAAAGGGGAAGAAATCAAATATTTCATCTTTTCAAAAGCTTGTTGACTTCGAGTGGTCGGTCTTTAATTATAGATATGAGCCCAAAAACTCAAATAATATTGACTCAAAGAATATTTTTATCAAGCAGAGTAAAACACCCAAACTAGTATATAAGCCATTTGAGATTAGTGATTTGTATCTTGAATTCTTGCAAGCGACGGATATAAATGGATTAACAGACTTCGTTAACAAACGTGGCCTTCTATTCAGAAATGATTTAGCGGAACCACCAGCAGAGGATTCTTATGTCTCTGAATACGAGGATCTATACACGGAAAAAATTAACGAATCTAAGAGCTTATACAGTGAAGTGCATCAGAAGATATATTTATTAACAACGCTATACAAAGACATCCAAGATAAAAACGTCAAGCGGTTACGATACGGTCTTAGCGAATTGGTCCACATGTGGATGGAGGACTTAGAAGAGGAGTTCAGAGTTACATATCCAGCGTATAAGCCTAATCTTGCTATAACTACAACTACTAGCGATGCTCAGCTGATTGAACTAGCAAGCTATATTTTGTCTGCAAAGCTAACACTATCATTAGCTAGCTTCTATATTACTCCTTCAATACGCGTGTCTAGAGATAGTCTTCTAGAACCGATTTACTCGGTAGAAAACCTTGCGGGGGTTCTATTTCTACAACTATATTTGGATATAACAGAAAGGGCGAATCTACTCGACTGTAAAAACGATAAATGCGGAAGATTATTTAGACCATCAAGAAGAGACAATGAGTTCTGCTCTTACAAGTGCAAGAATGCGTACTGCCAAAGAGAGTGGCAAAAGAAGCAAAAGGAGGTGAAAAATAGGTAGGTTGAAGAGTGCAATAACCAATGACCAGCAAGAAAAACACTCAAACTTCTTTATTTACAATCAACATAAGTTAGCTAGATCCTCTTTTACAACATTGCCACTACTTATTCTTGGTTCTATCTAAGAGAAGTTTTATATCTATACGAGTTAGACTATTGAAACCTTCCACCCCAACACTCTAAACTCTGAACTTATAGCTATTATTGACTTATTTTTCTATAGGGATAACTACTTTTAGAGAAAATCTATCCGGATTGAGAAGTGAGGTTTTATATAGGTGTGTCTAGAAAGTTGTGGGAGGGTGGGGTTTAAAGTGTGACCGATTTACCTCTCTGGTTGTTCAGGCAAGTCAAAGCCATAGTTACAGCTATTGCAATGATATTTTGCACTTCTTTCCCTTTGTGCTTTGCCAATCAATACAATTCCTATCGCTATGAATATTAGGAACGATGGCATACAAATTACTTGATTATCGTTAATGAAAAGAAGGCTAGTTAAAGCTAGGAACATAGCCACTAGTCCAAACCACCATGTTGCTGACCGAACAGATTTTGTTGTTTTATAGGATTTACAGTTAGGACATTGTACTTGTTCCATGTCAATTCACCGTATTCAGAATATCAAAGAGCAGAAGAGTATTCAAAAGACAGCATAAAAGAAAACCGGCCTTTTTATAAGTGTTGTTTTTGTTGTTTTTATGAATTTATATTCAGTTCAGCCATTATTGCTTAGGACTCTTCTCGACAATATAGAGAAGAAGAAATCCTACAACTAGTATAGTTGCAGCGGGAACTCCACCTCGGACAAAATCTACATTTCTATTTAGATAGTATCTTCCTGTCGTTGCAACTCTTTCTTCTGGAATATTGGAAAGAGACTCTACCCAGGGTCTTTTTTCGTTCCTTTTTTGTTCTGTAGCCCACTTGTCTAGAAGTTGCTGCTCTTCTTTTGAAAGATCATTAAACGCATCATCCTCGCGCTTAGTCTCATTTAAGTCCCAAAATATATCTGCCTCATGTTCATTGGCCTCAAGTTTGGAAAAGTATTTATAATAAGCAGCACGATGATCGAAAAGCTCGCCCAAGGTATTCTTATCTTCTTTAAATAAGTCTAGTTGATATTCTAGAGGGTATTTAAGACCATATCTTGTATTAAAACCGTAGACAATAAAGAAAGCAGAAAGAATAATTCCAACAATCATTGCTACAATTACAGCTACCCTATACAAAGTCTTCAGCAAGTTCATCTTCTATTATTATTGACTATGATATCATCCTTTGATATTTTTTAATCACTTGTCATTTATTGCATAGGAGGAGTTTATGATTAAGTGGTTTAAAAAGCAAACTTTTGGCATTAAGTTTTCACTAGTTTCTGCAGTAGTAATTGGTTGCCTGATGTTCCTATGTGTAGGTTGTACCATATTAGCCTTATTTGTAGTTCCGTATTCTGAACCAACTTTGTCGCTAACGTATGATACTCCAACAACCAAGTCATCAGTGACCATCGTTGGTAGTACATCATCTAATGCTAGCAAAGTGATCCTGTATAGCAATAATGGAAAGAAACTAGATGAAGTTAAGCCGGATAGTGGTGGTGACTTCATGTTCACAAAGGTCAAATTAGATAAAGGTGATAATGCTTTCAAGGTAAAAGCATTTACTGAGAAAGGGAATAGCACTGAGAAGTCAGTCCTTATAGTCCTCAACGAGGCAAAGAAGAAACCAGCCGAGGATAAACAAAAAGAGGAAGTAAAAGAGACCAAACAAGAACCTCAGCCGATTTCTCTATCAGGGGCAAGTCAGCAAGCTTCTGATAAGTTTGTTTTAGAATCTGGATTATCAATCTTCAAGATGACACATGATGGTTCAAGCAATTTTGCTATTACCCTGCTTGATGAGAACGGACAACGAGTTGAGCTGCTTGTGAATGAAATAGGACCATTTAATGGAAGCAAGGCAGTTGGCATCACCATGAGTGGAACACATATTCTTGATATAGCTGCTGACGGAGCTTGGACTATCACAATAGAGCAACCGAGACCATCAGATGCACCTGCCACAACAAATTTCACTGGAAACACTCAGCAGGCCACATCCTTATTTAGTTTGAGTAAGGGATTAAAAACGTTTGAAATGTCACATAATGGTAACAGCAACTTCGCTCCACTTCTTATGGATGAAAAAGGGCAGTATATCGAACTTCTAGCAAACGAAATAGGACAATTCAATGGGTCGAAAGCGATAGGTATTCCAAAAACAGGCATATACATACTAGATGTTACAGCTAGTGGAGATTGGACTATCAATGTCAAGTAGTATGAGGCGCTAGCTATTAAATAAAGAGGTGTGTATGAGAAAGGCACTAATTTTCACATTTGCTCTGTTTCTAGTTATTAGTGGTTGTTGTCCCTCACTAACGACTAGCAAGACAGAAAATAGTCAGAAAAGAA
>SDBS01004456.1_pt1 | contig 13696 bp, 11 predicted proteins | sample 2277091 | NCBI WGS metagenome assembly SDBS01 (sample SAMN10404972, study PRJNA504765) | marine sediment metagenome | isolation source: marine sediment core GS10_PC15, 163 cmbsf | place: Arctic Ocean: Southern Knipovich Ridge | collected 2010
GATAGGCGGGATGCAAGTCTTGCAGTGGGCGATTGAGTATCCTGACTTTGTCAAAGCTGCCCTCCCAATTGCCACAACTACGCATCTTGGAGCTCAATCGATTGCGTTTGATGCAGTAGGCCGAAACGCAATACTGGCAGACCCAAATTTTGCTGACGGGCAATACACCGACGAAAAAGGCCCGGACAGAGGCCTGGCAATTGCCCGGATGATCGGGCACATAACCTATCTGTCAGAACAGGGTATGCGGGAAAAATTTGGGCGAGAGTTGCGAAATGCTGACAGCTACAGTTACGATATCAACGCTGAGTTTGCCGTTGAGACATACCTGGCTTATCAGGGGCAAAGCTTCGTGGAGAGATTCGACTCCAACAGTTATCTTTATATAACCAAGGCAGCGGATTATTTCGACCTGGGAAAAGATTACGGTTCTCTAAAGAAGGCCTTCGCAAATTCCAAGTGCAGATTCCTGGTAATTAGCTTCGCCAGCGACTGGCTTTTTACGCCTGCTCAATCCCGGGCAATAGTTGATGCGCTCGTTGCTAATGACAAAGATGTTAGTTATTGCGATATTACCTCACCATACGGTCACGATGCATTCCTGTTAGAGCCGGAAATACTTGGCTCTTTTATTTCCGGTTTTTTAGATGCCACGCATCGGCCGGGAGTGAAAAAAGCTCAAAAGGACAAAAGAGCACAAGCTTGCATTGAGCGAGGCCGAAGTGAACAAATGCAAATACACGATTTCGAACAGGCTCACCGAATCCGAGTTGACTATGATGTGATTGAATCGCTGATAGAACCAAACAGTACGGTTCTTGACATCGGCTGCGGCGACGGGGAGCTATTGGCAAATCTTATAGCCGACAAGAACATAACAGGTAAAGGTATCGAGCTTGAGCAAGACCTTGTCCTGGCTTGTGTAAATCGGGGGCTATCTATTATTCAGCACGATGTCGAACATAGGCTTGAAAATTACGCTGACAAAAGCTATGATTATGTAATACTGTCACAAACGGTGCAAACAGTAAAGGATACCGAAAGTGTATTTGCCGAATTGCTGCGGGTTGGCAGGAAGGTGATTGTGAGCTTTCCCAACTTTGCTCATTGGCGGTGCAGAGCACAGTTGTTTTTTGGGGGAAATGCCCCGGTAACCAAGCAGCTGCCCTTTGAGTGGCACAACTCTCCGAATATACATTGTCTGTCACTAAAGGATTTCGAACGATTCTGTAAAAGACTGGCTGTTAAGGTAGAAAAAAAGATTCCGTTGATTAAGAATCGTCTGAGCCCGGTAAGATTCGCACCAAATCTGTTTGCCGAGCAGGTAATCTACGTTACAAGCGGAGAATGAACTATAGACGAAGACGTTAAATATAATTTGGAAAGGCCGGCTGTACACACCGGCAAGGCGGATGTTGCCGCTATGCAAGATCAAATTCATGAAAGGAGACTGTAGTATGAATTTTTCAAGAGTATCTGAAAAGGATGTTACAAAGGCAATCGTATCTGAATTTGCCAGAGAGTTTGAAGACCACATCGATAACGATGTGATTGTTGTTGGGGCCGGCCCCAGCGGACTTGTCGCCGCAACCCAGTTCGCCAAACAGGGCCAAAAGATCCTCCTTATCGAGAGTAACAACTACCTTGGTGGAGGATTCTGGATAGGCGGCTTTCTGATGAACAAGGTAACAATCAGGGCCCCTGCACAGACAATCCTCGATGACATCGGTGTGCCCTACAAGGAAGCAACGGAAGGGTTATACGTTGCTGATGGGCCACATGCGTGTTCAAAATTGATTGCTGCGGCGTGCGATGCCGGAGTAAAGGTATTGAACATGACGAAGTTTGAAGATGTGGTTTTAAGGGAAGACAGGGTCTGTGGAGTGGTTATTAACTGGACGCCGGTATCTGCTTTGCCCAGGGCGATTACCTGTGTGGATCCCGTTGCTATCGAATCCAAGCTCGTAGTTGATGCGACAGGACACGATGCTGTAGTAGTTAGTTCACTTGAAAAGCGAGGGCTTGTGGAAATAAAAGGTTTCGGTGCCATGTGGGTCGAAGAATCAGAGGACGCGGTTGTTGAACATACAACAGAAGTTTACCCGGGCTTGATTGTAACAGGAATGGCTGTCGCAACTACATTTGGTCTTCCAAGAATGGGGCCGACCTTTGGCGGAATGTTGTTATCTGGAAAGAAGGCCGCAGAAGTTACAATGGAAGTGCTAAAATAAAAGAATACAGCAGCGTGAATACCAGCGACGAAACGATGATGCCTTAGACATTTATGAGGTAATAAAATGGACAAAAAGAAAGACTATCGCATGGAGACATTGGCTCTGCACGCGGGTCAAGAGGTTGATTCAGATACTTTGAGCAGGGCCGTGCCTATCTATCAGACAACCAGTTATGTATTTAAGAACACCGACCACGCGGCCAATCTGTTCGCACTCAAAGAGTTTGGCAATATCTATACCAGGCTGATGAATCCAACCACCGACGTATTTGAAAAACGCATCGCAGCTATGGAAGGAGGTGTCGGCGGCCTTGGTTTCAGCTCCGGCCAATCCGCAATATATGTCAGCATTTTCAATATCTGTGGCGCCGGAGGACATATCGTATCTTCGAATTCGCTCTATGGCGGCACGGTAACATTGTTTAGCCAGACCTTCCGAAAACTGGGGATTGAAGTTACCTTTGTTGACCCGAAAGAGCCGGAGAATTTTGCCAAGGCCATCAAAGATAATACCCGGCTGATTTATATAGAAAGCATCGGCAATCCCAAAAACGACATCCTCCAATACGAGAAGATTTCCGAGATCGCTCACAAAAACGGTATGCCCGTGATTTGTGACAGTACCGTCACCACACCGATATTGTTCAAGCCGATTGACTATGGTATCGACATCGTCGTCCATAGCTGCACCAAGTTCATCGGCGGGCACGGAACCTGCATCGGCGGCGCCATCGTCGATTCCGGTAAGTTCGACTGGACAAACGGCAGGTATCCTGACCTGACTGAGCCGGACCCGAGTTATCACGGTATCAAATATGTCGAGTCATTTGGCGAATTGGCATACATCATCAAGGCAAGAACTCAGTTCCTGCGGGACATGGGTAGCTGTATGTCGCCGTTCAATGCATTTCTCTTTTTGCAGGGCCTGGAAACACTGCATCTGCGGATGGCCAGACATTCTGAAAATACACTGAAACTGGCACAGTGGCTCGAAAAGAAGGATACAGTCACCTGGGTAAATTATCCGGGATTACAATCTCATCCGGATTATGAATTGGCAAAAAAATATCTGCCTAATGGTCAGGGTGCAATACTTGGTTTCGGAATCAAGGGCGGCAAAGATGCCGGTATTAAGTTTATCAACAATGTCAAATTAGCCAGCCACCTTGCCAATATTGGTGACAGCAAAACTTTGGTGATACACCCGGCCAGTACAACACATCAGCAGCTTGGCGAAGCCGAGCAGCTTGCCGCCGGTGTAACGGCCGATTATGTTCGGGCCTCGGTCGGCACAGAACACATTGATGACATAATAGCCGATTTCGACCAAGCACTAAAAGCCAGTCAGAAGTAAGAATAGTGGATGGCGGATTTGTACGGAGTACGAAGATATGTGGGAATATACGGACAAACTCAAAGACCATTTTTTCAACCCACGAAATGTCGGTGAAATAGAAGACCCTGACGGCATCGGGGAGGTCGGTTCGTTGGCCTGTGGCGATGCCCTGAAGCTGATGTTCAAACTCGATGCTAATGGTAGAATCGCCGAGGCAAAGTTCAAAACGTTCGGCTGTGCCAGCGCAATCGCAACATCATCCGTATTGACTGAGATGATAAAAGGCCTGACTCTGGACGAGGCCACAAAAGTAACCAACAAAGATATTGCTGAGCATCTCGGTGGTCTGCCGGAACAAAAAATGCACTGCTCGGTTATGGGCAGAGAAGCCCTTGAGGCGGCAATTGAAAACTACCAAAGCGGCGGAAAGAAAAAACATGAGCTTGAAGGTAATGTTATCTGCACCTGTTTTGGCGTAACCGACAAGGAAATCGAAAGAGTAATACGCGAGAACAATCTGACAACGGTCGAAGAGGTTACGAATTACTGCAAGGCGGGCGGCGGCTGCGGAGGATGCCAGAGCGAAATTGAAAAAATGATAGAAAAGGTACAGCCGGATGAAATAAAACAGGTCCCTGTAACAGTTGCTCGGCGAGCAGGCAAACTTACCAACATCCAAAAGATACAGTTGATTCAACAGACAATAAACGAGCAAATCAGGCCGGCCCTGCGGGCTCACGGTGGAAATATCGAGCTAATAGATGTTGAAGGAAATAAAGTTGTGGTCGCATTCAGGGGAATGTGCGCCCAGTGCAGACTGGCCGAGCTTACGATGAAGGATGTCGTCGAAGCCAAACTAAAGGAATTCGTCTCCGAAGAGCTTTTTGTCGAAGAAGACAAAGAATCTGCAAACCAGCCCCATAATCATAGAGAATAGATGATAAGCGAAGGCAGCAATCCGGTTTTTTATATTTAGCCTGTGGTTTTAGCGCAGGTTTAGACCTTAGCGCTAAGGAAAGATTAAACGCAATGAGAACCATATATTTTGACAACAACGCCACGACACAAGTAGCTGAACAGGTGCTCGAAGAGATGAGGCCGTTGTTTTGTGAGCTTTCCGGTAATCCTTCGAGTATGCACACGTTTGGCGGACAGATAGGCCGTAGAATCCGTCAGGCACGCGAGCAAGTGGCCGGCCTGCTTGGTTGTGAGCCGAGCGAGATTATATTTACCAGCGGCGGCACCGAAAGTGACAACACCGCTATCAAAGGCACGTTGGCTGCGCTGCCGCACAGACGCAAAATCATAACTACCAGGATTGAGCATCCGGCTGTGCTGACGGTTTGCCGCGAATTTGAAAACCACGGCTATACAGTTGTTGAGTTGGCAGTGGATAAGCAAGGCCGACTTGACTTGGCGCAGTTGGCCGAGCAAATCGACGATGATACCGCTCTGGTTACGATAATGTATGCAAACAATGAAACCGGCGTAATGTTCCCGATTGATAAAATCGCCGAATTAGTTACCGATAGGGGGGTGATATTTCACACCGATGCGGTGCAGGTGATTGGTAAGATACCGCTGGACCTCTCGAAAAGCAATATCGATTTGCTTAGTCTCTCCGGCCATAAGCTGCACGCCCCGAAAGGCGTAGGCGTTTTGTATGTCCGCAAGGGGACACGCCTGTCGCCGTTTATGTTGGGTGGCCATCAGGAAGCAGGCCGAAGGGCCGGAACCGAAAATACGCCGGGAATTGTCGGCCTCGGTAAAGCGTGCGAATTGGCAGCAAAGAATATCGAGCAGGAGAACAGCAAAGTCAAGGACCTGCGTGATAAGCTTGAGAAAGCAATATTAGAAAAGTGCCCCGACTCCCGGCTCAACGGCGACAGGGAAAATCGCCTGCCAAATACGACCAATATCAGCTTCGAGTATATCGAGGGCGAAGCGATTCTGCTTATGCTTGATAAATACGGCATTTGCGCCAGCAGCGGCTCAGCCTGCACTTCCGGCTCACTCGAACCCAGCCACGTATTACGCGCGATGGGCGTACCCTTTACCGCCGCCCACGGCTCGATTCGGTTCAGCTTAAGCAGATACAACACAGAAGAGGAAGTCGATTACACCATCGAAAAAATGCCCGGGATTGTCAAGCAGCTCCGCAAACTCTCACCGTTTGTAGCAAAATAGTTCCACACGGTGTAATTTTGCACAATACGATATGCGCACGACGTATCACGAATGACTGCCGGAGGTGGGACTCGAACCCACACCCTGTTGCCAGGACGGGATTTTGAATCCCGCGCGTCTGCCGATTCCGCCAGTCCGGCCCTTCTAATTTAGTATTTGCTATTTACTATTGAAGTGATGATGTTAAATAATAAATAATCAATAGTCAATAATCAATAATTATAATATCTTCCGGTATGGCAACAACGTCTCTGTGGGCGGGTCCTATCGCTTTTGGCTACACGCACCTATCGTTCCTTCCAGTGCCGCTGCACAATACCGTCTTTTAGCTTAAACACAACGGTGTGTTCTATTTCCTTTGTATCTTCGATAGCGATGGGTGGAGGAAACATGGCAAATTTGCTGTCCTTTTTCTCTATGCATTTGTACCTGAGTATCTCGGTCCCGTCTTCGGTCATACTTTCTTCGGTCGGCTCACCGACTATCGCCAAAAGCTGGTCTCTTGTCGTCCTGCCGGATTTTATCTGCCTAAGCTGCGAATTATCAACGCCGCTGTAGTGCACATTACTTTCGGTTGCCACACAGCCGGCAAGCAGAACCAACGTCACGCCCAGTGAGGCAAAAAGAGCAATTTCATTAAATTTATAATGTTTCATTTTTCGCTTCTCCTAAATCAGTTGATATTTCCCAAGCACACTATCTAATTCTTATAGAGCCATAGCTGGTCTTCAAACTCAGCTTTCCATTTCCCTCACCTATTCTTCCTTCAATTCGTTTGCTGCTTATCTTGCCCTTCAGTAAAATCGGCAGAGCGGTTTGTATCGAGCCGTTGCTGGTTGCAAGTTCGACTTGTCCGGTGAATCCAGGCGGTGCTGTAAAGTCAATGCTGCCGTACGATGTGCTTACGTTTGCCTGTATTTCAGCCGGCGCCAAATCCGAATATTTGATGTCGATATTGCCGTAGCTTGAGCCGGCAGTCAGCTTGTCAGATATGATTTCCCTGCAATCGACACTGCCATAGGATGTATCCACCTGGATTTGGCCGTTAATACTATCACAGTCAATCGAGCCATAGCGGGCGTGTGCTTTCACGTAGCCGCTGGTATCAGCCAGTTTTATCGAGCCGTATGAGCTGGCACATTCGATGTTAGTTTGCATAGGAACAGTTATTTGGTAGCTAATACTTATTGAGCGTTTATTTTTCACGTGCGGCTTGTCTGCCCTGACCGTTAGTGTCTTTCCGGCCGGCTCAAGCTGTATATTCACTTTTTCAGCAATTTCAGCGGCCTCCTCCTCAGTAGGAGCCTGCACACGAATTGTCACAACCACACTGCAATCGGTAGTGTCAGCACCACCTACTTTTATAGAGCCATAGCTTGTTTTAGCCACAAGGGTTGAACCGGATTCCAAAGGCGCCTGGAGTCTTATTGTTTTTTCGTATTTGGCCCGGGGCCAATCGCCGATATGAATAACGCACCCACTAACAGCGAGCAGTAAACAAAAGCCGAGTGCTAATACTATCGAATAATTTTTCTTCATTTTTCTTCCCTTTCAATTAGTATTTTCCATATCTCGCTATACTCGCAACAATCTTCATAATTTTACCGCCTCTGTTATAAATAAGGCCTGCGAAGTCTTTTTGGTAACAAAAAAAATTGAATTACTGCAATCTGCCACTCCACAGATTATGCCGGCCAAGTGTTACCGTTTTGTTACGGTTTTGTCCTTTTTTTGTTATTTTTTCCGATTTTCTTGTCCCCGCATGCTTGCCCTCGACCTGTTCGGGGGCCTTAAGTGGGTATCCAGCCTGTTCCCGCGAAAACAAGGGGCAAAAAACTAAAAATGTTTAGCCCCCAGGTTTATCCTGGTGGTTCTTATCTTTCCGCTCAAAAAATTTCTTGATTGACTTTCCTCTTCCCAGCCGATTAATATAACTGATATATTGATGCGATTTGTAAGCGGATTTTGGATTAAAGTTTTGGTAGGGTGGGGCTTGCCCCACCATTTATCTTAAATTTGCATTCGCTTTGTTGGCGGATTTTGATTTAGAGAGCCCAAAGTAGGAGATACGAAAATGTGCAAGACTTGTGGCTGCCGCTCAAAAAAGAAAAAAACAACCAAGAAAAAAACAACAAAAAAGAAAGCCAAGAAGAAAAAGAAATAACTTGTCCCCGTATGCCTTTTACGGGGATCCAAACTAATCAATCATCAATAATCATTTCAAACGCGGCCCCACACCGTAGCAGGGAGTATATCAACTCTAACTTTTCCCTTTGCTTTTCTTTTTTCTTAAGCCTTTTTTCTAATTTTCGATTGCACTCCTAATGTAAAAGCTTTGCGTTTGTTAAATCTTTCTTCTAACCGCCTCCAACAATTAGCTTTTTCCACTCTGGTAATTCGCCTTTTTGCAAGATCCATTTGATCATTTCAGCGCACAGATCTTCGCCTTTCTTGAGAAGGTCATTAAGAGGTAAGTGTAATTTCTTTGTGAATTTTGTTGTGAACTTTCCAGTATGCACCGCTTCGCAACGACAATCATATATACTCTTGAATAGCTGCATGTATTCCTCCCTTTTACTAGCATCTGATCCCATTATCCAAGCCCCTCGCAGGCGAAAAGGAAACGATATGGGTTCATTACTGGCTCGATCATGTAGCAAAAGTGATTCCAGTGCGATTCCAAGGTCAATGGACTTGTCAACTGGACGGGATCTCCTTCGAGATAGGTTTAAGCGTTGCAACGACACCCTTAAGAGCTCTCGAGTACTCTGTCTCAAACCAAAGTATTGCTGCACGAGATTCTTAGCAGAAACGCACTCACTTTCAGTGAGTTTATGGCTCGATACATTTAGTACATCGTGGGCTGGAGCAGTCCAACCACCTTGTAGGAAAATGCTGCATGGCACCCATTCCTCAACAAGTACCCAATTTGTCAAAGGTACCGGTGTGCTTTGACCGATCAGGGTGAGACATTCACACACTTGATATAGTTCTTCGCTGCTGAACGTGAACTTCATACAATCATCGGGTTCGCAACTCTTGGGTTTGATTCCAGTCTCTCTAATTAATGCCCCGCTAGGGCAGAATGATTTGAGCTCACCCAAGGGCCCGAAAGGATGTTTTAGGTGGGATTGTAAATGGCTATAGTCTATGACCTCCTTTGCGAAGCACTCAGGGATAGAATCAAATGGTGCCAACCTGATTTTTTTATGCAGCATGACATTCTCACGAACTTCTACCCCGGAAAATGCCAAGATTTCAAAGGCTGGTGTGGCTTCAAGATTGATAAACTTCTCTAATTCTTCTACAGTTTGTTGTTCTCCAACTTTTAGGGTTCGATATAACAACCACGCGGCCAGGTTTTCATAATCCACCCGCGTTGCAAGAGTGCCTAGAACAAACATTTTACCATTAAAATCATCCAAATCCGCGCTTTCGTGGAGGAGTTTCATCAGTCTTTCACGCACGTTACTCTCTGTCGTCGTTTTCCAGGCCTCGTAATGACGTGCGGAATAGTCTAGGTGATCCGGGCCAGCCACCTTAGTGCTAGTAATACCTTGTTCATGAGCAAGTTTCAAAAGTTGAAGCAGTTTCTCTTTATCCATAGGCACGCTCTAATTATTATGTTCAATGATTCAATCTTCAGACAATAGATGGATTTTTTCGTAAACAGATCCTATTTGCACTAATGTAGTCCAATCCATCTTGGTAACAATTTCTTCGTGATCCGCATCCGCTGGTTGCTTACTATCTCTGCTCCCAAGTTTTTCCTGTTCTGTCAAACAGAATATCAACAGCCCCTTGTTTTTTGCTAACGTTTGTTAAACCGTGGAAACTCGACTCCGCAAGTTCCGCCACTACTGTTTTCCTCTTTCTCACCACAGAATACACCAAAAGAGTCTAAAGTCAAAAGGAAAAAGAGGAAATTCTCGTATCTCGTTGCCTGTCCTCCGTCTTCAATCCTCCGTCCTCCCTCATCTCCGCATCCGCGCATTTACGCATCAATCTATCCACGCATGAAATTCCGCGTTAATCTGTGAAATCCTTGGTTAAATAATCAATAGTCTATGATTACGATATCTTCCGGGATTGCGACGACATCTCTGTGGGTGGGGCCGAGGAGCTTTTTTATCTCGGTGCTGTGCTTGCCGGCTAAGGCCTTCAGTTGAGTGCTGCCGATACTCGTTACGGCCTTGGCGTTATTATTTAGCATAATAACCGAACCGACCTCGAAAGAGCCTTTTACCGAAATTACGCCGCTGGGCAGGAGACTTTTGCGATTTTTGATTGCCTGCATAGCACCCTCGTCGATAAAAATCGTCCCGGCTGGACTGCTGTTGAGAATCCATCTCGAACGGTTACTTAGCTTCCGTTTTGGCATAAAGACCGTGCCGATTTCTTCACCTGCGATAATTCGGCCGATGATATTTTTTACTCTGCCGTCCGCTAAAACTATCCGGTAGCCGGCATTGGAGGCAATCTTCGCAGCTTCAATTTTGGTTTTCATTCCGCCGGTGCCGTGGGTGCTGCCCCTGCCTCCGGCGCTTCGAATAATATCGCCGGTTATCTCGAAAACGGCGTGTATAGGCCTGGCGTCAGTGAATTTTTGCGGGTCCTTATCGTAAAGGGCATCGATATCGCTGAGCATAATCAAAAGGTCGGCATCGATTTTACTGGCGACCAGGGCGCTGAGTCTATCGTTATCGCCGAAGGCTGAGCCGATTTCGTCGGTACTTACACTGTCATTCTCGTTCAGGATTGGCACCACGGCCAATTTAAGCAGTGTCTCGATGGAATTGCGAAGGTTCAGGTAGGTCCTTCTGTTATTTAGCACCTCGGCGGTCAGCAAAACCTGGGCGACGGTAATACCGTAGCGGGCAAACGATTTTCTATATTCAGCCATAAGTAACGGCTGTCCGATAGCAGCGCAGGCCTGTCGCATCTTTGTATTCTTTACACCGTTAGAAACCAGACGTCTGGCGTCTGTTCTGCCGGTGGTAGATTTACTAACTGGGCCGGGAATGTACAACTGGCCAGCCCCCATACCGATAGCACCGGAGCTGATAATAACGACCTGCCTGCCGGTTTTAAGAAGTGAATTTATCTGCCGGGCGATTCGACGAACGTAGGCGGTATCTATCCTATTGTTTTTCGTCAGAATATTAGTGCCGATTTTTATAACTATTCGCTTTGCTTTACTAAAATCCCGCATAATTCGTCGCTCGTCGCTCATGACTCGTGGTTCGCCCGATTCACTAATTACTAATCTCTAATTCTCTAAACTCTTGTGCGTGAATTTTTTTTTTGCATCCTTGCCGGAATAGTCCGCTACGACCTGGCCGGTGCCCAACAGCTTCCATTTATAAATCACAAGGCCTTGAAGCCCTACCGGCCCACGTGCATGTATCTTGTTGGTGCTTATGCCCACTTCAGCCCCAAGCCCGTAGCGGAAGCCGTCGGCGAAGCGGGTGCTGCAGTTCCAGAGCACATTTGCAGAATCTACCAGGTCCATAAACCTCTCGGCCTTTTCCTTATCAGCGGTAACAATGCTGTCGGTATGTCCTGACCCGAAATGGTTAATATGCTCAATCGCCTTCTCAAGGCCATCGACAACTTTTATCGAAAGGATATAATCCAGATACTCGGTTGACCAATCTTCTTCGACTGCCGGCTTTACGTCGATTATTGATACTGTTTTCTGGCAGCCGCGTAGCTGAACGCCTTTTTCCTCAAGAGCGGTTTTGACTTTCGGCAGGAACTTTTCGGCAATTTTATTATCTATCAATAGCGTTTCCGCGGCATTACAAACAGCAACGTACTGGCACTTGGAATCGACAGTGATATTCACAGCCATATCCAAGTCAGCGTCGCTGTCTATATAAACGTGGCATATACCGTCAGCGTGTCCGAGGACGGGTATATTGGTATTGTCCATAATATAACGAACGAAATCATTCGAGCCGCGGGGGATAACAAGGTCGATATATTCATCTAAGGCCAACATCTGAGCAACATCCTGGCGCGTTTCCAATAGCTGAATCCATTCTTTAGGTAGTCCGACTTTTTCGCTCGCCTTGGAGATTGTCTCGGCTAAAATTCTATTGGTTTTTGCGGCTTCGCTTCCGCCTTTCAGCAGAACGGCATTTCCGCTTTTTAAGCACAGCGTTGAGATTTGCACCAGGGCGTCCGGCCGAGATTCAAAAACAACGCCGATAACGCCAATAGGACAACTGACTTTGTAAAGTTCGAGCCCCTTATCGAGTTCGGTGGCAGTGATTGTTTTACCAACAGGGTCATCAATTTTGATAAGACTGTCGATACCGGCACAAACATCAGCTATTTTACCTTCGTCAAACTTTAGACGTTTCAGTAAAGGCCCAGCCAGATTGTTCTTTTCGGCCGTGACCAGGTCCTCTTTGTTGGCTGAGACGATTTCAGCGCTGTGCTGCTTCAGGGCTTTGGCAATCTCGGCTAAGGCGTTGTTCTTTACATCGGTCCTGGCAACTGCCAGTTGGATCGAGGCTGACCCGGCTGCCGCGGCTATTTCGGAAATATTCATTTTTAATTTACCATTGACTATTTATCGTTAAATACCTATATTCGATTGCCGAATTGTAAATAATAAATAATAAATAATCAATATCGAAGTCGAAGATACGCCGTAGCGGGAATCTGCTATAGGCGGAATCATTTGTATTGCGGGCGTAGCTCAATGGCAGAGCATCGGCCTTCCAAGCCGAGTATGTGGGTTCGATCCCCATCGCCCGCTTTTGTTTTGAGAGTCTTTTCCCTTTAAGTGTTTCTTTAGTATCACCCGGATTTTCTTGTTGGTTTTGGATGAATTGTTGCGAAATTTACAGTGCCCTGTGGAAAACGGTCGGGGAGGTGGAAAAAATAATCAGCTTTGCCAAAAGTATTATATTTTCGTAAGCACTTCTGTTTGCGTGAATTATGTTCTTTTAGGGGGCGTCCTATAATAAAATTTTTCAAAAATTTTGGAAAAAATGTATTTGTATGTTGACAAAGTGGTAGTAAGTGGTACAATTTCCCACATTGAATATATCAAGTGGGACTAATGCCATGCTTTTATTAACAGGCGAATATCTTCACGTTGTCGATAACAAGAGCAGAGTCCTCATCTCGAACAAGCTGAGAAGTCAGATTGATGTCGATGAGCACGGCAGCAATTTCTATCTTGTCCTCGGCGCCAACGGCATACTTTGTTTGTACCCAGAAAAGTATTTCGAGCAGATAGCTCTTGCAGTTACACCCGGCACTGCCGCCCCTGATGAGGCTGTGGCGTTCGAGCGAATCAGCTTTGCTTTGGCCAGCAAGGTGGAGCTGGACGGCCAGGGCAGATTGCTCCTGAATGAAAGATTGCGAAAGCGGGCGGGATTGAAAGACCACATTACACTTATCGGCGTTAGAGACCATATCGAGCTGTGGAACAGTGAAAGCTGGGAACAATATCTTTCAGACCATATGGCCCAATATCAGAAACAGATGTCGCAGGCACGGCAGGTTGTCCTGCACGAGCAGAGCGAAGATATTTAATTTTTAAGTGGAGGCAAAATGATTGGAACGGATTCGAATCATTGTCGGATTGTTGCCGGAAGTCTCGTCGGTGAAAGGGAGGTTGACGAACGGACCTTCGCCTCCCTGGCAATTATCGGAGAACGGCTGGAACGGTTGAAGGAAATCGACGAGACTTTTTCCGGCATTGAATTTTCACCCGCTGTTGAGAAACTTCAAAGTCGGAAGAACAAAGTAACTGTAGGCTGACTGGTAATGCGTTCCGCCTACTGCGGATCTTCAATGTTAGAGCCTATCCAAATAACCCGCTCTATTGCGGCCGGCTGCAAAGCCCGATGCCTGCGTTGTCGGCCAAAAATGTTCTCAACGTGGAGAAAACCACGCCTCCGAGCATTTTTGGCCTGCCG
>SDBS01004457.1_pt1 | contig 13696 bp, 13 predicted proteins | sample 2277091 | NCBI WGS metagenome assembly SDBS01 (sample SAMN10404972, study PRJNA504765) | marine sediment metagenome | isolation source: marine sediment core GS10_PC15, 163 cmbsf | place: Arctic Ocean: Southern Knipovich Ridge | collected 2010
GTGTCAGTACTGAAAGGCCTTGCTAATGCGCTAAATGTGGATCTGGATGATTTGGTTTGAAAAAGTGTCCGGAATTAGTAGCCCTAGACCCTAGACCCTAGACCCTAGACCCTAGGTCCTAGACTCTAGGTCCTTGAACCTTTATCATCCCCCCCTGTTCACCGGATGAACAAAACACATGACCCCCGACGAAATCCGCTATCGCCTGTTCAAATTGATCCAGGCCCAGCCCGACATCACCCAGCGCCAACTGGCCCAGGAACTGGGCATCAGCCTGGGCAAGACCCACTACTGCCTTAAAGCACTCATCGACAAGGGGTGGATAAAAGCCGCCCGTTTTCGCGACAACCCAAATAAGGGCGTATATGCCTATCTTTTGACCCCAAAGGGTATTACGGAGAAAGCACAAGTTACGACACGGTTTCTAAAACGTAAGATGAAAGAATTCGAGACCATTAAGGGAGAAATAAAGGAACTGCGCAGTGAAGTCAGAGACAAGGTGGATCAGTCATAACCGTTCACGAATCACCAGTCACGGTTAACGAATCACGACTCACAGTTTGTTAGACCTCGTACCTAGAACCTTGGACCTTGAACTAAAACCAACAGATTATAAAAAACGATTAAGAAAACTATGAAAGCAGTCATATTAGCCGGCGGACTCGGGACGCGACTCAGCGAAGAAACAGAGTTTAAACCAAAACCAATCGTGGAAATTGGTGGTAAGCCGATTCTTTGGCATATCATGAAAATTTATTCAGCTCATGGCATCAATGATTTTATTATTTGCCTAGGTTACAAAGGGTATGTAATTAAAGAATATTTTGCCAATTATTTCCTTCATATGTCAGACGTAACGTTTGACATGAAGCACAATAAAATGGAAGTGCATCAAAATAATGCAGAGCCATGGTCTGTTACGTTAATCGACACGGGTGATAGCACAATGACCGGCGGACGACTGAAGCGTGTAAAGTCATATTTAGAAGAGGAAGAGTCTTTTTGTTTTACATATGGTGATGGCGTAGGGGATATCGATATCACTAAATCAATCGAGCATCATAAGAAAGAAGGGAAGCTTGCAACATTGACGGCGACGCAACCACCAGGAAGATTTGGCGCTCTCCATCTAGAAGAGAATCAGGTGGCTGGATTCCAGGAAAAACCAGAGGGGGACGGGGGTTGGATAAATGGCGGTTTCTTTGTTTTGTCGCCTGAAGTGTTTAATTATATCAGTGGGGATGACACGGTCTGGGAAAAAGAGCCCATGGAAAATCTGGCGCAAGACGGACAATTGGCAGCTTTTCAGCACAGTGGATTTTGGCAGCCAATGGATACGCTTCGGGACAAGAATCATCTGGAAGAACTATGGAACAGCGAAAGAGCGCCTTGGAAAGTATGGTAGTAGATAAAGCATTCTGGGATGGTAAGAAAGTATTTCTTACGGGCCATACCGGGTTCAAAGGTGGTTGGTTATCGCTATGGTTGAGGTCTCTGGGGGCCAATGTAACAGGATTTGCATTGGAACCATCGGCTGAACCGAACCTGTTCAATGTGGCAAATGTTAGTCAAGATATCACTAGTATCATAGGCGACATCAGAAATCTCTCCTCCGTAGAGTCCGCCGTTCGGGAACACAGTCCAGACATAATTATCCATATGGCTGCACAGCCTCTTGTCAGGTATTCCTATGCCAACCCGGTCGAGACATACGAAACCAATGTCATCGGCACAGTAAACATGCTGGAAGCCGCTCGTAAAACACGTGGCGTAAGGGCGTTTATCAACGTTACTAGTGACAAGTGCTACGAAAACAGGGAATGGATATGGGGATACCGGGAAAACGAACCGATGGGAGGGCATGATCCCTATAGCAGCAGTAAAGGTTGCGCGGAACTGGTCACGTCTGCGTATCGAGATTCGTTCTTTAATTCCGACGAACGCCCCGGTCATAGTCTGGCGCTGGCATCTGCGCGTGCCGGGAATGTTATCGGCGGCGGTGATTGGGCGGAAGATCGTTTGGTCCCCGATTTAATGCGGGCGATAATGGACAATAAAGTGGTAACGATCCGAAATCCGGGTGCAATCCGGCCTTGGCAGCATGTGCTTGAGCCATTGTCAGGTTATTTACTGTTAGCCCAGAAGCTGTGGGAGCATGGAAATGAGCATGCAGAAGGGTGGAATTTCGGTCCAAAGGAAGAAGACGCAAAACCTGTGTCATGGATCGCAGATTACATTTCAAGCAATTGGGGAGACAATGTTGAATGGGATGTAAAAGGGTGCGACAAAGAACCTCATGAAGCTCAATATCTTAAGCTGGATTGTGCCAAGGCAATGAATAGACTGGGTTGGCATCCAAAATGGGATTTGGAAAAGGCCCTGGACTCGGTTATTGAATGGTACAAGGCGTATTGGAAAGAGGCAGATATGCACGAGTTGACGCTTGCACAAATAGAAAGTTACTCGGGCTAATTTTTTCAAGGTAAATCAGAAACGTGGTAGTGAAGGGATATAGTAGTGAATAAACCTGGGAAGAGAGAAGAAATATTGAAATTGGTGGGAGAATATGCAGAAGAAACTTTTGCTCCGAAATCCTTCGACCCGGGAAACGATCCGATTCCTGCCGCCGGGAAAGTAATCGGCAGGAAAGAACTACAATACCTGGTCGATGCATCACTAGATGGCTGGCTTACCACCGGTAGATATAATCAGGAATTTGAGAAACGACTCGCAGACTATCTCGGTCTCAAATACGCAATAACAACGAATTCAGGTTCTTCCGCCAACCTATTAGCATTTTCCGCGCTCACCTCGCCCCAACTTGGAGAAAGGGCGCTCAAGCCGGGCGACGAGGTCATTGCCGTAGCCGCCGGTTTCCCTACTACTGTAAATCCTATTATTCAGAACGGGATGGTACCGGTATTTGTGGATGTCGACATACCGACTTACAACATAAACACCGAATTGCTCGAAGAAGCAATAACAGAGAAAACCCGCGCAATTATGTTGGCGCATACCTTAGGCAATCCCTTTAATCTAGATAAAGTACTTCGGGTTGCTAAAAAACATAATCTCTGGCTCATCGAGGACTGCTGCGATGCCCTGGGGTCAACGTATACGTTACAGGATCAGTCGCTTAGCCCTGAGTCCTCAAACCCAAGTCCGAGGTTTGTTGGAACCTTTGGCGATATTGGTACTGTGAGCTTCTATCCCGCCCACCATATTACAATGGGCGAAGGCGGGGCGGTTTTCACGAACAATGCCGATTTAAAACGGATCGTGGAATCGATTCGTGATTGGGGTAGGGATTGCTACTGTGAGCCGGGTAAGGATAATACCTGTGGAAAACGCTTTGACTGGCAGCTCGGTTCATTGCCCAAGGGTTATGATCATAAATATACCTATTCTCATATTGGCTACAATCTGAAAATAACCGATATGCAAGCGGCCTGTGGTCTTGCACAGATGGAACGTCTACCAGATTTCGTCGAGAAGCGAAAGCTTAACTTTTCCTACTTGAAAGAACGTCTATCAACAGTAGAAGAGTTCTTGATCTTACCAGAAGCTACTCTGCACTCTGAACCTTCATGGTTCGGTTTTCCTATCACTCTGCGAGAAGAGTCAGGTACTAACCGCGTTGATTTTCTCAATTATCTGGACCAAAATAAGATTGGCACACGCTTACTATTTGCAGGAAATTTGACACAGCAACCGTATTTCGAAAATCGGCAATATCGGATCTCTGGCGAGTTGACTAATACCGATCGAATCATGAATCAGACATTCTGGATTGGTGTTTTTCCTGGGTTAGAAAGCGCACACCTTGATTATGTGGTAGAAAGATTTGAGGAGTTTTTTGGGGTGAGTTTTTAATGATGCAAAGGGTGTTGCTCACTGGTGCAACGGGATTCCTTGGAAGTCACCTGCTCGAAGCTCTTATTAATGAAGGCCATCAGGTTGTCATATTAAAGCGGTCAACATCAGACACATGGCGAATAAATCACTTATTAGAATGTGTGATCGCATACGATGTTGATAAACAACCGATTGAAGCAGCCTTTGAGCAGCAAAAGATAGATGCTGTTATTCATACAGCATGTCACTATGGGCGCAATCAGGACTCAATCTGCAATGTAGTTGAAGGTAATTTAATGTTTGCACTGCGAGTACTTGAAGCTGCAGTCCATTTTAATGCCAATACCTTCTTCAATACCGACACCTTGTTACCAAAGAACATAAATACCTACAGTCTTTCGAAGCATCAGTTTGCGGAATGGTTAAAGCAATCTAGGAAAAATATGCAGTGTTTAAACATCAAGATTGAACACATGTACGGCCCTAAAGATGACAAAACAAAATTTGTTCCTTGGCTGTTAGACCAAATGGTTAATTCAAATGAAGAAATTAAACTTACCCAAGGCACACAGAAACGGGATTTTGTTTACATTGATGATGTGGTATCAGCTTATATGCTACTTTTAAACAAAATTGGAACCCTTCCAAAGTGGAGTGAGTTTGATGTAGGGACGAATCAACTTGTGACCATAAAAGAATTTGTTTGCTCATTACAAACCATTGTAGAGGCATCAATGGGGATACATATTGATGGAAGGCTTAATTTTGGCGCAATCCCCTATCGCGAGGGTGAGATTATGGAGCCTGTCATAAATAATGCCACATTGGTTCAAGCGGGTTGGCAGCCAAAGATAACATTAGACAATGGTTTGCAGAAAGTATTGAAGGAATTGCAATGAAATATTTAATCACAGGTGGTTGTGGGTTTTTAGGTTCAAATATTGCTGCACAAATTCTAAAGACAGATGATGATTTAGTTGTTTTTGACAATCTTTATCGCATAGGGAGTGAGCGCAACTTAACTTGGTTAAGAGAGCAAGGAGAATTTAGGTACATTCACGGTGATATTCGCAATCAAAATGATGTGCAGAGAGCTATTAAAGAAATACAACCTGATGTTATCTATCATCTTGCAGGTCAAGTGGCGATGACTACCTCAATAGCGAATCCAAGAATGGATTTTGAAGTGAATGTGCTTGGTAGCTTCAATCTTCTTGAGGCAGTGCGTCAGTTTTCGCCAGAAACGACTGTTATTTATTCTTCGACCAACAAGGTATATGGCGACCTAGAACAGTTTTCTTATGCTGAAACGGATACCCGTTATATTTGTCAAGATTACCCTAATGGAATTCCTGAATCCGTCACACTGGAATTTCATTCGCCCTATGGTGTATCAAAAGGTTCTGCGGATCAATATATGCTTGATTACGCTAGAATATTCGGCCTGAAAACAGCTGTTTTTAGACATTCTTCAATGTTTGGAGGTAGACAATTCGCGACTTTTGATCAAGGGTGGGTAGGATGGTTTTTCCAAAAGGCGCTTGAAATTAAAAATGGTTCACAAAAAGAGATGTTCACAATATCTGGAAATGGTAAACAAGTAAGGGATCTTTTATTTTCTAGCGACATGGTTGAGTTATACCTAAAAGCAGCACAAAAAATTGAAGTCATAAAAGGCCAAGTATTTAATATTGGCGGCGGTATAAAAAACTCATTTTCATTATTAGAACTCTTTAGGTTTTTAGAGGATGAACTCAGCATTAAGATGCTCTACGACAATCTTCCACCACGAGAAAGTGATCAAAGAGTTTTTGTGGCTGACATATCTAAAGCTAAGGAACTCATTGGCTGGGAACCACTAGTTACTAAGGAAGACGGTGTGAGAAAGATGATGGAATGGGTCGGGAGCTGCAGTGGCTGATTTGTCAAATGCTAGGTCGGTAAATTACGTACAGCAATTAAAAGGCTCGTTTATTTTTAAAGCGTTTTCCATCCTGGCTACCTTTCTTGCGGTGCCAATAATGATTAAATATCTTGGCCATGAAATGTTTGGTGTTTGGTCCACCATGCTTACACTTGTCACGTGGGTTATGTTGTTTGATCTGGGTATCGGTAATGGGCTAAAAAATAAAATGACAGAGTCATTGGCCAGCGGTGATTCAAAGAGTGCTAGAGAATATATCTCAACGGCCTATATTATTATTGGTTTGATTTCTGCTGCATTGTTTTTCATTGTTTTTACGGTTAGTTATCTTGTTAGTTGGCAATCGATATTTAACACGACCACACTAGCTGAAGATCTACTTAGAAGTTCTGTCTTGTGCTTGTCTTTTTTTATATTTTTTAATTTCTGGATTGGCTTGGTTGCTCAAATTTATCATGGGTTGCAAAAGTCTTCTGTAGTGGTTTTTGGTCAGTTCTTCTCTAATGCTGTAGCGCTGGCCTTTATCTACTTTTTGTATCTCTATAGCGAGCCGTCCGTTTTATATATGGTTGTTGCCCATGGTTCTGCACTTGTTATATCGAACCTTGCTTTGTCGCTGTTTCTTTTTGTAAAGCACAGAAATTTAATCCCGTTATTGATAAAGCCTAAAGTGCGCAAGATTAAGCCATTAATGGGTTTGGGGATACAGTTTTTTATTATCCAGCTTGTTGTGCTGGTTATATTTTTGAGTGACAAAATTTTAATCACTCAGATCTTTGGCCCAGAATTAGTGACGCCATATGAGGTAGTGTATAAGCTTTTTAGTGTATTCACTGTAATGCACTCAATTATCTTGGTGCCATTATGGCCAGCCTATTCCGATGCTTACCATAAAAATGAGTTTAATTGGATAAGGCAAACTTTATTAAAACAAATAAAAAACTTTAGTATTCTAACCTTGCTGGTGATTGGTATGGCGGGGGTGGGGCCATTAATAGTCAAACTTTGGATTGGTGAAGACTTTGGTTTGAATTATTCATTGTATTTATTTATGGCAATGTTTGTCATTGTTTCAATGTGGAGTAATGTGTTCGCATATTTTGTAAATGCTATTGGCGCACTTCATGTTCAACTTATAACAGCGATTATTGCGGCCATTATTAATATTCCATTGTCTATTTATTTTGCTAAAGCTTTGGAGATGGGGTTGGCTGGGATTGTACTGGGAACCATAACTAGCTTGTCGCTATTTGCTGTCTTCGGTGCGCTGCAAGTCCATAAACTTATTGAAAAAAAATATAAAATAACATGGCGAACAAAGTCTCAATATTAATACCAGTCTATAATCGAGAAAAAATAATTTCCGAGACTGTTGAGTCAGCATTATCACAAACCTACTCAAATTTTGAATTAGTCATTGTTGACAATGCTAGTACAGACCGAACATGGAATATCCTTCAAGGATATGCTCAAAGAGATTCTCGTATTAAAATTATTAGGAACGGTACGAATATCGGGCCGGTTAGAAATTGGAAACGCTGTATTAAAGAAGCAACAGGTGTTTATGGGAAAATCTTGTGGTCTGATGATTTGATTGCCTCGGAATTTCTTGAAAAGGCTACCCCCTTTCTTGATGATAATGATGATGTTGGTTTCGTATTTACTGGGACAGAAATCTTTGTTGATGGCACAGATGCACATAAAGATGTTTTTTTTATCGGTAGAAGTGGTTTGCGGTCTACAAATGATTTTATAAGTAATACTGTGAAGGGCGGCAAATACCCAGCGTCTCCTAGCTGCGCTTTATTTAGGTTGAATGATTTAGAAAAATATTTATTAATTAACGTACCAAATAAAGTTGGAAGCGAATTCAGCATGCATGCCATTGGGAATGATCTGCTGTTATTTCTTCTGGTCGCGTATAATTACAAATACTTTGCATTTATTAATCAGAGGCTATCCTTTTTTCGTGTGCACGCGGGCTCAATATCTATCCAGTCGAATGATGGTAAGTTACCGCTGCACTATGACTTGGCGATAGCTTACTTTTTAGAAAACTACAGGCCGGATCAAATAATGGCTTTCAATGCTAAGTTGTTTTTGGATCTAAAACGATATCCGAATTCTGAAAAATATGGGCTAAACAGAATTAAAGATTTTTACATGTCAAATAAAACTTACCAAATTTCATGGCTGAGGCTTGTTGAGCATATCGTTGCATTTTCAGTTAAAGTCGCATTGAAATCCGCAAAGAAATATTTTTAAAAGGAAAAAAGTTGTTATACAAGGGCTGCTTATCACAAGTATTACAGGCCAAGTCTGCTCGTGTAATGCAAGTTTTGCTCGGAAAAATTATGAATTGCATGGCGATATCCATCGAGAATCATGATGCCCTTTATAGTAGATGCTGCGGCATAAATCATTGTTCTGAGTATGGTTTATTCAAGATCTCTGTAGACTGTTGGACGCAGAATTGCTTAAAGAAAGTGCTACACCAAATGAAAAATGCACGATGTCGTATTGGGTAATCGAAAATGCTCATTATTCATGATCTTAATGGAAAACCGTACTATCAGGCTATCGAATACTTAGCTAATAAAGGTTTTTTAAAAGAGCCTCCTCAATATTTTGAAAGCTCAGTATTAAAATTATTCTTGAGAGCGGTTATTCGAAGGAGTTCTGAAGATGTACTGCTAGGTCGGGCAGTAACAAACCTCATTCTGCGCTTAAATGTGCCGTTTATAAAAGGACAGAAAATAATAATTGGAATGGCGCCCTACGACTTTCGGATTGTTTGGTATGGACTGCTCGCAAAAAACAACAACGTAGTGTTGCATTCGTCGTGGCCTTACTGGGGAACAAATAAATATCCCCGACACTATGGCTTTCTTGATCCTTTATTTAAAAAAGCGTGGCGTTGTTTTTTGAATAAATCAAGCATAAGAGTAGTTGCTGTAACGAAACAGGCGAAGGAGTCGGTCGAAGGCTTTGCCTCACCTAAACGTGGTGTACATTTAATCCCGCATGTGGTGGATCGGACCATATATTTTCCTGCTGATACACCATTAGAAAATACTACTATCAATATTTTAGGGTCTACACGGATTCATGTGGGTCAAATTCGATCATGAATTGATATATGACTCTACAATAGTAGAAGATTTACCGGTTCCCGGACAAGGAAAAACGGTTTCGTTTTTCGGTTAGAATCATGACATGAAAAATCCCAAGACAATCCGCGCACTCTTTTCATTACCTGGCTTTGTGGCCAGGTCAACATTAGCGGGTGTATTCGGCGGCCTATTGGGCAAGATCGGTCAGCGAAATGCGGCGCTCATCCGTGCCAGCTACAGGCAATCGGGTTATGGTGAAAATCTTATCAAGCTCTATGACAGGCTTTTGAAAAAATGAGTGCTCCGGCTGGGAATCTATTTGCAATGCTGCCAGCAGGCGCAACGCCTGTAACAGCTTTAAGGCGTTTTTCCGGGCTTGCGGTACAGGATATCCTTGTTTTTCTTATACCCTTGAGCGGGTTCATAGAATTGCATCTTGTAGGCAGACTCTTCGCACCGGACATGATCATGCTGGTGCTTTCCCCATTTCTTATGATGTCAATGGGTCGGCGTCTGGCCGATCCCCTGCCAAAGATGTTTATTGTTTTAGGATTGGTCTGGTTGCTGGGGCAGGTGGTGACAGATATCGTTCGTCATATCCCCTTTCATGATTACGCCCGGGGTTGGGCGAAGATCGCATTTACATTGATTAATTTTTGCGTGATTTACCTGCTGATTAACAATCGCCCCCGTCGCATCATCCTCTATGCCGCAGGTCTGGTTGGCGGCGGCATCCTTGGATTTTATCTGAATCCAAATATATATACGGCAGGCCACCCTTGGAAATTCGGCGTTGGATGGCCATTAACGTTGCTGATCATTATATCTGCGGCCTTGTTCATGGACTACAGGAGACAGCACCGCCTGCTCGCGATTGGGCTGGTTGCATTCGCAGCAGCGTTCAATGTGTATATGGGCTTTCGCAGTCTTGGGGGCATCTGTTTTCTAACAACAACTTATCTCATTTTGCAGCTTTTCTGGCGACGCCGTTATGCTCATGCGATGCGTGTCAAACCTCGTAACATTGTTTTACCAGGCCTGGTATTGGTGTTTGCAGGGTTTGTGGTCATGGAGGCATATGAACATGCCGCAGGTTCGGGGCTGCTGGGTGAAGCCAGCAGGGAAAAATACGAAGTTCAAGCCATGGGGAAATACGGTCTTTTGCTCGGAAGTCGAAGCGAGATACTTGTAGCTGGACAGGCAGTCATGGACTCACCGCTTCTCGGTCATGGCTCCTGGGCGAAGAATTGGAATTATGCGGAGTTGTTTGTTGAACTCAAGCACCGCTTGGGATACGCCGCCGGATCAGTTAATGAACTAGGCTTGATTCCAACCCACTCCCATATCATGGGAGCGTGGGTAGAAGCAGGTATCCTTGGCGCCATTTTCTGGTTCTGGGTGCTACTTCTCACTGTGCGGACACTCGCCAGCTTATATCAAACTAAGACACGCTTGGCGCCCCTGGTTGTTTTCTTCGCGACCACCCTTATTTGGGATGTGTTTTTTTCCCCATATGGTGCGGAGCGCCGCTTTGTGACGCCTTACTACGCCATCGTGATGATAATTTTTCTCTCCTCTGGCCTGGGAGTGCAGCGCCGCCGGAAATTGCCATGAAAATCTCCATTGTCACTATTTCATTTAATCAGGCTCAATTTCTTGAACGATGCATTCGCTCTGTCATTGAACAGGACTACGAGAATATCGAATATATCGTAGTTGATCCCGGCTCCACGGATGGCAGCCGGGAGATTATTGAGAAATACAGGGACCAGATAAGCAAAATCATATTTGAACCAGATAATGGCCCGGTCGACGGACTGAATAAGGGTTTTGCGGTGGCGACAGGTGACATTTTTGGTTACATAAATTCTGATGATGCCTATCTACCTGGGACGTTTAGAAAGGTTGCTGAGTCCTTTCAACGTTACTTCGATACAAAAGTAATTTATGGCCACGGATACATTGTAGATCCAGAAGGCTATATTAAAAGACGATTTTATTCAGATCGTTTTACACCATGGCGTTTCGTCCATGGAGGCGCGGTAGTCATGCAGCAATCAACATTTTTTCGGAAAGACGCGTTCCTTGTAGTGGGTGGGTTTAACCAACACAATCCAATTTGGTGGGATGCGGAACTGTTACTGGATTTTGCTATGTTACGTATGGAAATGCGGGTTATAAAAGATTTTTGGTCCGTATTTACTATTCATGATCAGTCCATCTCAGGACAAAAAGGGAAACAGTCGAACAGGTCACACAAGATTGATGCTGATCGAAGGAAAACGCATCAGCGACTATATAGGAAGGTTATTGGGCACCCACCTAGTCGTTGGACAAGTTTTCTCATGATGTTAGCAAGAGTACAAAAGTGGTTCATGCGACCCGTAGCCACCATATGGAGGCTAATTGAGAAATTGGGGTTGAGAACCGGCAGGGTTAAAATAAATTTATGAGAGTCGCTATTATATCTCACACATACCTTGAGCCTGAGAACCAGAAAAATGTGTTCGAACTTGGTGCGCTTTGTGATGTTCGTTGCATTCTACCTCGTCGAGGCCAGGTGCTTATATTTCAGGATTATGAATTTGTGGATAGTCCTGAAACGAGTCGCATATTTTTACCTTATCGCACATTTTATATATCAAAAGCACACTATATTTTTGGTTCACTAACCTTGGGGTTGTTTAAGTTCAAGCCTGACGTTATTAATATTGAATATAATCCTTGGTCATCAATGTTTTTTCAAGTGTTGCTATATTGCTGGATGTTTAGCCCTAAATCTAAAATTGTCTGTACTTTAAAAAAAAATACTTACCGTAGCATGTCTGGAGTATTCGGAAGGATAAAGGATTTGGTGGCACGATTTAGTATGAGCAAGGTTGATCACGTTATCGCGGCAAGTAACATGGTAGCAGATCTATGCAAAAGTAGATTTGCGTTCCCAGCGAATAAAATATCAGTGTGTCACCATCTCGGCGTCGACGTCTCGTTGTTTAGCCCCATTGTTGAAAAATGCCAAGTCGATGATAATCCAGAAAATCCCATAGTGGTGGGTTACTGTGGGCGATTTGATGGGGATAAAGGCATTCTAGACCTTATCGAAGCAATGCGTCTTGTAAAGCGGACGGTCCAACGAGCTATTGTGTTAAAACTTATGGGCTGTGGAGCCTATGGTGATTACTTGGATAACCACTTGAGAAACGAAAGCCAGCGGGTCGATTGGTTAGAACTATTACCTCCTGTTCCCAATGCTGAGGTGGCAAAATTTCTTCGTACACTTGATATATTTGTGTTGCCATCACGCATACTTGATGATCATCAGGAACACGATGCGCATGTCCTGTTGGAAGCTATGGCATCTGGTGTGGCTTGTGTTGGGACAAAATCAGGTATCATTCCAGAAATACTAGGTGGGGGATATGGCTATGTGGTTAGTCCAGAAAATTCTCATGAGTTGTGTGATGCTTTATGTAGTTTGATCAATAATTCTGGTGATCGCGCAATGTTGGCTATACGAGGAAGAAAAAAGGCAGTAGATAAGTTTGGGTTAAGCGAGATAGCCAAGAAAAAGTATACAATATTTAAAGGTGTTGTTGATGAAAATTAATAGAGAACAAAATCTGGAATATAGTGCAAAACATAGCTATCAATCTGGTTCGGTAAAAGAGCAGTATGAGAAAGAGCGTTTCTCTGGAGTTCTCGGTCGATACCGATATGCGAGGGAACAAAGAGCTGTTACTTCTATTGTAAATATGTTGCCTAAAAATGTTTCAATCACAGACTGTCCTTGCGGAAGTGGGCGCTGGTGGCCAGTGTTGGCTGAGCGCGCAAATCATATTATTGCCATAGATGTTTCTGAAGGCATGCTCAAGATAGCGAAAGATGAGAGTAAAAATTACGATTTAGAGATTGACGTGAGAGAGGGCGATGCGGAGTGTTTAGACCTTGAAAATGAGAGTGTAGATTATGTATTCAGTCATGCGTTGACCAAGCATCTACCGATACCAATTCAATACAAGGTGTTGGCAGAATTTTCACGGATATCTCGTAAAGGTGTTATATGCTCGTTCGGCATCTTTTCACATGTTACTTATGAGTTTTGGAGGCATCGCCACATAGAGGAATCATATCCAACTTATATCGAGGAACTAAGATGGATGGCAGAATCGGCTGGGTTGAATATACGAACAATGCGTAAATGCACGACTCTCCTTGGGGTTGAGTATAGCGTACTGTTTGAAAAGCTTTAGTTAAGCTGCTCAGATTCAAAGGGCATTACCCTGTACATGAACCAGTCGGAGGAGTTAGGTGAGTGGCTGCGGTTCGCCGAGTAAAATTGTCATGACGAAGCAACTAACAAAACAACAACAAATAATAATGGTAGGCAGCTTTCCACCACCGATGCATGGGATGGCGGCTGTCAACAAAGCAGTACGAGATCGTATTGTGGAAGCCGATGTAAATCCGATTGTGATCGATGTCTCGGCGAACAGCCTGGATCGCTCTCTGGCTTATCGCCTTGGTCGACTACCAAAGATAGCTCAAGGACTGGTTAGATTGGTGTTCAGTCGGCGGTTACGCGACGGCACACTATATATGAGTGTTTCCGGTGGCTTCGGGCAGATCTACGAGACGTGTTTTTTGCTATTAGCACGGCTGCGTAGAATGCGGGTTTATCTTCACCACCACAGTTTTGCGTATCTTGATTGGCCAAGTTGCTTGACTCGCATTTTAATAACGGTCGCGGGGCCAAAAGCTGTTCACGTAACCCAGTCTCGAGGTATGGCGGCGCGATTAAAGGCGC
>SDBS01004458.1_pt1 | contig 13696 bp, 13 predicted proteins | sample 2277091 | NCBI WGS metagenome assembly SDBS01 (sample SAMN10404972, study PRJNA504765) | marine sediment metagenome | isolation source: marine sediment core GS10_PC15, 163 cmbsf | place: Arctic Ocean: Southern Knipovich Ridge | collected 2010
AAAGATTTCCCCAATCTGGTCAATAGCAAGTTCTGTTTCATTTAGATACTTCACACTTTCACTATCAGAAGGCAGATTCTGTCTTGCCAAGTAAATGTTTCCCATAACCGCAGACAACTTGTTTCTGACGTCATGTCTAGTCAACCTGCCAACAACACCCAACTTCTCATTAACCAACGCCAACTCATCAAAAGCATCATTCAAAGCATTCTCAGCTTTCTTACGGTCAGTAATGTTTTTTATAGTCGCAAAAAAAATGGTGTTTCCCTCTGAATCAACAGTTGTTCTTGGACTAACCAAAGCTATGAACCTCTCACCATTTTTCCTTTTTAAAATCAATTCATAATCGCCGTCTATACCTTTCATTGCTTTTTCAAATGCTTCATTTATGTCCTTCAATCCTTCTTCTGCCCAAAATTTGAAAGGCGGTTTTTGACTCATCAATTCTTTTTCGCTAAACCCAGTCATTCTGCATAATTCTGCATTAACCAGAATATGTTCTCCCTCTTGGTTGACAACAGCAAAACCCTCTTTCAACCCTCTAAATAAACTCGAAATAAATTGCTTCTCAGCCATAATTTCTTTCTCAACCTTCTTGCGTTCAGTAATGTTTTCAAAAACAGCTACAAAACATCCTTTTTCTGGGCTATAAACTGAAATATGTAACCAAATACCTAAAGGTTTGAAATTGACGTCAAATTGTTCCTCTTTTCCACTCAGAGCAACTCTACCATAAGTCTCGAACAATTCAGGATGACCTTCTATGGTTCCAGGAATTGCCACTGAAACTTTCTTCCCGACAACCTTCTCTCTTTTCAATCCAGTTAATCTTTCAAAAGCATCATTAATCTCTAAATAAACAAAGTCTACTGGCTTGTTTTTTTCATCTAATATGATTTTGCAATAAGCAAAACCCTCCAACATATTTTCAAACAAACTACGATATTTTTCCTCAGATTTTCTTAGCGCCTCTTCCGCCTGTTTGCGTTCTGTGATGTCTTCACAGAAGGCGATTAGTTTTCCATTTGGTAATTTTACAGCGTTTAAGTTGATGTAGATTGGTTGTCCATTTTTGTGCTTTAAAATAACTTCTACGTTTATCTTTCCTTTCTTTTTCAACTCCGCAAATGAAAACAGATTACTTGGATAATAAGCAATCTGAGGAATAGACATACTCTGCAATTCTTTAACCGAGTAACCAAGCATTTTAGAGGCAGCTTCATTAACATATTCATATTCTGCTTGTGGATTCGCTACAAAAACAGATATTGGAGAGTTTTCGACATACAACTTGAATCGTTCTTCACTCTCTTCGAGAAGCTGTTTCCCCCTTTGCTTTTCCACCACTTGAATAATGCTGTGAGCAAGTTCGCCGTAAACTGTTTCTGGCTTCCCTATTTTGTTGAAATAGCTATCAGCACCTAGATTCAATGCCTCAATAGCTACTTCTTCTCTGCCTTTCCCAGTTAAGAGTATGAACGGAATGCTGTTACCCTTGTCTCTTAATTCCTTTAAGAATTGTAAGCCATCTTTTAATGACATCTGATAATCAGAAACAATAACCTCAAACTCTTTTTCTCTAATTCTTTCAAATGCTTCTTTAACGGATAATACAGAATCTACTTGGAATGCTCCCTGCATCTCCAAGATTCGTTTCGCAACAACCAGAAAATTAGAATCATCATCCACATGCAAAACACGAATAGGATTCTCTCTCTCAAACCCATCAGAATTGGTGGTTGGTGGTCTAAGATTAGGTTTAGTCACTTTCAAACCCCCTCAAATCAGAAATTCAAACTAGAATATGTTAGCGGTCTGCACATATATACTAAAAACGGTTGTGGACACAGAATGTTGATTACTATTATTTAGAATTCAGATTCGGAATACAATAGCTTCTTAAAGAGAACTTTCTAATTACTTAGCTCCAATATGGAGCGTAGATATGAGATGGGATTAAGAACCATTAAGGCTCCGAATGAGACGTTCAAGTTTCTTGCGTGGCTAGTTCGGCAGGATGTAACGTTGCCCTCTGTCATGGTTGACTATCTTAAATGGAATCATTACTCAAAACAAGAAATCAAAAAACACTTCCTAGCCTTGAATATGGCTTGCATAGAAACAGAAAAATAGTGTGCAAACTGCAGTGATTTATATGTGTTTAATACAGTAATAAGAGATAACAAAAATAGGTTTTTTAAATTCCCATTTTTTGGGCGTATATGAGAGTAACCTCTTCGTGAAATATCTAACTGCTTTTTTACATTTTTTGGTTGCCCGGACAATATAGAATCTAACGGGCATACATTTTTATAAATAAAATTATGCGCGCAAGTATTACCCATAGTACAATGCTTATCCTGCTACGCGTTTAACGAAAGGTTTTTACGATTAAACACTTCCCATAGTTGCAAAAGAGGGCATAATAGATGAATAAAAACTTAAAATTAACAAGTTTTGGGTATGTTTATTCTTATATTATTCTACGTTAACAGGTGTATTGATAGAGGATGGTTCGAATAGCGGTTCTCGACCAAGAAAGATGCGAATCCAAACGTTGCGGTAGACTATGCTATCGCTTCTGCCCTCCCGTAAGAAACAATATTGAAGCAGTCGTATTCGAAGGCGACAAGCCACAGATTGTGGAAAGCCTATGTGTAGGATGCGGTATCTGCGTTAGGAAATGTCCATTCAAAGCCATCTCAATAGTTAACTTGGCGGATGAACTGGAAGAAGATTGCAGCCATCGGTTTGGACCCAACACCTTCAAGCTCTTTCGTCTACCCACCCCCTCCTCAGGCGTAGTCCTAGGCTTACTTGGACAAAACGGCATAGGAAAATCAACTGCACTCCACATTCTTTCCGGAGAAATCAAACCGAACCTCGGACAATATGACGCGCCACCAGACTGGACGCAACTGATTCAACATTTCCGAGGCTCAACCCTCCAAGACTATTTTCAGAGACTAAGCGAAGGAAACATGAAAGTCGTACACAAACCCCAGTACGTAGACAAATTATCTCGGGTTGTCTCTGGTAAGGCAGGGGAGCTTCTTGAAAAAGTCGACGAACGAAACAAGCTTAGTCAACTCACCGAACAGCTTCAGCTAAAGACCATCTGGAACAGAAACCTGAAAGTTTTGAGCGGAGGAGAACTTCAGAGAGTTGCCATCGCCGCCTCTATCTGCAGAGAAGCAGATGTCTACCTCTTCGACGAGCCTTCCAGTCACTTGGATGTGAAGCAGCGGCTGCAGGTCGCCAAAGCTATTCGTTCCCTCAAAGAAGATGAAAAAACAGTTATTGTGGCAGAGCACGACTTGGCGATTCTCGATTATTTGTCGGATCAAATCTGCGTTTTTTATGGTGACCCCGGAGTTTATGGGATAGTCTCTCACGTTCACGGAGTAAGAGTTGGCATAAACATTTACCTTGAAGGCTATATTCCTGACGAGAACGTTAGATTCAGAAAGGAGCCCATAATTTTTCACGTTAAGCCTCCAGTCGCTGGGTTGACGGCAGGTGAACCACTGCTGAAGTGGAGTGAAATCAAGAAATCTTTTGGGGAGTTTGAGTTTCAGGCGGTGTCGGGAGAGGTGAAAAGGGGGGAAGTAGTTGGAATATTCGGACCCAACGGAATTGGAAAGACTACCTTTGTGAAGATACTCGCTGGAATTGAGGAGGCGGATTCTGGAGAGACATCCGCTGAGGAGGGACTGAAAGTAAGTTATAAGCCCCAATACATTTCGCCGCAGTATAATGTAACCGTTGAAGAACTGCTGAAAGAGACGGCTGACAAAGAGTTTGGAACAAGTTTGTATCACAGCCAGATTCTACAGCCTCTCAAATTACAGTTCCTTCTCGACCGAGACATAAACGAGCTTAGCGGAGGGGAACTTCAGAGAGTTGCCATCGCCGCGTGCCTATCTCGAGAAGCAGAATTGTATCTTATTGATGAACCAAGCGCATATCTGGATGTGGAAGATAGGTTCTCTGTTGCTCGTACGATTCGGCGGGTAATCGAAAACAGAAAAGTAACTGCCTTCGTGGTAGAGCATGATGTGGTGACACAAGACTTCATAGCTGATCGCCTAATGATTTTCACTGGAGAACCAGGAGTTCGCGGTTTTGCGAATCCACCAACAGACCTTCGTAACGGCATGAACAGCTTTCTCAAGGACATGACAATTACCTTCAGGAGAGACCCTCAAACGAAACGGCCAAGAGTGAACAAGGAAGGCTCAAGGCTAGACAGACAACAAAAGGACATGGGCGAATATTATTACATGCTTGAATAGAAACTTTCTCTTCAATTATTTTTTTCTAGTTGCTTCAAGAAGGAACTGGAAATATAAATGGCAGCAGTTTTTGTTGTTTCTTGGTTTTTTGAGAAAAAGGTAGTTTTCAACAATGAACTTCTATTAGTATACTACTATGCAACGAAAACACTTTATAACACAAACACTTTAGACAACAAATAATTAACCTACATGGAAAAACAGAAAAGCTTGCGAGGAAGAAAGAAGGAAAAAGAATTAGGGAAGTAACTGGTCTATTTGCTGTGTGTCGGTTTGGTTTAACGAGTCTATTTCATTGATCAAGTCATCTGTCTGGTTTAAGATAATGTTTTCAAGCGTTCGTATTCGATCTATTTGCGGCATATCTTCGGTATCAAGTGTCTGCTCAAATATAACAACAGTATAATCTACAACAACGCAGGCAAGTATCACCGCAGAAGTTACAAACAGTAAAGTTGCTACAGTTGTCTGCATTCACACCCACCATTAATCTCAAAAGGTGTTGTGTTTTAATATCCGTTATTTCGGTTCCAAAATCGTTCCAATATTCAAAGTGAATCAAAACAGGACATATAACCAGAATAGACTTGACTGGATAGACAAAAGGCGAAACTGTAATATTAGAAAGCTAATTAATTAATCAGAAATAAGAAAGGATGGTTTTCTTGTGTCTGCAGATTGTTTCGAATGCGAAGTCATGGACTGGAACCTGTTTTACGATTTAGCTAGGCAGGTTGCAAAGAAAGTTAACAATTCAGGCTACAAACCTGACATGATAGTCGGATTAGCGCGGGGAGGCTGGGTTCTAGCCCGAGTCCTCTGCGACTTGATAGGCATCAAAGACCTTGTAAGTCTAAAGGTTGAGCATTGGGGCGTAACAGCAACACCAGATGGGAAAGCTAAACTGAAGTATCCGCTAAATGTCGACTTGACTGAAAAAAATGTGCTAGTTGTAGACGACATAACCGATACGGGCGAAAGCATGCATGTGACAGTTGAGTACCTCAAATCTCTGAAACCATCCGAGATCAAAACCGCTGCCCTGAGGCATATAACAAGTTCAAAGTTTATGCCAGACTACTTTGGTGAGGAAATAAGCTGGCGATGGGTAATATTCCCTTGGAACTTCACAGAGGACCTGTGCAATATTGTTCCGAAGGTCTGCGTGCGCCTAAAGATGAGTCCTGATGGTGATGTTGATGTTACACAAATCAGGAATGAACTGAAACAGTTTTACACTATTGACACAACTGAAGAAACGGTAGCTGATATTCTAGAAGAGCTTAAACGTCGAAATCTCATTCAGGGCAACACAAAGAAATAGATCGTGAATTTTCAGGAATTCAAGATTAAACTGATTGCCCAAATTACATTAGGGCGTCTTTTAGTGCCGAGCCACAACCGCAATCTTTGGTTTTTGGTATTTGTGGAAGTGCTTCCAGAATCAGTTTCTTCAATTTTTCGTTACTCTTCCGGGCTTTTTCTATCACCTCTTTTGTAGACACTGGACTTTCAGCCCACACATCATAGTCGGTAACTATAGAGATTGAAACGTAACACAGTTCTGCTTCTCTAGCCAAAACACACTCAGGATAAAGGGTCATGCCCACTACATCCGCTTTCCACATCTGAAAAAGTCGGGATTCGGCTCGGGTTGAAAACCGTGGACCTTCAATACAAACGTATGTCCCACTTTTTTTAATGTCTAATCCTAGTTTCTGAGATGTCTCGATGAAAAAAGGTCGGAGCTGTTCACAGAAGGGATCTGCCGCGGATATGTGACAAACTTGTCCTCCCTCATAAAAAGTGTCTAACCTTTTTTTGGTTCGGTCAATAAACTGGTCTGGAATCACAAAAGTTCCTGGACCGTAATCTTCTCGTAGACTTCCTACGGCTGCTGAAGCGATTATTCTTTTGGCGCCTAACTGTTTTAGTGCCCATACGTTAGCGCGATAGTTAACTCGATGAGGAGGAATCGTGTGGTTTTTACCATGTCTGGGGATGAATGCCACCTTGACATTCTTGTAAACGCCAATAGAAATGAGGTCTGATGTTTCACCAAAAGGAGTGAAAACCTTAATCTCTTTTACATCCTCGAAATTCTCTTGATCATAGACGCCTGTTCCGCCTATGATTCCGATATCAGCGGTTTCTGTTATAGCCACATAATCACTTCCTAGATTATCTAATGTAATAACACCAAGAATTCATTTAAAAATAATTCCAGCGTTCGAACCACTATTGTGTTATGTTATACGTAAAAGTTATCTTTCTTCAGTCACATTTACATTAGTTGGGGGTTAGAAGTTGACGAATATGCTCAAACTGCTTATAGTTTATTACAGCCAAACAGGCAACACCGAGAAGATGGCAAGGGCGATTGAAGATGGAGCAAAGTCAGTTGTGGGAATTGATGTAGATGTAAAATATTTTGTTAGACCAGAGGAGCTGGCAGAGGCTGATGCAATAATTTTTGGGATACCCACATACTACCATGATATAGGTATAGACATGAAGAACCTACTGGAAGGGGCATCTAAGCAAGAGATAAACCTAAAGGGCAAGGTTGGAGCAGCCTTCGGGTCTTACGGTTGGAGCGGAGAAGCCCCTAACATGCTGTTGGAGATAATGAAGAACCGATTTCAAATGGATGTTATGGAACCTGCTCTACGCATAAAGTATAATCCAGCCAAAAATGGCTTAGAAGAGTGCCACAAACTGGGAAAAACCGTTGCTGAAAAAATTTTGAAAACCAGTTTGACTTAAACGATGTTTTAGTGCCGCTTTGCTTTTGAGGCACATAGAGATGTAGGTAGCCACGGCACGTCGAGTTGTGTCTATATCGATTCAATAGAGGCATATATCCTATTTTAGAAGAATATTTAGATTTATTTGAGTATGTTTAAATTGTACATAACGTAAAAGGGAAGATGATATGGACTTTCAGTTTCGTGACATAGCACAAACGGCATATTTTTGTGTTTAGTCCTAAACGTATATTGGAGGTGAAAAATGAATATGGAAAACGAAGATAGATACCAGTTTAATCCCCAATTTGGGTTACTTGGCTATGCTATAATTATAATAGGCGTATTGATAGCGGTTTTTGCGGCAGTTTTCTTCTTAACTATGTGGGTCAACGTTCCGGTAGGCAGCGCAGCCGTAATGGTCGACCCTCTGTCAGGCACAATCAGCCAACCGGTCATAGGTCCAACTTTTGCAACCAAGGCTCCATGGGTCAATGCCGTCCAGATCAAAATTTCCGTGGACACCTTGAAGATATGGGGTGACGGAACCGACCGCACCGCAGACTTTCCAACAGTGAGGAGTTTCTCAGAAGACCAGCTGGAGATGGACGTTGACATGATGATTAGGTGGAGACTTGACCCCGCGAAGGTTAAGCAATTGTATGAGAATCTGCCCCAAAAGAACTGGAAAAATGATGTTATAGCGTCTATTGCGAGAGAACAAGTCAGAATAATTACGAAGGATTTTAGTACAATTGAAACAATTGAGCAAAGAGAGATTGTGGCTCAAGCCATAGGAGACGCCATCTGGAACAAACTTATCGTATCAGCTCCTCTCGCCCATGCGATAGTAGACTTTGAATTCGAACTCAGAAACATAGCTTATCCAATAAAGTATACATCAGCAATCGAAGACAAACTGGTTGCGGAACAGCAGAAGATTCAAGCAGAATTCAATAAACAAATAATAATCATTAATGCCACTGCAAATGCTGAAAGAGTAACGATTGCAGCAGCAGCGAACGCAAACGCCACAGTTATCGAAGCGACTGCAACAAGAGAGGCTATAGAGCTTGTTCTTGCGGCTGCAGGAGTGGATCCAGGTAACGAAACTAGACTCGCAGAACTCTACCTTGTGGTGCAGACTCTACAACGGATAGCTCCGGACATTGACATGCTGATAATGGCTCCTGACGGAACACCTATACTGTTGCCATCACCATCATCATAAGAGCGAAACAATAGAAAACCATCCTCTTCTCTATTTTTTTGAGAATAATAACGCAGTTAGCCATTAGTTTTTGTTGATTTTCTCATCATTTGACTCGCGCAGGACTTCAACTTCACGTAAGCCTCCTCCGAGCTTCCAGAATCCATAGCCACTTTTTCGAAGGGGCACACATCATTTTTGCTGCGGTCCAGGATGTTCGAAACTTTCTTTTCAAACCTATACGAAATATTGTTGTCTTCAAGCACCCCAAGTCCCCCCTCACTGACGGTCAGGGCAAACACAGAAGACACCCCAACGTAGACACAGAGCATGGCTGCTGCCACCCCAACAATCTTATCAGCTACTGAGGCTGCAACCAAAGTCTTATTCAGCTTCTCGATGGCTTGCAGAAAACCGCTTATTCCTTGCTTTTTTGTTTCAAAGATAACTGTCCCCTTCTTTATGATCACTAGGCTAAGGTCATCCTCTATCAGCTTCAACTTTGCAAGCTCTAAGTCCTGATCTTTCATGTCCGTCACTAACTAAACAGTGAAGATCTCAAAAAAACGTTTACCCTAAGTTATCGTGAAGTATTTTCTATTCAGGCGTAATGTAACTAATTTCGATGTTTTTGCTCCCAAAAATCTCGGGTTTTCTTTCTGGAGGAACACACATAAATCATAAATAGACTCTTTATTCTTCGGGATAACATCCAAGCGGAGATAGAAATCTTTGGGATTCTTCAAAAGATTCAGGAAACCAAAAACTGCAGTCAAACTTGAAATTCCAAAAAAGTCCTTAGCTTTGGGAGCAAACACAAACGGAACAATCACGATATCCTCCAAAGAAGAATTTGACGCCACAGAAATAAGAGCAGAACTCCGATGTATCGAAAAAAGGAGACGAGAAAGGTGGGTGTACAACGAGCGCCGTCGACGCAATGTGCGGCACGTATACTGGGACACAGCAACTCTTCTTTCAGAGGATTTGAAGGCAAGCGGTCCACTACATATTGTACCTGGATTCAAGAAGAAGTTTCCCATCAAAGTGAATATTCCCGCAGGTGGACGTGAAACCTTAGATGGTATAGATGCAAGCGTTTCATGGTTCATCAAGGGCGTGGTGGGTGTAGATGACCGTCCTGACCCTTTTAGCGAAACAATTGAACTTCAGGTATTCAGAGCTGCAACGACAGTAATCAAAGAAGAGGCGGAGATGGTGCCCTGCGATTACTGTAGAGCTTTGATGCCTGCTAACTCAAGTTCGTGTCCTATCTGCGGTGCACCAAGAAAGAGTTGAAAGGAGAAATGTCTCTTTTATTCTATTCATGGGTCATGTCTGGTTTTTTGTGACTGAACAAAAGATAGGTGCTAAAAAAAGCTTATAGACAAAAGACTATCCTGAAGCTGTGATGGAAAATGAAGCCGAAAGTTAGAAAACCCACTGAATATGAGTTGTTGACTAGAATTTAAAACGGTTATTCTAGAAGTAATCCAGTCACTATTTCCACAAATCTAACGCGTATACAAAAAGCAAACAGAAAAGCGAACAAAAAGAGCAAGTGCAGCAATTCGAGAGATAAAGGTTTTATGATTAGTGAGCTAACGGTTTAGCTGGGAGAATAATATGACTAAGATTGTTCGTGTTGGGGTTACTTTTCCTCCCAAGTTGTTGAAGGATTTGGACGAAACTATTGAAGAGATGGGATACGAGAGTCGATCAAAGGCTATTCAGGATGCGGTTACGTCGTTTGTTACTGAGCAACGGTTACTTCGCAAGCAGAATGGAAAAAAGGCAGGCGTGTTAGTGATGGTTTATGACCATGATGTCAAAGGCTTAGAAGACGAGCTTATCGAAGCCCAGCATCACCACCGCAACATCATAAATTCTGTTCTTCACGTTCACCTAAGCGACAAAGAATGCCTTGAGGCAGTTGCAGTTAAGGGCGAAGCCGAAGACATAAGAAAACTTGCTCAAGAGCTGGCAACAAGAAAAGGAGTAAAACAGGTTAGATCAACCATAGTCAGCTCATAAGACAGGCACATGCACGTGTTTTGTTAACCAGTTTGTTTTCTATACAAAAATTTCTTTAGTTATGACCCCAAGAACCATTGTATCCGCACAAGCCCTCTAAACTCAAAAAATGAGGTAGCAAACAAAATGGCTGTCAAAAACGTCCATATAACAGTTCTGATTGAAGACTCTAACAGCTCAGCTAAACCTAAACTCAAAGCCAAACATGGCCTCGCCTTCTTCATCAAAGCCAAAATTGGCGACAACGAAGTGACGATTATGATGGACACAGGACCAACCCCAGAAGACCTTCTACACAACGTGGACGCAATGGGCATAAATCTGCAAAATGTCAACGTGATTGCGCTTAGTCATGCTCACTACGACCACACAGGCGGCTTGATAGAGGCATTAAAACAAACGAAAAAACGTGTTCCAGTTATTGCACATCCAACGGTTTTCGATCCAAAACTCAAGATAATGCCGCATCTAACGTTAATCGGTGCACCTTTCAAATCCTCTGATGTTGAATCTGCTGGTGGCGTACCTCTTCTGGCTACAGGTCCCGTAAAGATAGCTGACGGAATTACTACAACGGGAGAAGTTCCGAGAATGACAGCCTTCGAAAGTGTTAGAGGCTTCTGGACAGTACACAACAGAAGTTTCTTAGAAGACCAGATGCTTGACGATCAATCTCTAGTATTTGATGTTGAAGGTAAGGGATTGGTTGTTGTAGCGGGATGTGCGCATTCAGGGATAATCAACACCATCAAGCATGCCCAAAAAATAACAGCCATCAACAGGGTCCACGCGGTTCTGGGAGGATTCCATCTCATAAGCGCAGACGCCAAGAGTATTCAGGCGACAGTAAACGAACTAGAGAAACTTGACCCCCACTTCATTGGACCGTGCCACTGCACAGGCAAAAAAGCGACCAAAAAGATCGCTGAAACTTTCGGAGACCGCTGCTGTCCTCTTCACACAGGAGACCTTATCGAATTTTAGTCATACAAAAAGTTGGAGGCTATTTGTCGCCAGTCTCGTTAGGTGACCTGTTTTCTTTTTCTTGGATATACGTCTTGATTTTTTCCACAATCTCCATGAAAGCTTTTGCTGCAGGCGAATCAGGATTCTCCATAATAAATGGGTGCCCTATGTCGGAGGCTTCGCAGACTCGTGGATCAAGAGGTATACTACCCAAAAAGGGGACAGAATATTCTTGAGCAACTTTTTCGCCGCCTCCAGTCCTGAAGATGTGAGTTTCTTTACCGCAATCGGGGCAGACGAAACCACTCATGTTTTCAACTACCCCAATCACTGGAACATTCAGTTGCCTAGAGAATGTGATGGCTTTTCCAACCACATTCTGGGAGACCTCCGAGGGAATAGTTACTATAACAACGCCATCCATCTCTGGAAGAAGCTTTAGTACACTCAAGGGTTCATCTCCCGTTCCAGGAGGCAAATCTATAAAGAGAAAATCAAGTTCACCCCACGCGATCTCAGACAAGAACTGTTGGATTGCCCTCATCTTTAACGGTCCTCGCCACACGACAGGAACTCCTTTTCCTTCAAGCACGAACGCCATAGAAGCAACTTTCACGCCCAGAGGACCCAAGGCTGGAAAGGCTCCTATCGGTCCCACCCTAAGTTTTTGGTCTTCCATGCCAAGCATCTTCGGAACACAGGGACCATGAAGGTCAGCGTCCAAAATGCCGACGCGGTTTTCGTGACCTTGCAGGGCAAACGCTATTGCTAAGTTAATCGCAATAACGGTTTTGCCGACTCCTCCCTTGCCGCTGATAACAGCTATCTTATGTTTAATTTTCTTCATTCTTGTTCTGAGAACGGTCTGCTCATTAAGGGTACTAGTTTGGGTATCTCCGGTTGTTTGCATAAAATTACCTTAGAGGTTTTGTCTTATTGTTTTTTGGTTTATTGTTGCAGTTTAATAACTATTTCCTTAACATAGGGATTCTGGTTCCATCAGCTTCTTCTGGGATAAAAGAACTTAAGGCGCTAAGCTCATCTACTCGTTTAGAAAGTGGCTAAAAAATGGATATAAAAGGATTCCTTGATATCAGTTTCGTGGATTGGGACGGCAAAATTTCCTCTGTTATTTTCCTTCCAAGCTGTAATTTTCGTTGTCCCTTCTGTCATAACGTGAATCTTGTTCTTAATCCTGAAAAGTTAGACACTATTCCTTTTGGATACATAGAAGATCAGCTTAAGAGGCAGAGAGGCTGGACAGACGGAGTGTGCATCACGGGTGGGGAACCAACCCTTCACAGTAACTTGCCAGAATTATGCTCCAGAATAAAGAAGATGGGTTTGTTAGTTAAATTGGATACAAACGGAACCAATCCCACTATGCTAAAAGAGCTTATGGATAGACGGCTCGTGGATTACGTGGCTATGGATATAAAGGCGCCACTGACTGAGAAAAAATACTCCAAGGCAACTGGCGTCAAGGCAGAAAGTTTGCTGGAAAATGTGAAGGAAAGCATTAAACTCTTGTTGGGGTCAAACATGGATTATGAGTTTAGGACTACGGTTGTTCCTACAATCCATGAAGAAGAGGATATAGAACAGATATGCCGTAGTTTGGTGGGGTGCAGAAAATATGTTTTGCAGAAGTTTGATGTCAGCATTGGAAAAACAACTATTGACCCAGATTTGTTGTCAAAAACTTTAAGCGAAGAGGAAATGCAGAAGTTTCTGACAATAGCACAGAAGTTTATTCCAAACTCAAAACGTAGATAGAACATGTGTCGGTTAGCAAACTTAGAGGTTCAGGAACAAAATGGTTTTAGATCCGATTTATAAACGGGTGTGCTCTCACCAGAGCCTGTGCCACGCCACCCTTGAAAGGACAAATTTTGGATATCTCAGTATGAGATAGTAGATTATGGGACTTACGCGTGCAGAGCAGGTCTTCTTTTCGGTGAGAGCACAATACAATTATGGATGCCCAAAACTAAAGGTTTGAATACATGAAAAGCTATATTCCCACGAAAAATAGCTCCAATTTTTACAAGGTTGCTTTTTTCTTCCTACAGAATTTAGTTGCGTAATAAAGCTCCAGATGTTATGCTGGCGATAGAAATTTATAAAACGTGTTTAAAAGCAATCTGAAAAGTTTTTTAGCACATAAACTTGAATCGAACAATGAAGTAATGTTATGAATGTAGTTTAACTTTGATAGTGCCTTTTCATTCTTCACTTTCTACTTCGATGCTACCGCCATTAGCTTCAAGAAGAAAAAGAAACTTATAGAAGCGTTGTTTGATTATGTGCGCTATAGCAGCATAGACGAAGTGGCTATATACAGGAAACGTAAATGAAAAAAGACGTATAGTTCAGGGCTCCGGTAGTATAGTCAGGTTAAGTATGGCGGCCTCTCGAGTCGCCGACCCGGGTTCGAATCCCGG
>SDBS01004461.1_pt1 | contig 13693 bp, 15 predicted proteins | sample 2277091 | NCBI WGS metagenome assembly SDBS01 (sample SAMN10404972, study PRJNA504765) | marine sediment metagenome | isolation source: marine sediment core GS10_PC15, 163 cmbsf | place: Arctic Ocean: Southern Knipovich Ridge | collected 2010
CAGTATGCAGATACAAAACTGTCCCCACCATGTCCCGGGGGGAGTGGCGGGACATGCCGGGACAAGCTGTCGCGATCTTTTAATCCGGGAGTCGTGGGTTCGAATCCCACCGGGCCCTCCAGAGCCAGATTTCGTATCTGAAAACCGGGGAGCCGTCCTCAGGGACGGCTCCCAATGTCTTTCGCAACCGTTCCCAAGGACATCATCTTTGAAGCCTTGAGCCTCGTGAAGCGAGCGGTCCAAGAGGGAAAGATACGGAAGTCCAGAGGCGCGCTATTCGTCGCCATCGTGAAGAGAACCAGCGCTGATGCCGTATAATATCTCCGCCATGGAGCCGCGCATCCAGTACATCCGGCAGCATTGTGGAAATCGCGGTGGTACAATCCGCATGCTTGCGTGACGCATCGGGCACTCGGACGACGGAGATTCGCATTATGACTACCCAGACTATTATTGGTAAATTATCCGGGAAAAAAATCATCATTCCCAATGTAAATGTCCCACCCATGCCCTCTCTGGCGCCCCCCGGCGTCATTCACAATGGGAAAAAAGCCGAAAACTTCGGCGAAATCGATTCTTCTTGGGGATATCCTGATGTAAGGAGCTTTAAAAGGAAGTTTGGGCTGTTTATTCCAGCAACGAATACCAGCATGGAGCACGAACTTTGGAGCATTATTTTCAAGAACCAAGGAGCAAACGGATTAAAAGGGGTCGGCCTTCACACTGCCAACGTCTTGACCCCGAAGCCGCAGTTGAGAACCGAAGAGGATTTAATGGAGTATAAAAAACAGTTTTTAGGCGGGTTGAGGACAGCGGTGGATGGAGCTTTGTTGGCGGAACCTCAATATTTGATTATGGGCATGAGCTTGGAGAACATTATTGGGGGTATTAAAGAAATAAGAGCGCCGATGGTCGACATTGAGGCTTACTCCGGTCTGTCCTGGGCCACCTGGCATGACGCTATTCAAGCAGCTCTGGATAAATATGGAGCGAAGAGAATTGGGATCATATCTGCTTTCAATAAAAAGGGAAACGAGTTCGCAACGCAGATGTTCGAAGAATTGGGTTTTGAGGTGGTTTCGAGTGTTGGTTTTTCCTGCGCAAACGCGCTTCACATCGCGCATGTTCCGGACTGGGCCAAGGAAAAGGCTATTTTAGAATTGTTGGCGAATGATGAGAATAAATTGGATGCAGTCGTTCAATGTGGAACGAACATGAGCTTGATAGACGTTAGTGAGAAGTTGGAACCTGTTGTTGGGATTCCGATTTTGGGGATCAACGCGGTGACCTTTTGGTACGCGTTACGGGAAAACGGGTTCGAAGGGTCTTTGGTCGGTGCGGGGAGATTGTTGCGGGAATTCTGATCTGGACACGATAGGCCAATCCTGGGCCCGGTGATATATAAGGAGGGAAGCCATGAACGACGGAAATAGCAGCGGAATCAGGACTAAGAAGTAGAACGCACAGCGCCCTCCCGTAACTCACGCCGCCTTCGGGAGGGCGCTCGTCACTTTAAGACACGCCGCGTATAATCCTAATTATACTCAGTGGCCTCAATTTGCGTCCGATTTTCGGCTACGAGACTCATAGCACGCTATGCGTTCGCTATGGGTTGAAATCCACACCCCATAGGGATAGTTGAATGAGCGACTTTGTAGCCTACAAACTTGAGCATCCAATCTGCACCATCACCCTCGACGACGGCAAGGTCAATTGCCTGTCTCCGCAGATGCTTGCCGAGGTGAATGCCGCGCTGGATCGTGCCGAAAAGGACCGTGCGGCCGTGGTGCTGGCTGGCCGCAAGGGCAAATTCAGCGCCGGATTCGATCTCGCGGTAATTGGCAAGGGGGGTAGCGACGCCGTCGACATGTTGATTAACGGCTTCCGCCTGGGCGAGCGCCTGCTCTCATTTCCTATGCCAGTCGTCATTGCCTGCACGGGCCATGCCCTGGCCATGGGCTCATTCCTGCTGTTGTCGGTAGACTATCGGATTGGCGCCGACGGCGCCCACAAGATTGGAGCCAATGAAGTGGCAATTGGCATGACGATGCCGCGCTTCGGCGTGGAGATTTGCCGGCAGCGCCTGGTGCCTGCTCATTTTCACCGCGCCGTCATTTCCGCCGAAATCTATTCCCCCGCCGGGGCTGTCGAGGCGGGCTTTCTCGACCAAGTCGTCCCGGAAGATGAACTGATGGCTGCGGCCCGCGACAAGGCCACGGCACTGGCCGGACTCAATATGCCCGCGCACACGGCCACCAAGCTACGCGCGCGGGACAAGGCGTTGCAGGCCCTTCGCGAGGCGATTGAAGCTGACGAAGCGGACCTCCGCTAGTGACGCGGCGCTCCTGACAAGCGGTGCTTTCGCCAGTCGAGACTGCTGGCAGTTCGAACCTCGTCTCCCGCTCCAACCCCACATTTACTGGTAGCGGCCCGCATCCGGGAGAGGTCTGGGGAGCCGAGTCTGCCGCGGACCAGCTCGTGGTCATTCGCTACTAGCCACAGTCGGCAGATCCGGTGACCATCTGCTTTCTAGGCAGGGGGTTGGCCGACAGCGCCGCCCACAAGCTGGCCATCGATATCGTATGATGGAGCCGTAGTGATGTGACACACATGCTGCCCCGGCGCACCGTTTTGCCGGCCGGCAGTCGGGCAGATTGCTCGGAGGAGGTGACCTATTCACCTGGACCACACCATCGTTCCCGCAACGGACAAGGAGGCCTCCGCGAAGTTCTTCGCCAAAATCTTCGGCCTTGAGTACAAAGGGCCCGTGGGGCACTTTGCGGCGGTGCGGGTCAATGACAGCTTGACCCTGGACTTCGATAACAGCGGCCGGTTCGAGAGCCATCACTACGCCTTTAGCGTGAGCGACGAGGAGTTCGACACCATCTTCGAGCGGGTGAAGGCGGAGGGCATCGCCTACGGTAGCGAACCCTTCACCCTGGACAACATGCAGATCAACTCTCGCCGGGGAGGCCGCGGCTTCTACTTTAAGGACCCCAACGGCCACATCCTGGAGTTGCTTACCAAGTAACACTTGGGTGCCGGCGACAGGGGACGGCACTGGGAGACCACGAAACGGCCTCGGCGGGACGGCGCAGCAGGGGATGTTATCATCTCAGCGAGAGAGAGCTCATGCCATAATCGGCTCCCATGCGACCGATACTGGCCGCGCGGCATCGCCGAAGGCGGTGGAGAAGAGGACTGACGAGTTCCCGTGGAGACACGTAAATGAAGATCGAATCAATCCTAGCCATGAAGGGTTTGAAGGTGATTACGGTTCGTCCCGATCAATCGCTCAAAGACGCTGTCGACCTGCTGGTGGAGCACGACATCGGCGCCCTCATCGTCGTGGACGAACTCGAACAACCAGTCGGAATCATTTCTGAGCGCGATATCATTCGCGAGGCGGCCCGCAGTGAGACAGTCCTTGCCCGGACTGTGGCCGCCGTGATGACCAAGGACTTAATCGTCGCTGGGCCTCAGGATGATCTAGGAGCGGTCCTGCAAACGATGATTACAAGGCGTTTTCGGCACCTGCCCATCGTCGACCAGAAACGGCTGATCGGGATCATCTCCATTAGGGATGTGCTTACAGTGCAACTCGACACGTATCAAGGAGAGGTTGATACGCTCCAGACTCAGATCAGTGAAGGTCAGGACTGACTCCGCGAGACCGTGCTTCGCAACACCCGCAGACACTCAGCCGCGTATGTCAATCTGAGCCAATTAACGCCGGAAGATAAGCCCGAACCGAAGTAACCGAACACTTATGGAGCTGGTAGGCACCGATGCGATTCCGCTACGAGTCGCCATTATCGGTTCCGGGCCGGCCGCGTTCTACGCCGCTGACCACTTGCTCAAGCAAGACGGCCTTAATGTCGAAATAGACATGTTCGAACGCTTCCCGACACCGTACGGGTTAGTGCGAACGGGAGTCGCTCCTGATCATCACAAGATAAAATCTGTGACGAAGAAATTCGCTGCGGTCGCCTCCGATCCACGCTTCCGCTTCTACGGATTCGTCGAATTTGGCAAAGACATAGCCCTGTCGGATCTCAGGCAGCATCACCATCAGATCCTGTACGCGACTGGGGCGCAAACTGATAAGCGCCTGGGCATCCCCGGCGAGGAGTTGAAAGGGAGCCACGCGGCGAACGAGTTTGTCGGCTGGTACAACGGTCACCCCGATTATCGGGACTGCCAGTTCGATCTTTCGCAAGAGCGGGCCGCGATTGTCGGGGTAGGCAACGTTGCTGTGGATGTTGCCCGAATCTTGTGCCTTACTCCCGAAGAATTGGCTGTTACTGACGTAGCCAGCTACGCTCTCGAAGCCCTCAGCCAGAGTCGTGTTAAGGAGGTGTATCTGCTTGGACGTCGCGGCCCGGCCCAGGCAACATTCACGAATCCTGAGATCAAAGAGCTAGGCAACTTGGCCGATGCAGATATCTCCGTGCTTCCTGAAGAGGCCCAGCTCGACGATCTGAGTCGCGCCGCGCTTGAAGCTAGCGATGACCGGGCCACCCGACGGAAGGTTGAGATTCTGCAGGGGTATGCGTCACGGAAACCGGCGGGAAGGACACGCCAGCTAACAATCCGATTCTTGGTGTCGCCCGTTGAATTGCTTGGCAACGCTGCGGGACAGGTTGTTGCTATGCGCTTAGTGAAGAATGCTCTCTACCAGACCGATGTGGGCACCCTGAGCCACAACGCCACTGATCGTTTTGAAGAGTTGTCGGTTGGCCTCGTCTTCCGCTCGGTCGGCTACCGAGGAACCCCGCTGCCGGGCGTGCCCTTCAATGAACGCTGGGGCGTCATCCCGAACGAGAAGGGCCGCGTCATCGATCCAGAAACGAAGCAACCGGTTGTAGGCGAGTACTGTTCGGGCTGGATCAAAAGGGGCCCGACCGGGGTCATTGGCACCAACAAGCTGGACTCAGTCGAGACGGTGAACTGCATGCTCGAAGACCTGGGTCATGGCTCGATTCTCCGCCCGTCAGAACCCGAAGTAAGCGAATTGGAACAGCTGGTGCGTGAGCGCCAACCTAACTATTTCTCCTTCGCCGACTGGCTCCGTCTCGATGGTATGGAAGTGGAAAATGGGCGTGCGCAAGAACGCCCGCGTGACAAGTTCACACGCGTCGAAGACATGCTGGCTGCGCTCGGGCGTTAGTTTCTCTGGGCGTTGCGAGCCCTCTGCACTCGGGCCGGTTCTTTCCTTGGGCCTGACCCGTCACGAAGCTCTTCATTGCGGCCAGGGTTGCTCTCAGGGGGTTGGCTGAAGCACCAACAGTAGGTAACGTTGCCTTCGGAGGTCCCTCATGGCTGAGAAAAAGACGTACGTCATCGTCGGCGCGAACCAGTGTGGAGGCAGCGCGGCAGAAACCCTGCGCAAGGAGGGTTTCGACGGGCGCGTGGTGCTCATAGGGGCGGAGCCAGAGCGGCCATACGAGCGGCCGCCGCTGTCCAAGGAGTACCTGCGCGGTGAAGAGGAGCGGGACCGCATCTTCCTGCGGCCCCCAGAGTACTACCGCGAACAACAGATCGAGCTGCGGCTGGGGGCACGTGCTAAGCAGCTACACACCAGGGAGCGAGAGGTGGAGCTGGACGGCGGCGAGAGGTTGGGATTCGATAAGCTGTTGCTAGCCACGGGGGGCCGGGTGCGCCGCCTGCCTGTCCCGGGAGTGGACTTAGAGGGCGTGCACTACCTTCGCACGGTGGCGGACAGTGAACTCATCGCCTCAGAGATGAAGGGTGCAAGGAGAGCGGTGGTCGTTGGCGCCGGCTTCATCGGTGCGGAGGTGGCGGCATCGGCTCGAATGAGCGGATTGGAGGTAACGATACTGGAGATGGCCGAGGTTCCGCTAGGGCGGGCGCTGGGTACGGAGATGGGACGCATCTTCGCCGACATCCACCGTGAGCATGGCGTCGACCTGCGTCTGGGCACCGGGGCCGAGCGGTTCGAGGGTGGCCAGCGCGTTGAACGGGCCGTGACCTCAGGCGGCGAATCGGTGGAGTGCGACTTCGTAGTGATTGGCGTTGGGATAGACCCGGAGACAGCGCTCGTGGAGCGGACGGGAATCAAGGTTGAGGATGGGATCACCGTCGATGAGTACTGCCAGACAAACGTAGAGGGTATCTTCGCGGCTGGGGACGTGGCCAATTTCCCTTACTCGTTCCTCAACGAGCATATTAGGGTAGAGCATTGGTCAAACGCCCAGAAGCAAGGTGTAGCGGCGGCCAAGGCGATGCTGGGTGTTCGGGAGCCCTACGCTGAGGTGCCCTGGTTCTGGTCCGATCAGTATGACCTGAACATGCAGTACGTTGGCCACGCCAGCGAATGGGACGAGGTGGTCCTGCGAGGCGACGTGGCAGGTCGCAAGTTCGCAGCGTTCTATCTGAAGGAGGGCCGCTTGCGGGCGACGATGGCGGTGAGCCGGCCGAAGGAGATAGCGGCGAGCCGCAAGCTGATACCGGCTGGAACACAGCTAACTGCAGAACAGCTAAAGGACGAGGACGAGGACCTACGCAAGCTGGCCACTGGCGAGTGAAACGTTTGGAGCCATCGCTGACAGTCAGGGGCTGTACTGGGCCGCCATCAGCTCTCATTCCCCTAGGAAGGTGCGGCCAGTGGCTTCGCGAAGCTGAGTTCATGGCCGTCGGGATCGGTGAGGTGGAAGTAGCGTTCGCCCCACTCAGCGTCACGGGGGGTAGAGTCAGGGCCCAGATCCTCGGCCAGGGCACGTTCGTAGAGGGCGTCGACGTCGGAAACGTAGAAGATGACGCGTCCCCACCAGGACCACTGCCGGTCCTCAGATTGGCCGATGAGGTTCAGGTACGAGGAGCCGACGGAAAAGGTGGTGAACGTCGAGCCCTCGCCACCGTAGCGGAGGGAGAAACCGAGGGAGAGGTAAAATCGGACCGCGCGACCCATGTCGTGAGTTGCTAGGGTGACGGCGCTGATGGAGTTGATGGCGGGGGCCGCAGGGAAGCCCGTGTGCTGGCGGTCTTTTGGGCGATCAGGCATGATGGTGAAATTGAGAGCCGGTCTATGATAGCACAGAGATGGCGCTTCGCCGGGCCACCCTCCTATCCTGAGGGCTGCCATGGGGGATTCTAGCCTGTAGCTCGTTAACGCCGGGTCATGTGCCACAAGCGACGTGACTGCTGCTAGAATGGTTTCTGGCGCTGGTTGGCGTGAACCCAGCGCCCATCAGAGTAGAATCGCCATGAAAGCAATCCGACCAGCCTCGTTTGCTCGTGGCCCATACTGCCAACCGAAACGGAGGTGACTCGTGGCCCGCGAGGCCGTAATCCACCGCGTCAACCCCTACCTGCTACACGGCGAGCAGTATTACGAGATCTTCTACTCATACACCAACGAGCCCGATACGCTCCGCCAGTCTCGCATCGCCCACACCAACATCTACTCCGACCCGCAAGGGGGCGACCAGGTCGTTATCGAGGCGGTCCTCAACGTCATCATGGAGATCAATAAGAAGGGATGACTAGATGCCGGTCGAAAATGCGGGAGAGAGGGGCCTGATGCCGCAGCAGCTCTGGCCAGGCGACTTCGTGCCCACCGGCATCACATGCAGCGGTACGGCCCGGGCTCGGGGGGCGCCTCGCTAGCCTAAAGTTGCGTGGCTTGGGGCGAAGTAGCGGTGGAGACTAATCGCGACCTTGAGGCGACCTGGGAGTACCACGAAGGGACCAAGCACTCGTTCCAGAGCCTACGCTCCAGCCAGCACTCCCTTGACTTCGAAAACAAGCCGCTCCCCTTCAAGGTTTATCCGGGTCTGGAGCCCATCCCCCTGCCAGGGGAGCTGGGGCCTTCCGGCGTCCCCGCGCTAGAGGCGCTAGCGGCCAGCGCCGCCGAGCCGAAAGGCGAACGTCTCCCGGACCTGAAGCTGCTAGCGAGGCTCCTACATTACTCGGTGGGGATAACCAAGCGTATACGCTACCCGCAGGGCGAGATGCTGTTCCGGGCTGCCTCCTGCACCGGGGCGCTGTACCACATAGACCTGTATCTGGTTTGCGCGGATCTGCCGGACCTGGAGGCGGGAGTCTACCATTTTGGGGCGCACGATTTCGCCTTGCGCCAGCTGCGGCGGGGCGACTTCCGGGGCGAGCTGGTGCGGGCTACGGCCGGCGAGTCTGCAGTGGCGTTGGCGCCTGCCGTCCTCATATGCAGCAGCACGTTCTGGCGCAACTCCTGGAAGTATCAGGCGCGGGCCTACCGGCATTGCTTCTGGGACAGCGGCACCATCCTGGCGAACCTCTTGGCCATGACCGCGGCCCACGGGGTGGCGGCCCAGGTGGAGTGCGGTTTCGTGGACGGTTGGGTGAACCGGCTGCTGGGGCTGGAACCGCAGCGGGAAGTAGCCCTCGCGCTGATCCCATTGGGCCGCGACAGCCCCACCGGTCAGGCCCCGGACGTCGAACCGCTGGCGCTGGAGACTACGCCTCTCTCGAGGTCGGAGGTCGACTACCCGGCGATTCGGGCGATGCACGAAGCGTCGTCCCTAGGTGACAAGACGGGGGTAGCAGCCTGGCGAGGCGCTGCCTCTGTGGCTCCGCTTGCCACGCCTTCGGGTCGGCTGTTCCGGCTACGACCGCTGAACGATAGGGAGGCGCCGCATGACTCCATCGAGGAGGTCATCTCGCGGCGCGGTTCCAGCCGCCGCTTCGCCCGCCAGCCGATCAGTCTAGAGCAGTTCTCCACTGCGCTGTGTAGCATCGGTGGGATCGCGGCCGACTTCACGCAATCGGGAGGCCGGCTTCTGAACGACGCCTATATCATTGTGAACGCCGTGGAAGGTCTGCCCGGCGGTTCCTACGTCTATCACCCGGACGAGGGCGCTCTGGAGCTGCTCCGGGAAGGGGAGTTTCGGGACGAGGCCGGGGACTTGGGCTTAGAGCAAGCGCTCCCCGCCGATGCCAGCGCGAACGTATTCTTCCTAGCGGACCTGGCGCCGATCCTGGAGCGGTTCGGCAACCGGGGCTACCGGGTAGCGCAGCTTGAGGCGGCCATCAACGGCGGCAGGCTGTACCTGGCGAGCTACGCCCTGGGGCTGGGCGCCACCGGTCTAACGTTCTACGATGACAACGTGACCGACTTCTTCTCGCCCCACGCCGAGGGGAAGAGCGCGATGTTCCTTGTAGCGCTGGGTCATCCTGCTAGGAAGACGCCAGGCTAGACCCAGGGAGAACGAGGTCGGCTAGCTCCTCGGATAAACGGGCCGTGCCTGGGCTACGGACGGCGGCCAGACCACCACCTTTCTTCCTCCTTGCCACTGCACCCAGACCATCTCGTGTCCGCTCTGGATGCCCGTCCTCGGGTTGATCCTGAACCGGCCGAAAAAGGTGGTGCAGTCGAGGGCGCAGGCGGCTCGCCACAGCGCTTCATCGTCGGCGCTGCCGGCCTCCTCCAGACAGTGCTGGGCGATCAGACAGGCAGCATAGGCCTGGGCGGCGGGGTAGTCGCTGGCGCTGCCCATCGCGCCGATGCGCTTAGCTACTTGCGAGGGGGTGGGACCGAAGTCTAGCACGTACCGCGCGTCCGGCTCCCACTGACTGGGGGCAAGGATGCCCTCGGCGCCCGTCCCCAAGGTCTGCTGGAACTCCCGCATCGCCGCCGCCGTGAGGGCGAAGGCCTTCGTTTTCACCCCTGCGGCGATGCTCTCTCGGGCAATGGCGCAATCGTCCTCGAACGACCCGGCGCTGAGGATGAGGTCGGGCCGCTGCCGGCGTAGCTTTGCCAAGAGCCGGGGGAGGTCATCGGGGAGGGACGAGTAGGTCAGTGCGGCAACGATGAACCCGGACCGCCGGCCTACCGCCTGGGCGCCTCTCGTTGCCAGGCGGCCGAAGCGGCTGCCACGACGGCAGAGGATGGCAGCCTTCTGGGCATCGACGTCGACTGATCTGACCAGCTCCAGCAGGCCGGCGAAGTAGCGGCTCACGGGAGTGAGGATGCCCGCCACGCCGGTACCCGGCCGGTGGATGTCGTCGCCGGCGCCGCCGTGGTTCCAGAGCAGCTTGCTGTGCTCACGGGCAACGCGAACGACCGCGCGGGTGAGGTCGCTGGCGTAAGGGCCGATGAGGACGCGCACCCGGTCGACTTGAATCAGCCTCTCGACGTTGGCCACCGCTCGCTCCGGAGAGCTAGCGTCGTCGTAGTGGATGAGGGCGACCGGGAGCCTCCCCTCCAGTTGCGATATCCTCACGCCCCCTTCGACGTTTGTCGCCTTCAACCATGCATGCAAGCCGGCCAGCGCCTGGCGTCCCTGGAGAGCGTACCTACCGGACGTCGAGATGCTGGCGCCGAACCGGATCGCCTCAGCCATATGCACCTACGAAGCGGTGGTGGGCGCCGCCGATTGCTTCATCCTGAGGGTGATGGAGTAGCGCACCTCGTCTTTGGGCCCTGAGACGGAGTGCAGGGGCCCGGCCGACGACCGCCCAGCGAAGCCCGGAGCCCGAAGGAGGAGCAGATCCCCGGAGTCGAGTTGGTATCGCCTCAGCGGCGAGCCTCGACGGTCGCGGCAGAGGCGGAACTCGGCGGGGCTGCTCAGAGAGAAGACGGAGATGAGCTTGATGAACCGCCGGCCGTCGCGATGGGGCGAGATGCCCGCGGAGCCCCGGCCGTATCGTTGTACATGGATGTCGGTGAGCACGAAATCCGCCAGCCAGGGCTCGTCCAGGGACGCGGCCCGCGCCCTCAGTAGCGCCGCGTACTCCTCGGCGAGGGCGAGGAGAGGTGAAAGGGCCGGGTCGGCAGGCCCTTCCCCCGGCTTCATCCCCAGGAGGTCGAAGTCCTGGCGCACATCTCCCACCCACTCCGGGGCGCGCTCGAAGGCGGCGCTCTCCAGGGCCGCGACCAGCCCATGCGGAGCCTCGGGGGCGAGGGCTCCCCGGACCGTGCCGGCACCGATCCGGCCGGTTTCCTCCATCGCAGCGTCCAGATCCCGTTGGCTTAGGCTGAGCATCAAGGCTGTGTCATACCGGCCAGCGCTCCTGCCGCCAGGCCATCTCCCAGAACAGCAGCTCGTAACGGCTGGAGGTGAGGAAGGCGTCCTCCATGCGCCGCAGCGTATCCTCCGGCTGGCCGGCGGCCACCCGATCCACCAGAGCGCGACACCAGACGGCCAGCTCCGCGAACTCCTCCGAGGAGTACATCTCAATCCACTTCGCATATCTTTCGTCTGCCGGCCCCGGGCCCTGGGCCAGGCGCCGCCCTATGTCGGAAAAGCCCCACATACAGGGCAGAAGAGCGGCGGTGAGCCCCGAGAACTCATCCAGGGCGGCCACTCGGAGAAGGAAGTCGGTATAGCCACGCGTGGTGGGGGCCTTCTCCTCCGCCTCTAGCTCAGCGATAGAGATGCCGAACTCAGCGGCGTAGGAGCGGTGGAGGTCCATCTCCACGTTGAGGGTGCCGTGGACCAGATCGGCGAAGCGGCGCATGGAGTCGAGATCTGGGGCCCGGGCCACGGCCAGGGCCAGCAGGCGGGCGTAGTCGATGAGGAAGAGGTAGTCCTGACGAACCCAAAACTTGAACTTCTCGATGTCCAGGCTGCCGTCCCCGATGCCCTGTACGAAGGGGTGGCTATGTTGGGCCTCCCAAACGGGCCGCGCCAGACGGTAGAGGCGGTCCGTAAAGCGCTCGCTCATTCTAGGTGGAGGCCTCGTACAGGGTGTCCCAGTACATGAGCTCGTAGGCCTGGATGAGACGGGCGGCACGGGCCACGCCCCGCGGATCCACGTCACGGTCCAGACCGTCCTGGATGACGCGCAGGGAATCGGCCTCGAACTCAGGGGCGGGAGCGGCGAACAGGTCGAAGAAGGCCACCGCCTCGGACGAGAGGCCGCATTTGCCTTTGAGGGCCGCGCTCATACGGGCGCAGCTGCTGCCCCAGGCGGGTAGGTTGGCCAGGAAAGCGGCGGCGAAGTCAGCACCGGAGCCGTAGGAGGCCAGCCAGGCAACATAGGCGGGATAGGCCTGACAGCCGGGCCTGGGCTCGTAGGCCCGCAGGTCGTCCTCACTCATTTCGAGCGCCTTGGCGAAGGCGAGGAGGGCGTCCCTGGCCGCGGCCTCGCCCTGCAGCACCCCGAGGAAGAAGTCGCGGTTGGGGCCGTGGCCCTGGCGGCTGACCAGCAGGGCAACGCTGCGCAGGTCCGAGTTGACGATGTGGTATTGCTCGCCGGCGAAGAGGCGGAGCTTCTCTTTAGTGATCCGCCCTTCCTCGACGGCTAAAATATAGGGGTGGGCAACGAGCTTATCCTCCACCGCCTTGAGTTGGGCTCGCGTCTCCGCGATCAGTTCACGAGCGTCGGCCATGAGCCACCTCCGACCTACGGTGCTTGGCCCTGTCCGGGCTCATCGGGGATCACCAGGGCGATGCTGGCGGTGAAGCCGTGCAGAAAGTTCTGCTCACCCACCGGGCCGATCTCGCCGTTGCAGAAGAAGCCGGCCACGGCGATTGGGCCGAGCAGGTCCACTAGGGTCCGCGCGTCATGGTCAGGCGTCCCGAACAGGCCGACGCCCCGGCCGTTGCAGGAGCAGAGCAGCGCCCCAACGGCCTGGCGCTCGCCGAGCTCCTTCCGCGCTCGCTCCAGTAACTCCCGCAGGTCCTCGTCCGCCGCGTCCGGGTCCCGGAGCTGGAACTGGAGCGTCTGGCCCACCCGCGGCAACGCTCCAACCGCCAGGGTGCCCCTCTCGGGGTCGACCCCCATCAGGTTGCGGATGAGGAAGTCGCCCCGGCGGAACTCGCCCCGATGCTCGTCCATCGCCAGGCCCACCAGGAGGTTTCTCTGCGCCCGCTGCTGCATCGCCGGCGGCAGGGCGCGCAGGGTATCCACCAGCACCTGATATGCTGGTCGCTGGGCGATCGTCTCGATGATGTGGCCCTGAGCGCCGGTGATCGTCCAGGTCTCGCCGATCGGAGCGGCGCCCTGGGAGACGATAGTGCGGACGGCGTAGGGGCCGCCCAGAGCGAGGGCCACGACGCCGCGGTCGTAGACCTCCCCATTCAGGAACAGATGCGTGCCGCGCAGTCGGGGGTCGCCGGAGGCGAGCCCGCCCACCAGGGGCGTCCCGGGGTAACCCGCGGACAGGCCGTCAAGGAGCGCCTCCGCATCCAGCGTGAACGGGTCGGCGAACAGGAGCCAGGCGCTAGCGTCTCCCGGGTCAACCCCAGTGAGCCGGTGCCAATCCTGGGGAGTGCGGCAGCTCTCCAGCTCTTCCTGGGTCAGGTGAACGGCAGTCAGCTCCGCCCCGGGCAGGGAGAAGGCCAGTAGCGCCAGCGCCGGCTCCCCCTCTATCTCCCTGCCGGCGCCGATGACCCCTTGGCCGGAACAGCCTACGAGGAGGCGGGCGCCGGTGAGCTGGCGCGCCCGGGCGACCAGATCTGGGAACTCCTCACGGTACTCCGCGCTGGCGAACAGCAGCGCCAGATGCACCTCGTCCTCTCCCGCGAGGAGCGGTATCTGGCCGATCAGGTCGGCCAGTGCCTCCCGCCAATCGGGGTGCTGGGCTACGGCCGCGCCCGTCCTCATGGAGCCTCCTCGCTGTCGTTCGAGATGCGCTGGCGGTCTGCGGTTCGTCTAATGAGCCGCACCCCACGATCGTAAGTGAAGTAGTTCCAGACCCAGTTTACCAGCACCAGCATCCGGTTGCGGAAGCCGATGAGCCACACCA
>SDBS01004462.1_pt1 | contig 13692 bp, 13 predicted proteins | sample 2277091 | NCBI WGS metagenome assembly SDBS01 (sample SAMN10404972, study PRJNA504765) | marine sediment metagenome | isolation source: marine sediment core GS10_PC15, 163 cmbsf | place: Arctic Ocean: Southern Knipovich Ridge | collected 2010
GGTGCGTTATGTCGGATTCGTTTTTTATTTTTCATGCCTGCGTTCCTTGCCCTGGATTGTTGGCGTTCTGAGTGCCGGGAGGCGGTCACTTCTCGATGATCTCCTGAAGATACTTGAGCGCTGCCTCGTCCTTGGAGCTCCCCAGGAAGAAGATGATGGCCTTCTGGAGCTCGGGATTCTTCTCTTTGCGGGCGATACCTATCAGCGTGGGGACCGCTTCTTTGCTCTTGTTCTGCGCGATGGACATGATAAGCCGGTTCTTCACCTTGGCCTCATCGCTCTGGTTGTACAGGTCGACCAGCAGGGGGAGGAGGTCTGCGTTTTTGCTCTGCCCCAGCCAGAAGATGGCGTGTTCGCGGGCCTTCGGGTCCTTGTCTCCCTTGGCGATGGCGATGAGCTTTTCCTGTGCAGCCTGACTTTTCCGGTTCTGGCCGAAGCCGAAGATCAGCTTCTCCTTGATATCCATGTCCGACTCTTGCTCGTACAGGCTGATGAGGAGGTCGACGGTCTCTTCGTCTCTTTTCTGACCGAGGATGAATATGGCCTGCTCCCAGGTCTTGGGGTCTTTTTCGCTGCGGGCGATGGAGATGAGTTTGTCCTTGGCTGCGTCGCTCTTGTTCTGGGAAAGGGAGAACAGGACGATCTGCTTGATCTTGGGATCATCGGTGTCGTTGAAGATCTTGAAGAGCAGGTCGAGACTTTCAGTGTCTTTGCGCTGTCCCAGCCAGAAGATGGCCTGCTGCCGGACTTCCTGGTCCGGGTCCTCTGTGGCCAGTTTGGCCATGAGGGGGACTACCTCCGGGTGTTTGGACCGGCTGAGCACGAAGATGGCGTTGCGCCGGAGCTTGGGGTTTTCTTCATCTTGGAGGATCTTGGCCAGGATGGGGTAGGCTTTTTCGCTGTCCACGTTGAGCAGGGCCTGCAGGGCCACCAGCTTGAGTTCGAGCTCGGGGTCCTTCTCTTCTTCCTCCTGGTGGGAGATGAGACCCAGGACCGCCAGCCCTTCGTAGGCGCCCCAGGCGGTCGTGTACTGGCCCGCGGCCCTCTCATAGGCGAGTGAGCCGGTGTACAATCCCTCGATGCCCTCAAAACTGGGCATGAAGGTCATATGGGGCAGACCCTCCAGGGCTAGGACCCCGCCCAGGCTATCCAGCGCGCTGTAAGCCAGGGCCCCGCCCAGGTTCTCTAGTTCCATGGCCCCCGCTACCAGGAGTTCCGCATGCTCCAGATCGCTCAGCTCTTGTATATCCTCGGTGTTGAGCAGGCTACCGCTGATGTAGGCACGGTAGTCGGAGAGACCCTTGTCGACCAGGTCCTCGGCAATCTTGACTCGGAGGATGCGCGCATCGTCCACCCAGGCGCTGTCCTTGTATTTGGCGATCAGGTTGTTGAGGGCCGCGATGGATCTTTCCTTGGATTCGAGGCTCTTCTCCATGTCGGCCAGGGAATCGCCCATCTTGTGCAGGCTGTACCCCAGCCAGTACAGGGAGTCATCGAGATATTTGCTGCCCTGATAGGTCTTGATCAGATGCTCCAGGTTCTCGATGGCATACTGCCAGTCCTTGTCATAGATGGACTTTTTGGCGGTATCATAGATCTCCTTGTCATTTTTCTCCTGGGCCAGCACCATGCCGGAGAAGACCAGCATCAGGGCCAGCAGCAGCGATAGTGTTTTGGTTGTTTTCATGTTCTTGCCTCCTTAGAGTTCTTGTAAGACGTTTATTTTGAAGAGAATATCCCTCGATTGGATGAGCCGGTGGATCATGCCCGGTGCCTCGGGATCGCCGGCCTCCATGTTCTTGATCTCGCGGAGCACGAGGTCGATGTCTTCCAGAAGGTCGGCTGCCTCGGGATCGTTCTGGGCCACCAGCCGCATCAGCATGTAGTTCTGGACGAGCAGGCTCTGGATCAGCCTGCGGTCCACGAGGACCCGGTCGTCCGGGGTCTCTGCGGCGGAGTGGTTGGCGTATTCGACCAGCAGCGGCTTGAGATTGTCGAAGTGATCCTGCAGTGTGAACTGAGGGAACTCCGGCACCTGGGCCGTATCCATGGACGACGGCGGCTGCGAGGATGGCCAGTAGCGGCCTATTAAGAGGCCGACCGCGAAGATCAGCACTAAGGCGGCCGCAACCGGAGCCCAGCGCGGGGACGGCATCCAGCCGGCTCTCGCTCTCGGCTGAGGCTGCACGCCGGATGTGATCTCCCCCCAGCATTTTACCCAAGCGGCCTCGGGGACCTCGGTCGTGTCGGCCCTGTCGATCAGGTCGAACACGTCCCGGGTGTAGGCCAGGTCCTCTGCACAGGCGGAACATCCCCCCATGTGCTGCTCTAGCTTGCGCTGCTCGGCCTCGGAAAGTTCCCCGTACAGATACAGGATGATCTGTTCCTTCGCTTTGCTACACTTCATAGCCCTTCTCCGGTATCAGACTTTTGAAATGGTCTTTGATGGCGGTCACAGCCCGGAAGAGCTGTTTCTTCACACTCCCCTGGGAGCACCCCATATATTCCGATATCTCCTGGGTGCTGAGCTGCTGGTAGTGACGGAGGATGAAGATCATCCTCTGGCGTGAGGTCAACTGGTTGAGCACCGCGCCGATCTTGTTCCGTGTGTCCTGGATTCCCGCCGAATGTTCGGGGTTGTGTCCCAGGTTGTTGGACGACAGGTTGTCGAGATTGTCGGGGTCGAAGAATTTGTCTTCCATTTTATTTTTCTTGCGCAGAAGATCGATGCTGGAATTGATGCTGATCCGGTACAACCAGGACGTGAAGCTGGTGCCTTTATTCGTGTGGAACTTGTCCAGCCCCTGATAGGCCTTGATGAACGTGTCCTGCAGGATGTCTTCCGCGTCCTCTTTGTTCTTGGCATACCGAAACGCGATGGCGAAGACCTTTCGCTTGTTCACTTCAAACAGCTGCCGGAAGGCTTCCATGTCGCCCTGCCTGGCGGATTCTACAAGTTCTCGTTCTTCCATGCTGTCATTATCACTTCAGTATTCGTGTTGGATGCTCACCTTACAAAACGAATCAACCCCGATTTTGGTTGACCATTTTCCCCATATTTTACCATTTTTTCCAGTTTGGGGTCAGACCATGAAATACTCTTGATATTGTTCAAGATAGTACATTACATGACCGATTTTTGACCCACAGAAAGCGATTTTTTAGGGCAAAACTGTGGCTCTAAGGAAAATAATGGCACAGAGGGGATAGTCCAGCCGGAAAATGCTTAGAGTACTGGTATCTTGTTTTATTTCAATGTTTTTCATGGTCTGACCCCAAACGGGCCAAACGGAGATGGTGGAGGCGGGCGTATTCGGTGCGGTACATTTCCTCGAACATCTTCTTGATCTCGGGCCAGCGGTCTTCCGTGATGTCATCGGCCGGCAGCGGCGGGAGGACCGATACGTACACATGCCCGGGGTGGAACCAGAATTCGTCCTTTCTCTTGATGTCTGCGGTCCCGTCCATGACCACAGGCAGGATGGGCCTGCGGGCTTTGGTGGCGATCCGCAGGAAACCGGATTTGAAGTCCTTTATCTCCGGGGCCTCGGTCCGCGTGCCTTCGGGGAAGATGAGCAGGCTGGCCTTACCCTCCTTGAGTATCCGAGTCCCCTTGATGATGGATTCCCGTGCCTGCCTCCGGTTGGAGCGGTTGATGGGCAGATATCCGGCCATGCTCATGCACCATCCGAACAGCGGTATGGAAAACAGATAGCTGGCCGTAAAGAACTTGAAGTGCAGCCGCAGGACCCGGGCCGCGGCGAAACCGTCGGCCGCACTCTTATGGTTGCACAGAATCAGATACTGTTCCGACCGGCGGAAGTTTTCCCGCCCCTCGATGGTCATGCGCATCCCCCCGATCCGGGACAAGGTGCACAGATACCATTTTTCCAGGTAATGATTGATCCGGCCGGAACGATCCAGGATCCAGCAGACGAATACCAGCGGAGTCCCGGCGATCATGATGAGGATCCCGAAGAACAGCATCATCACGGTGAGAAATATGGACACGATCATGGTTCTCTTCCTGCCTGTCCCGTTCGGGCAGCCCTCTTTATCTTCTATTTCGCGATAAAATGCAACCTCGTGGTAGTATGTGTGTATGCCCCAAAACGAATTCCTGCGGGATTCGTATATAAAATATATGTTAATGGAGGAGCGAACATGCTGATTTTGATGACACCCCACATCCGAGACAAAAAGACCACAGAGTACCTGGGTCTGGACCGCTTCAGCGGCACGGCCGTCGCATGTGAAGAAGGATAGGCTGCAGGAACATGGAAAACAAAATGGAAAAACATGTTCACCTCTTGGGCGTATTCTGGATCGTCCACGGAGGCTTGGTCCTGATGGGCGGCATCATCATCTTCGCCCTCCTCTTCGGGCTCTCTTTTATCCCGGACATGGACTCCGAGGGCACCACGGTCCTGCGCGTGGTGGGCATCAGTGTAGGCGGCCTGCTGTGGCTGCTGTCCGTCCCCAAGATCATCGCCGGTGTCGGCCTGCTCAAACGGATGGAGTGGGCCCGCATCCTTACCTTGATACTGTCATTCCTGGCGCTTTTCAACATCCCCCTCGGCACGGCGCTGGGCATCTATTCCCTCGCGATCCTGCTCAGGGACGATACGACCCAGCTCTTCCAGTCGCGAACCTGAAGCCAGGGCCTCATGTATAATGAATCCAAAGGAGATCTGAAAATGAAAAAAGCGATCACACTCACATTCCTTTTGTTCTTTGTGCTGTCCTTCACGGCACTTTCGGCTCAGTCCGCGGACGAGATCGTCCAGAAGATGATCGACGCCCAGGGCGGCAAGAAGGTCTACGAAAGCATCAAGGACATGACCGTCAAGGGAACACTGGAGATCATCCAGCAGGGCCTGGACGCCGAGATTACCGTATATAAAAAGGAGCCGGACAAACGGCGCGAGGACATCGAAGTCATGGGCATGCTGATCACCTCGGCCTACGATGGGAAGATGGCCTGGGGGACTAACCAGCAGACCATGGTGATAGAGGAGTTCACGGGCGAACAGGCTGTAAATTCCAAGCGCGAGGCCATGCCCATCATCGCCCCTCTCTACCCTGAAAGGTTCGGCATCACACATTCCCTCAAGGGCAAGGAGACCATAGAGGGCAAGGAGTACTGGGTCCTGGAGCGGGAGTATCCCGATGACTTCAAGATCACGATGTATGTGGACGCGACCACGTTCCTTCCCTATAAAACATTGGCCACCATCGTGGACGCCTTGGGTGCCGAGCACGAGGTGGAGCAGTTTCAGAGCGATTACAAGACGGTCAACGGGCTGGTGATAGCCCACTCCATGTCGCAGGTCGTGGATGGCATCGAAGCGGTCGTCCTGACCGTGACTGAAGTAACATTCAACACCGGACTCGAAGACTCTCTCTTCGTTATGGAGAAGTGATCCCTGGGGAGAGGTGATGCAGACAAGGGCGGACTAGCCCCCTGCCCTTGTCTATGCTCTCTCTCTGCATCTTAAATCCCTTTCTCCCACCCCCCTGAATTTATCCTCCCCACCTGCGAGATTTATCATCCCATGAATCACCCCTAAGGGTGATTGACGTTTTTTGGCATCGGCGTCATAAATATAGCTGTAGTTTTTAGAAAAGGCGGATCAGGGTCGTTTCCGTTGTCGCTAGCCCGGCTAGCCGCCCCTTCCCGCGTTTTCAGCCGGTCCCAGGGACCGACAGGATGGGAAAACGATGAAGGACAAAACAGTATTGATCGTTGACTTCGACGAGAGATCCATTGAGCCCCTCTCCAAGTTTCTGAACGAAGAGGGGTTCGGCGTGCTTGTCGCCCGTGACGGGGAGGAAGGCCTCGAGATGGCCAAGAAGGAGAAGCCGGACCTGGTCGTCCTCGAGCCCATGCTGCCTAAGCTCCACGGGTTCGAACTCTGCGGCATCATCACGCATGACCTCGAGCCGAAGATCCCGGTTATCATCCTTACCAAGTTCTACCGGGAGGAACAGTTCAAGATCGAGTCTGTCCGCTCTTTCGGGGCCTCCGCCTTTGTCAGCAAGCCTTTCAAGAAGCCGGAAATGATCGAGCTGGTCAAGAAGCTGCTGCCGGACGAGTCCGAGGAAGAGGCGAAACTTGAGATGGAAAAGGAAGAGATCGACGGAACTGCCATCCCGGACGCGATGCCTACCGATACGATAAAGGATCTTAAGGATGAGGAGCCGTCCGAGAAACCAGAAAAAGATGGGATCGAAATGATTGAACAAGAAAACATAGGGAAGGCCAAGAAAGACCGCGATTTCAGCCAGGAACTCGATGCCATGCTGGAGGACGCCTTCGCCGATCTCGGGCTGGTTGGGAGCGAGAAAAATGCCCCGCCCTTGAATGGGATGAGCCCGGGCGAAGACGTCAAGCCGGACACGTTGGAAGCGGCGTTGAAGGAGCCGGAAGCATCGGCCTCTGCGGCCAAGCCGGCTGAGCCGGTGCTGAAGATCGAGGAATTACTCTCTCCCGAACCCGAAAAAAGGGACCCTCCCCAGGATGATATCCTCCAGAAGATCGATGAGATAGCCCGGGGCATGACCGGAAAGCCCAAGGCTGAAGCCCCGCAAGCGTCCGAGGAAACCAAGGAATCGCCCGAGAAGATCCTGCAGAAGGCTGATGCCGTCACGGAAACCCTGGAAAAGGAACTCGAGACCAAAGTCATGGAGATGAGCTTCCATGAAAGCAAGAGGGCGAAGGTCAAAGATAAGGAAAGTCCCAAGAAAAGCAAGAAAGAAAAGGCCCTGAAGGCGATCGTTCAGGAGGCTGTGCAGGAAAAAGTCGAGCCGGCCGCCGTCGAGAAGACCCTCCCGGCCGCCGCCCAGAAAACCGAAGAGCTGCCGGCCAAGCCGGAACTCAAAGAAGTGGTTGAAAGCGAAGGCATGTTCTCGGGATTCGGCCCTGAAGAAGAGGAAAAATCCGGGTCGAATCCGATTAAGAGCCTGTTCGCCAGGATCAAAGGCTCTCGCAAGAAATTCATCATCCCGATGGCTGCATTGGTCCTGGTCGTCGTGGTAGCGGCCGTGTTCATGGTGCCCAAGATGTCCAAGGATGTTCCTGTGGAACAAGCCTTATTGGGCGCCAACACCATGGGGCAGCCTGTGAAACCCGCCGTCGATCCCGGAGAGGACCCTAACGGGATCGACAAACAGGCCGAGGCCGGGATCGGGGAGGAAAAACCTCCTGTTTCACAGCCCCAAGAGCAGCCTGCGGAGCAGCCCGCACAGACGCCAGAACAGAAACCCGAACAGAAGCCTGAAATCCAAAGCACGCCGCCCCCTACACCGGTTCCAGTGGTAGAAGACATCGCCGAAGCCCAGGTTTCGGCTCAGCTGGCGGGGGACACAACTCCCACGCAGACCTTCCAGGAGCCTGCAGCACCGATCCAGAAGCCCCCTCAGAAAAATGAGGAACAGACTGGGACGATGAGCGGGACCGACCCCGGAAGCGAGGCGGCCGATCCGGAGCCTCCGGTCATCAGGGCGCCCGCTAAGGCACAAGTGGGAGACATCGTCTCCATCAAGTTGGTGGATACGAAACCCGAGCTCATCCAGCAGGAGCTGCCACGGTTTCCTGGGGCCGCCAAGGGCCGCGGTATTTCCGGCACGGTGCTGCTGAACGCCCTGATCTCGGAGAACGGTGATGTGCTCCAGACCGTCGCCATTCGGAAGATCGACAGCCCCTTCGGATTCAATGAGGCCGCGGAAAGGGCCGTGAAAAAATGGAAGTTCCGCCCGGCCTGGAAGGACGGCGTTAGGGTCAAGGTGTGGAAGGTCATACCGATCGTCTTCAAGGAAAACAGGGACTGAGCTTCATTCTTTCTCCTCTTTTATAGATGTGAGGGCTCGCCCCCTCCTCGGCGGGCCCTTTTTTTTAGCCCCATTTCCTCCCGAGTCATCGCGAGTCATCCTGAGTCATCGCGAGCGAGCGCGGCCATCTCTGTCATTGCAAGTGAGCATGGCCTTCTCTGTCATTACGAGGTCCATTTGGGACCGAAGCAATCTCATAAGATTGCGTCGCTTCGCTCGCAATGACTCGCAGGTTTCTACGGTAAAGCGCTGAGGATCTGGTGGATCTGAAAATACCAGTAAAACTCCATGGCCACCAGGGCCGTGTAGACGCCGAGCACAGCATAGATCAAAGCGTTGACCTTGATTATGCCGAAGACCTTGAAGTTTTTGTGCACAAGGAAAAAAGTCAGGCAGGACACGGTGATCAGGTACTTGATGACCAGGGCGAGAACGATGTCCTTGTTCATGAGGGCCAGCATAAAGGGATTGAGTTCGGAACCCCCAAAACGCATGAGCGTCAGGGTCATATACGCGTCCGCAAAACATAGTACCAGGATGGCGGTGATGGCGAGCAGGTAGCGGAGTTCGTACCTGTCGACATAGTAGTTGCAGTCTTCCTCCAGCCTCCTGGCCTTTCGGCGATGGCCCTTAAAGACATACTTGCTCAGGAGGGGAGTCGGCCGTGTGCGTCTGTCGCTACAATCGCGTCGTTCGGCATTCACGTTTGAGTCCCGCGCTTCCGTACCCAGCCCAAAACAACCGGGTGTTCCTTTCCTTATCTATATGAATACAAAAAAGTTCCATGTTTGTCAATAGCTGTGCCAGATGAAAAACAATGGGGAAAGGGGGACAAAAAAGGGGACAGGTGCAATTTTGAGGCAAAATTGCACCTGTCCCCTTTTATATTTTTTTATGGTTGGATCTTCAGGGTGCGGTCCTGGATGAGGCCCACCCGGTGAGCCATGAAGCGGATGATCTCCGGCTCGTGAGATATGAAGGCGTAGCCGAGGTTCTGGGTCTGCTGGAGAGATTTCAGGAGCTGGAGAAGCTGTGCCCGCGCCGAGATGTCCAGGGCCGAGGTGGGTTCGTCCAGGATCAGGAATTCCGGTTCCAGGAGCAGGACTCGGGCCAGGGCCACCCGCTGGTTCTGCCCGCCGGACAGCTGCGACGGGAAGCGCCCCAGGACTTCAGATGATAGCCCGACATTCTCCAGTTTATCCAGGATGAGGTCTTTTCCTTGGTCTTTGTGCAGTCCGGTGAGGCGCAGGACCTCATGCAGGCTCCGTTCGATCGTTTTCCTCGGGTTGAGCGAGCCTTCCGGATTCTGAAAAACCAGCTGCACCCTTCGCCGGAAGCGCCTCCTTTCAGATCCATTCAGAGACCGGAGGTCCCGGTCTCTATACTTGATGCGGCCGAAGGAAGCGGGTTCGATCCCGGCCAGGATCCGGGCCAGGGTGGTCTTGCCCGTGCCCGATCCACCCATGATCCCGAAGGTCTCTCCCTGATGGATGGAGAATGAAACACCCTGGAGGATGACGCATGTTTCCCTGCCTCGTCTTCCCGTGCGAAAGCTTTTTCCGATGTTCTTCGCTGTCAGCGATACAGGTAGCATCGGACCGCCCTTCCCGAGTGTTTCAGAAGCTCGGGCCTTCGGTTCTTACAGATATCCATCACGCGGGAACAGCGCGGATGAAAGCGGCATCCGGACGGAGGCTCGCTCAGGGAGGGAGAGATTCCCGCGATGGGTTGGAAGCCGTTTTCCGGGAGGCTTTGCCTCAGTGCCTGTGTATAGGGGTGAAGCGGCTCCCTGAAGAATGAGCCGGTATCCGCTCGCTCGATGATCTCGCCTCCGTACATGACCGCAATGCTTTGACACAGCGTGCGTGCCGCCTCCAGGTCATGCGTGATAAGGAACAGGGCGGTATCCCCGCTGCCTGTGACGAGTTTCAGCTCCCTGATAACCTCCTTTTTTAGGTCCTGGTCGAGGCCCTTGGTGGGCTCATCGGCCAGTAGCATCTGCGGCTCGAGAGCCACGGATGCGGCGATGAGCACGCGCTGGTTCATACCCTCGGAGAACTGGCTGGGATACATGGAGAGGCGGCGTCCAGCATCGTCGAATCCCAGCTTCTGCAGCAGGTAGGCTGCCTTCCTAGCCGAATCGCCGCGGCGTTCCCCCCGGTGGATGGCGTAGACCTCCGTGATCTGCCTGCCGATGCTCAAGACCGGGTTGAGAGAGAGGGAGGGATTCTGGGGTACGATCGCGATCCGGTCGCCGCGCAGGCGCGAGAGTTCCCGTTCCGAAAGCGCCAGGAGGTCCTGTCCCCCGAAAAGGACCTGCCCGCTCACCTCGGCGTTCTGCGGGAGCAGCCGGAGCACCGCGTGGGCGAGCACGGATTTCCCGCATCCGGTCTCTCCCACGAGGGCGAGGGATCGGCCGTAAGGCCCTGAGGGATCCCGCGTCGCGCCGACAGGGACATCGTGTTCGACAGCAGAAGGATGGCTCCCGCAGAAGCTGAGCGACACCTGATCCACCGCGGTCAGGGCGCCTCCCGGCATCCGGAACCGCACGGTCAGGTCCTTGATCTCCAGACAGCTCATGCTTCCCTTCGCCTCCGCCTCTAACCACCCATCGCGATCACGTCCGCCTCCTGATCTTCCCGGGAAAAGCTCAGGAGCACAACCGCCACCACAGCCAATGTGATGCACAGTCCCGGCGGCAGGATCCACCACCACATGCCGTTGACCAGCGCCCCCCTCTGAAACGCGAAGTTGAGCATCATGCCCCAGCTCTTCATGCCCGGATCGCCCAAGCCCAGGAAGGACAGCGATGCCTCCGAGATCATGGCCGCGGCGATGGTGAGCATGAATTTGGGCAGCACGATATGGATGATGTTCGGCATGATCTCGGAGAAGAGGATGTGCCTGCGTGAGAAACCTAGGCAGCGGGCGCTGGTCACAAAATCCATCTCCCTCACCTGCAGCACCTTGGAGCGGACGATGCGGGCCGTTGAGGTCCACCACAGGAGGCCGATCACGAGCCCTATCAGCCACACACCCGGTCTCAGGAATGCGGCCAGGATGATGATGAGCGGGATCCGGGGGATCATGAGGAAGATGTCGGTGATCCCCATGAGCGCGTCGTCCACACCCCCCTTGAAGTAACCCGCGACCAGCCCGATCACGAGCCCGATGAGTGTCGCGATCGAAGCGGCCCCGAACCCCACCAGAAGCGACACCCGGGTCCCGTAGATCAGTTCGGTGAGGATGTCGTATCCCATGTCGTTGGTGCCCAGGAGGTGCCCTCGACCGGGCGGCTGATAGGGGTCGAAACGCTCCCATGGTCCGTGGGGGGCCAAGACACCCGCCAGCAGCGAAACCAGCACGAAAACAATGAAGAGCACCGCCCCGGTCCTGCTGAAGCCGCTCCAGCCGGGTCTCATGCCTGTTTCCTCACGCGCGGATCGATCAGGGGATAGATCACATCGGCCAGGCCGTTGGCCGCCACCACCATCACCGTGATCACCAGGAAGATCCCCTGCAGCACCGGATAGTCCCGGGCCAGCAGCGCATCATAGATCAGGGTTCCCAGGCCGTTCATGGAAAAGACGATCTCCACGAACAGGGCGCCGCTGAAGATGAAGCCGAAATCCAGGGCCAGGAGCGTCACGATGGGCAGCGAGGCGTTCTTGAACACGTGGCGGTACAGGACCCCCCTCCCGAAGAGGCCCTTGGCTCGGGCGTAGAGCACGTAATGTTTGCCTTTTTCCTGGATGACACTCCCCCGCATGATCAGGTAATAGCGTGAGGCCAGATACAGGGTCATGGCCAGTGTCGGAAGCAGGAAGTGGCGGAAGATGTCCCCGGCCGTGCCCGTGGAATACACCCCGCGCAGCGGGAACCATCCCAGCTTGAAGGCGAAGACATACAGCAGGATCAGGCACAGGAAGAAGGGCGGTGTGCTGTAGACCGTGAGGAAAAACAGGGTGGACGACCGGCTGCGGAGCGAGCCCCGCCCCCAACCGGCAAGCGCTCCCAGAAAGGTGCCGAGCCCCGCACCCAGCAGTATGGAGACGCCGACCAGGAGCAGGGTCCAGGGCATGCGGGCCACGATGACGCGGCTCACCCGGTCGTGGTAATGATAGGAATGGCCCAAGTCCAGGCGGAAGATATCTCTCCAGTAGAGCAGGTACTGGACCGGCAGTGATCTGTCCAGTCCCAGTTCCGCCTTGAGCTCGGCCAGGGAAGCCTCGTCGATCACAAAGTCCTCCCCCAGGAGGTTCGTGACCGGGTCACCGGGCATGGCCCGTGGGATGAAAAAATTGAGGGAGAAGATGATAAAGAGGGCGAGAAGGTAGCGGATGAGTTTCTTCACGGCAGTCGTCTGCGCACGTTCAGCAGACTATCAATATTGTACAAACCGTAGAGCGGGTCAAGTACCCATCCGGTAAAACGCGTGTTATAGGGCGTGACGATCGTGTTCCAGAAGAGGGGGACGGCGGGAAGGTTTTCCGCGTAGTAGTCCTGCACCCTGTGGGCCAGCGACCGGATCGCCTCGGGATCGGTGGTGGCGAGCAGCGCGTCGCACATCTTCAGGAAACCGGGGTCATCCACCGTATGGAGCACGCCCTCACCAGTGCGGCGCGCGTCGAAATATCCGGTGGCCCAGGAGGCATGCATGAGCATACCCCAGGGGGTGGTGCGGGAGAGAACCAGGTCGTACCGGTATCTGTCCTTGAGGTTTACCCAGGAGCCTCCCTCTACCGCCTTAACCTGAACCCGGATGCCCACGTCCGCCAGATACTCTTCGATGAGCTCCATCAGCCGGGCGTTATAGGGCTTGAGCGGATTGACCAGCAGCGTGAGCCTGAGCTCCCGGCCGTCCCTGCCCTCCCGGATCCCGTCCCTGTCGGCGTCCCCATATCCAGCGGTGTCGAGCATCCGGGCCGCCTTCTTGGCATCGTAGACACATGCCTGGGTGGGCTTGTGCTCGGGCATGCTCGGGGGGATAAACCCCCACTGGGGGACCTGCGCATGGCCCAGCGTGATGAGCCGGGTGATCTCATCGAAGTCGATCGCATGCGCCACGGCCTTCCGGAATACGATGTCCGACATGGGGGCCTTTTTGAGGTTGAATCCCAGGTAGTGAAGGCCCAGGTTGAGCTGCTCGAGAAAGTCGAATCGGCCGCTGCGCCGCAGGCCTATCAAGTTGGCGTAGGGGTAGGACGAGGCGTATTCGTAGAATATGTCGACATCCCCCTTCTGCAGGGCCAGGGCCAGGATGTCGCGATTTTTGTAGAGATGGATCTCCACGCCGTCGATCTGAGGGGCGGGGCCTTTCCAGTGAGGGTTCCTGACAAAGGAGATCACGCCCCGGTTGAGGTCGGTGCCCTCGATCACGAAGGGGCCGCATCCCACGATCGGGCCGGGATTGGTGTGCCGCAGGGGATTCTCGATCTTTTCCCAGATATGACGGGGCAGGAGGGGATAGGTCAGGAGCTCGAAATCGAAGCGGGCGTAGGGTTTCTTGAGCCGGATGACGGCCGTGAGGCGGTCGTGGATTGTGATGCTTTCCAGCATGATCTTGAGCCAGCCGGCTGCCGGATATCTGTCCCGGATGTAAGACAGCGTGAAGCGGAGGTCTTCAGATGTTACGGGCCGCCCATCGCTCCAGAAAAGCTCATCCTCCAGCATGAGGGTCCAGGTCCTTAGATCAGGGGACGGCTCGATCGCCTGCAGCAGCCGCCCTTCCGGCCGGACATCCCGGCTCATCTTCATGAGCGTGGGATTGGACACGTGTGCGAAGAGGGACAGGCCGGAGTCCAGCAGGATGTTGGCCGATTTGACCGGGTCGGTGGTCCCGATGCGCAGGATGGTCTCCCG